>QWBZ01000186.1_pt1 | contig 31917 bp, 22 predicted proteins | sample 1972441 | NCBI WGS metagenome assembly QWBZ01 (sample SAMN09866721, study PRJNA288562) | Human oral metagenome isolate term6_saliva, whole genome shotgun sequencing... | isolation source: mouth | host: Homo sapiens | place: USA: California
CTTCGTCATTTTTTTCTTTTTTACCTATAATAGATTCAAAGCCAAATGTTCTATAAGCATCGTCCCATTCTCCCCAACTTGGTAAATACCATTTAGCATTTGCAATACTACCTGTCAAATTTACACCTGGAGAATAGTGTGCTGCAGCATAAAAAGCATCAAAGTTTGGATTATTAGCCTTTACTTTTCCTCCTGATGGATTAGCCCAAGTTGTATTTGATTCATATGTAGTTTCATAACCATCATATTTTGGAGTTTCAGTATTTATATTATATAAATATGTCGCATTATTGGAATTATTTCTTGACCAAGGACCAAGATACCAACTACCTTGTCCTCCTGTTTTAGGATATTTCGCATCATTCAAAGCAATTGCAAATTTATGACCATTATGTGTACCAACATATAATGCTATTGGTGTGCGATTTCCTTTATTTCCCATTGTTCCTTCCGTACCATCGCTGAAAAGATAGGTAGCAGTATAATAAACTGTGGTTGAAACTATATATTCATAACCGCTTTTTAGTCCACCTGTTATAGGTTTACTTATTTTTAGCGATTTACCTGCAATTGATTTCTTATAGATAGTACCAGAAATACCACTAAGAAATTGGAATTTCAACTTTGTAATATCAGTTCCTGGCAAGAAAAACATTGCATTATTGCTTAAAATATAAGAATTATCACCATCAACTACATTTCCAGTAAAGCTAACAAAGTCGTTTGTTTGCCCAGTAGCACTATTATTTGTAGGTGTTATTGTACCATTTGTTGCATTAAGTGTCATAGTTGAAGGGATAGAATTGGCATCATATACAAAATGTCCATTAGTTGGGCCTTCAAATGGAGTCTGTTCTGTATATGGTGTTCCTCCTGCTGTTTTAGAAGCTCTATCAAACTTAGCTGAGAAAGCTTTAACCTTAAATTTTACTTTCGCAAAGTATGGTTTAAGAGTAAATGTAAGTTTTGTTTTAAGCTGATTATTAATTGTTACATTATCCTCATACAAATAAGGTTCATTCTCACCATTCTCAAGTTTAGCTACGTAATTACCATTTTCTAACTCGAAATCTTGATTCTTAAAAACATAGAATTTATAACTACCTGGTGCAAGATATTTCTCTGGATTAGAGCCATCTTTCATCGTATAGGTGCCGCTTGATGTATAGTTTATCTCCCACTTTTGTTTCAATTCTGTACCTTGATATGCAAGTATTGTATAATCTCCTGCAGGAGCTTGCCCCACTGCACGAGTTTTTGCAGCTTTCGCAGGGGTTTCTACAACTTCTACAAGAGCTTCTAAGCCATTTCCAAGGTTTTCGGTTGAAGATGACACTACACGACCCTCATTGTTGCCAGCAGCACGTGAAGTTGGACTTCCTTCTGAATATTGACTTGTACTCAACCCAAACGAAACCAGACTACCCTTTGCGTCAGCTGGCAAATCATCATCGTTAATAACTGAATTTTCGGTGTTATTGCACCCTGAAAACATGGTAACTGCCAAAGAAAGGAGTAATGGCAGCAGCCAGAAAGTTGTATTTTTCTTATTCATTCTTTGTGATAATATTGGTAAGATGTACATACAAATTACCCAAATTTTGTATTCAATTTACATTTTTATTGCCTGCAAAGGTACGATTTAATTTGCTAATAACATATATTCATAAGTAAAAAGAACTTGATTTATTTGATTAGGGAGTTTGAATTTTAAAAATGAATGTGGAATTACCCATATAAAAGCAATCTCTACTTTTATTTCTATGCAAATTATGGTTTATCAGAAAGCTCTAATTGAGAATTTTAGCTTTATGACTTTTCCTGATCTGACTAAAAATCTTTTTGTTACGTTAAATGTGTCAATAGATATTTGGTCTACTATATAATTATTAATTTCGTAAATATAGATAGAATACTTTCGCTTTGCAAATGATTTTATAGATTCTTTCGTTTTCCTTTCTTCTTCTGTTTTTCTCATGATTTTTCTTTTCATTGGATTCTAAATGTGGAGTTCTAAGGCAAAGAGTGATTTTTTATGCTACATACAACGTATGAAAGATCTAAAAGATGATTTTTACGCTACATACGACGTATGAAGCACTTAAAAAGCGTTTTTTGTGTTACATACAACGTATAAAACGCCTAAAAAGAAAAAAACACGCTACATACATTGTATGAAGCGTAAAAAAGAGAATTTTCATGCTACATACATTGTATGAAGCATAAAAAAGGGAATTTTGGTGTTACATACGATGTATGAAACGTAAAAAAGAGAATTTTGGTGTTACATACAATGTATGAAGCATTGAAAAAGAGAAAATAAGTGCTTCTGAGTGACTCAGAAAGAGCAAAAAGAGAAAAAACACGCTTCTGAGCGGCTCAGAAAGACCAAATGGAGAAAAACACGCTTCTGAGTGACTCAGAAAGAGCAAATGGAGAAAAAACACGCTTCTGAGCGACTCAGAAAGGGTAAAAGGAGAAAAAAACATGCTTCTGAGCGACTCAGAAAGGACAAAAAATAGCGGAGAGGTTACGATGAACTCTGTTTTTTAAGGCATGGGGAAAGAATCATGAGGCGGGATATCATTCTTTGTGGAGTTTGGTTTTAATTAAAAGGTGATATTGCTTGTTTATCACTACTTTTTCTTTATTTTTTCAACAGATAAATACATTTCTTGCAGGTTTTTCGGCATAATGAAGGAGGTAAAACGTATGAAAGCATATTTTTTTATGATACTTCTGTAGAGGAAAAGTCCTGTTGTTATTGCTTCACCTGGCCTTTTCGCCATAGATAAACGCCCAAGACCGCAAAAGCTGTCAGAATAATCAGCATGGGGAGTGCGTATTTTTCAGGCTCTACCCAGAACTCCTTGAAGAAATTGATGCGGCCAAGTATCTCTACGGGCACCCAAAACACAATCACTGTGGCTACTGCCATACGGATATTGGCACCCCAGGAAGCAATATGCAGTTGCCTTTCTAACATGAACAGCGACCCCACAAGACAGCCTAAGCCAACCAAGAACGTAACAGGATGATGATCACCAAAGAAGTTTTTGTCGTAACAGAACATCAACAAGAGATAGGAAGCCCACAGCATCATGTTGGTTTCCATGAAGGTTACGATTGAGGTGTGGCGTGTCATGGGCTGCACGACAATTGCTTTTCGCTGACTGCGGAAGCACACTTTCTGCACCCATGTGATGAAAAGACAGCCATTCTTTGTGCTGAACACATACATCACCATCGTCATCATCCACATGCCAAACGATGCAGGAAGGATGAGATATTCAGGTTGTGTCACCACCACACCATGCTCTATCTCGGGCTGAACGCCGTAGCGCCGCGCATAATACATAAAGAGAAACTCTACCCATCCTGTCCAGAAGAGGAGCCCACCGAATAGTCCCCATAAAGTCTGTCGGGTGTCGCCTTTCACAAAGACGCCGATAATCACCATCACAAGTCCTATCAATCCAATCATGAAACCAGCCACATGCAGGCTTCCCTCATTCATGAATCTTTCCATTAACTTCATGGCTCCGTGTCCCAAAGGCATGGCAAAGAGTACTACTAAGAATGAGATGAGCGTCTGTTTGATATACCACTTCTTGTTATTTCCCATTTTTTCTATTCGTTATCTGCTGTTTATTTTACTCTGAAAAACTTGTTTTATTTTAATTCATCACAGTAATAACTGATCTGACCTCCTGTATCTCCGACCTCAATGTCGCCTTTATACCAACTTATAATCTGCAGCTTGAAGTAGCGTTTACCATCGGCGGTGCGCACAACATAGGTGTGGAAAGAAGGCGAATATACGGGTGGTGGGCCGGTAAAGGTCATGGCTCGTGCCAGTAGTGGATTGGCATCAGTCAGTGTTGTGGCTGGTCCTCGGTTGGGATCAAACCATGGATTCTCATTAAAATCAAGGTGATTGGCAATGAGATACTTATTCCAATCGTTGCGTGAATAGGTAATTGATACAGTGTGATCATCTACAGCCCATTGGATGGTGTTGGGAAGTTGTGAAACGGTTTGCCATTTTTCATAATTCCCACTGCCTAAATCGGCAGCCCCACCTTGACCATTTCCCGAAGTTCCACTATTCGTTCTGAGACGATAGCCACAGAAAGCGAGATCCCAGTCCAAACGGTTTTTCTGTTCACCTTCTTTGATGTCACTGCCTGGCTGATAGCTGTTGAACACCTCGCCTGTACGTAGATTGAAATAAATCCAATCATTGGTAACACCTGTAGAATAACCACTGACACGGGGAAGTGTCTTCCCCGTGAAAGGCTCGGCATCGTATTTTACACATGAGGTGAATGTAAAGAGCGCACCTAAAAGTATATATAGTGTTGTTTTCATTATTTATGTTTCAAGGTTTTGATAATGTCATCGACTAAGAATTCCACTTGAATATAGCCTCTTGTGCCGCATGTTGCTGGTACATTGAACATTGTGATTCCCGATCCTAAGGTATGAGGAACGTAGTTGAATAGGTTGTCAACGCCCAAGGTTACTTTTACTTTATTGTAGAAAGTCTGCACAACGGCCAAATTACAAAGTACATACGTAGGCAATGTACAGCGGAAATAGGCATCGTAACTCTTGTGATGTTCGTCTACCCACACGCGGTCTTGCACATCAAATTGCTTCTGCCCCATGAGCGATGCACTAAGAATGCTCTTCAAACGATAGTTCTTTTGGTTGAGCGTATAGTCTAAACTGCCTGTTGCCGCATGTGGAGATGTGGTGTTTACCTGTATGCCTTGCTGCTTACTTACATTCACATAGCTATACGTTCCATTAAGGGTAAAGTCTTTCGCAAAATGCCATTTGAGAATTGCTTCAATGCCCAACATGCGCTGATTACTTAGATTTGTATATTCAAAGTTATATTGCATGTCGTAGATATGCCATATACCTTCAATCTTCTTTCTGAAGAAGTTTCCGTATGCATTTACGTTGATGAAGAAATGATCAGTGGTGTATTCTGTGCCCACTGATACATAATGGTTCTTCTCCGGGCGTAATTCTTCGTTACCGCGGATTTGAAACATGCCTAAATGATCCCAGTTAAAGAACAGCTCTTTGATGCTTGGTGCCCGATAACCCATGGAGTAATTGGCACGAAAAGCCCAGTGATTGTTGAGTGAATACTTGGCGGCAAGCTTCGGCATCCACATGAACCCAAAAGCTTTTGAGAAGTTTGTACGCACACCAGTTGATAGTAACCAATGTGTATTGGGTATCCATTCATCTTGTAAGAAGTATTCAGTTTCGTGCAAAGCACGTGTTGTCATTTTGCGATTCACAAAGCGATCGCTCGTCAATTCATCGCTGGTATGCTCTATTCCGAAGATAAGACTGTGGTGATTGAAGTAATTACTCGTGACAGTTAGACGTGGTTCGAGGATGCAGCTCTTGTAAACCTTCTTGCGTTCATCAAGTCTTTCATGCCTTTTGAAGCGATCATAAAAGTCTGCATGCATGCTTAAGTGGACAGAAAACCAGTCTTTTACATCATATTTTGCTTTGAATCCCGTCATAAAGTCACGGCTCTGTGTGAATGTCATGTCTTGAATCAGGTCATAGGAATTCATGAAAAACAATGTACCATAAGTCTCAATAGACAGGTTCTTGATAGGGTCGATATAGAATTTCTGTGCAATAGAAACGTGTTCTGTACCCTCGATACCCATTGGAGAGCGCTCAGCTACGCTGTTTAAAATAATGTCATGCGGTAGGAAAGGATTGGCTTCTTTCGTGTATACCTTTTTATCATGTTTGGATTGATACATATAAAAGGCATCACTTTCACTGTACCAAATGTCTGTCTGCGAAGTGATTTTCTTGTAATTCATTCCTGCAGACACCCATGCTTGTAGGTTTGGACGGTCGCTATTCTTCTCAAACATGTAAAGAAAGTCATGCTTTGAGGGCTGTTTGTAGTTGCGTTCGTTCATCTGTCCCCAGCGAAAACCCGCTTGAATGTCTATCGGCTTCGTAGCTTTCTTGGAGATAAGGTTGATCACTGCACCTGAAGCACGACTCCCATAGAGCGTACTGCTGGCACCTTTTACAATCTCTATGCGGTCTATAGCGTGCAGATTAAAACGCTCATAGTCAAGGTTCCCAGCCATTTCTCCCGTCATTCGTTCGCCATCTTGTAGGAAAAGCACGTGTCGGGCATCTAATCCTTGCATGGATATTTCATTGCCAAAGCCCACTTTCTGGATGTTCATACCGGGCGTTTCCTGTTGAAGTGCATGCTGAAGGTCGCTGTATCCGGCATCCACTAAAGCTTTTCCACCCAGCACTTGCGTAGTAACGGCCGATAGTTTTATAGGGCGTTCTGTGCGGGAACCTGTTACAACAACATCATTCAGGTGCATAACATCCTCCCGCATCACAATATTTATTGTAGTGTTCTGAGGCAGTTGTATATCTCCAGAGACTGAAATATAGCCTACAGCTGTAGTCTGATAGTGGTAAGTACCTCGCCTTTCAATGTTGAAAATGGCTTCTCCTGCAGCATCGGTCACGGCATTAAATTCTGCTTTAGTGCTGTTTTTGGGTGTAAGGGAGATATAAACACCTACCAAAGGTTGCTGTGTTCCTTGTTCCTCTACTTTGAATTTTACTTGCTGCTGAGCCCATAAAGTCATGAAGCTGAAGCAAAAAAGCAGTGTAAGGAATATTTTTTTTCTTCTCATGTGCACTTTTTCTATACAAAAAGAAATGTGGATAATACATGCATTACCCACATTTCTTTCATGTCATTATGTAGAGATGTGGTCACTATAGACCATGTTCATCCTTGTATTTCTTCAAATCTTCTTCATATTTCTTAAAGTCTTCATCGTATGTTTTGATGCGATTTTTGTCAATGGTTTGCAGGAAACACTCCGAACGCACATTCATCATGTTGTAGTTAACGATGAAGTTTATCTGATGAGTTTTCACGTTGAGATAACCATCAACCTTGGCGCCGCTACCCTTTGAAACAGCACCCGTACCCTTATCATCGGCAGAAACCACGCCATCAACTCCTTTAAATTTCAACCATCCGTCACCACTGTACTCGTCTTTCTCCCATGAATTAAGTTGCATAAACTTGCACAAGCAGGTGAAAGTAATCTTTAGTGGCATATTGCCTACGGTGAAGTTAAGTAACTGCAAGCGTAAAGTTTTAGCATCCTCCCACGCAAATCTGAATTTCGTGGGGCAGCCTTCGGGCAACAAAGTCTTGTCATCGCCGTTGAGTGTAGCTTTTGTAGATAGAACAATGTCACCATCAAGGATCTGATGTGCAGTCTCAATGCTACTCTCATCTACAGGCCGTTCGTCAAGATTGTGGTCACTGCTGCACCTCATTAGGGTGAAGACGGCCATGAATAGGCCGCCCCACAATAGACATTTAAATTCTCTTTTCATATCTTTATTACTTCGTTCCATCAAAAGTCACAGAAGCTGGGAACATTGGAAAAATGTCCCATCCCGCATAAGTTTCGATAACAAAATGTAAAAACCCTCCTTGCAAACTTCCTGAAATATTACGCAATTTGATTTTTTGTTTCATAAAAGCAGTCTTCAGAATCCCCGCTTCTCTATTTTTAGCTATTGGAGAAATAGTGCCATTTATGATATACACGGGAACATTGATAGAGATTGTTCCTGGCATTTTCCCTATTTTTTGGATTTCCCCTTGCAACAGATAAGTTCCATCTCCATTATCAGTCAATGAAAAAACCGTATTGGCAACATCATTAAAATGCTTACCATTCATCGTTACATTTGATAGCGTTCCTACATAATTTTCAGCATTTGCAGAAGCAATAAAACCAAATAAACATGTAAAGATAATAAGTATTGAGAAAAATTTCTGTTTCATTTCCTTAGTCTTTATTTCTTAATTTGTGAGATATATTTTTGATGTGTCCAAAAAATCCCTCGTATTTCAGGTTTGAACAAATCACCATACAAAAAGGCATCGTAATCAGAAAGGCGCTGTGGCGTGCGGTCTAAATAGAACTTCTTGATGAAACTTTTTGTTTCCTGTCGGTTGAAAACATCTTCAGTAATCACAAAAGTCGTATTCAAATCGGCATCTGGCACATAGCCTCCATAATCATACCAATGCTTCAAGGTTGTGGGATAGGTTAATTTACAAGCAGGATTTAAGCGTCCTAACTCAATGGTACTTATACCTATAAAGTTCGAAAAATCAAGGGCTCTTAGCTTTGGAGCGACTAAGACTCCCAGATGCAAAGCATGTAAGTCTGTCTTATTAGGGAGCTTTAAATTTTCAACATCCGGACAGTCTATAATCTCTACAAAAGATCCTACCATGTCACTCATTTCTTTATCCTTGTCGCGTTGGCCAAACAGCGTACTTACTGAAAGGTCTATATCACGCAGACCATCAACTTTTCTCACAGCCATCTCGTACAAGTCATGTGCATCTTGTGTGTTGATGATGGATGTCTTTACATTCTGTAGAAAGAGTTTCTGTAGCTTACTGCTCACATAAAAATAAGGCAATGGCAACTTTTCTTTGAGTATAATTCTGCAATCTATGCCCTCCCAAGATGGATTGGAAACAATATATTGCATCCCTTCGACTGAAGTTGGTTGTTGCGCTATCGTAGCTCCTACAATCAAATAGAACGTTTTTGATTTGTCGGCTAAACTCAAATGCTTGCTCAAGTCAACATGCTGTCCGTCAGAAGCCATAATTGATGGGAACGTTTCCTTGATATATTTTAGGACAGCTACATCAGGTATGGTGCGCAATGTGTTATAAGGCTGTACATTTCTGTGCTCATTGACCATCTTCATTTCAACCTTTCCACCCGCAATATCATTTTGGTTGTGACGATAGAAAGGTACTAAATCACGGCTGTTGAAACGTGCTGTGGCAGGTAACAAGAGCTTATTGATGGAATGTTGGGGCGTAACGGTTTCCTCTCCGTTCTCAGCCACATCCACTTTCACCAAATGATTGTAGTCATATATCTCATTACCTGTGAGGTCAATGGCCGTGATTTTCGCGGGAATAGAATCGAAATCAAACGTTGGACCATACCCATTATTGGCGAGTTTCAACTCGTGAAGATTGGGGAACACGTCAAGCCCGGTGAGGTCTTTCAACTTTGTTCCACTTAAATCAAGCGACTGGGTGTTTTGGGCTAAGTCGTTAAGTTCCAGTTGTCCCTTCTCATTAAAGGTAAACCCTTTCGCTTTCAAAACATTTACTAACTCAGCATTTTGCAATGCCTGCGAACTAAAAGAGGGTGCATCGTTCTTGTCACTACAAGAGGACAAGGCCAATACACATAGTGCCACGAGGGACAATAAAATAGATTTCTTTTTCATGACTATAATTATATTGGTGCAAAGGTAGACCTTAAAAATAGATAAAACAATACCCATTTTTTAGGATTTTTTTATAAAATAAAGTCCTATTTGACTATTCATTTCTGTAAACGTCCCCTCGTTTGAGTATAGGTTTTCCATTGATTATATTTCTATACAGCCTTAAACAAATCTTATTTTCATTTTGTTTATTTCTGTTTTTTCATTATTTTTGCACAGAAGTAATCGTATTTTAAGCCATGACAACAGGCTTTAAGAAGGAGAAGAACGTATGAAAGCATATCATTCTTTAGTTGTTTTTATTATTATTTTGGCTTGTGCAGCATTGTCGAGCATGCATAGTTATCGCAGTGCTGAACGTGAAATGGTGGCCGATATGAATCAGGCATTGAGGCAAACATTGGCAGAGAAACACGATGAGGCTATCACTTTAGACACGATTCAGGCCTATCGCAGTTATCTTCGCATAGCTGCTTTGCGCAAAAACTCTATCGTTTGTTATGCCTTAGGGGATGAAGAGAACAGACTTTCTACCCAACCTATGCGCAGGAAAGGGATGAAAGCAGACATCGAGTTTCAGGGACTTGCTAATTGTTCGATGGCTTCTGTGTTTGCCTTCTCCGACCAGCGACTGCCACTTTCGTTTTCTGCAATGGCCTTGTTGTGGGCTCTTTTCTCCATTGGTTACTTCAAACGTCAGCACAAAGGCATGCAAGTTTATGGAAATTTAATGTTCTCTGAGGCCGAAAATCGCTTTTATACGCTGAGTCATCAGACGGTGAAACTCACTCCGATGCAACATGCTTTGCTTCTCATGTTCTTTCAAAACCCACGCCATCAGCTTACGAAACAACACATCTGTGAAGCCCTTTGGCCGAAGAAACCCGATGCAAGCGACACACTTTATACGCTTATCAAGCGCATCAAACCTGTGCTTGAAACCGAAGGAAGACTGAAAGTCACGTCGGAACGTGGGCGTGATTATCGGCTCGAAATAATGAAGTAGGGGATAGGTCTCCTGCGTTTCATTTCTGCTGTAACTGCTTTTGTCAGCCTGTTGTCAGACAAATGTCAGCCTTGTTATTTGTGTTTTATGATGCACTCTGCCTAACTTTGCATCATAAAATGCAAGCCAATGGAAAAACAAATCTTGTTGATTGTAGACTTATTTTGCAGTTATCGTGTTGCAAATTGGAGTTTTACATTGAGTTTTCTACGTCCTGTTATGGTTTATCCAGAGGACTTTCATACTCGTTTATGTAATGCTTTGATTCGTAAAGGCATGTGGACTCGCAATGCCGATAATGGCAATCTGCTGATGTTGAACATTGTGTGGAGATGGCTCCGAGGTAAGAATTATCATGCGATGGATGGGAAATTGCAGCATGAAAACAAGCAAATGGAAATATTAAAATGAAGAAACTATTGCTTTTTATATTGTTGTTTGTCGCTGCTTGTTGTGGCGTTATGTTTCTCATTGTGCCCGATCGGCGAGCACCACAACAACGATTCAAGGAGGGAATGGATTTTGAACAGTTTAGTGTTTACACAGACTCGGACTTTGGTTATCAGTTTGAATATCCCTCGTTTTTGCGCCAAGAATTTGTTGAAAGCTATGGATGCGGCCACGTGCAGTTTGGATTTCATGGTGGCGTTGATATCGTTATGGAGTGTAAAGTGGTGCCCGAGAGTGTCTACACCTATCGAGAATGCAACTTTGTTAAACGCGGACGGCTACAAGATATGCCTGATATCGCGTTTGCTTCTCATTATATTCGGAAGCATAAACGTTGGTATGTTTTGACGTTGTTCTATCCCTTTGACTATCGTAAAGCTGTGGGACGGATTCTTTACAAGATTCAACATTGGCAGGCTGCGCAAGCGAATGGTGGGTCGCTTCAGCGTATATTGCGTTCGAAAAGCAAACAAAAACATGGCGCAACGCACGAGAATCAGTGTGCGAGATGAGAAAAGAAACATCGCTGTTATTTTTCGGTTGAATGAGGTTTCCTATCGCTCGGTTTTTCTAAAAAGCTTGAGAGATGATTTGACGTAAGTCACATGGGAAAGTAAAGTGCATGATTTCATGCAGTAAAATGACGGAGATTGTGTCGTGAAATGAGGCATTTTGTGGGATGTTTTGATGCAGTTTGCAATTTGCTTTGCTGATGATGGCAAGGCGATGTGCAAAAGAGAATCACGAAAGATAGCGCATGTTCAATCAGGTTATGGCTGTTTATAATCCCCTTTCCTTTGCGATGCAGACAAAGCTTTTTAGGATAAAATCTTTCGATTTATTTTGTTTTTCTCTCAAAATCACTTACTTTTGCAGCGGAGTTTGTCTGTATGAGAGAGTCATTCTCGTTCATTAAGGCGAGAATGTTCTGACAGAAAAGACAAATCTTCGTAGTTGCCTGTTGTATATACTCAGGCAGTTTGTCTCGGGGTTGACTGGATTTGAGGTTTTCTCATGGTAAACAATCAGAAAGAAAATCCAATGAAATCAATTAAGAACCAAGTATTTATCGGGGTTTTGGAAGATTACGGCGACTTTTGCATCTTTCCATTTTCTTAGTATTTTTCTTTTATTTTCCGACTTTTGTCCACACGTTGTCCACACATCCGAAGTTCTTAACTTTGCGTCATAACATTAAAATGATTGATTATGGCCAAAAAGAAATTGTACAAGACTGCAGATGAAATTATCGCTGGTTATTCCTTGACTTCAAGCAAGGTGCATCGTAAGGTTTACCTCGTCGGTAGACCATTGAAAACGGGTAATGTGTCGTTGGTGCGTTATCACAGTAGTGGCAGTGGAAAATTCCGTGTGCGAGAGCGCGAAACAACTGGAGTAATCCTATGCATAGAAAAGGATCAATCAGTCAAACTCGAGAATCAAGAGAAACTTCGATTGCAGCAAGTGGTATGCGATACGCTAAATGCAGACTTGGAGCGTGAGGAAGCAGACTTCAAACCATTACCAAAGAAAAAGGTCTTGTTGTCTGATTATGCAAAGGAATTGGCAGAACGGTCGTTGAAGGAAACAGGTAATCGTCATAGTACCTATTCATCAATGAACTCACTTGCTCAGCATACAGAACTGTTCCGTCCACATAGTCAGCTTGGAGATATTGACAAGAAATGGTGTCTTCTCTTTATTGATTATCTCAAACATAAGGCGTTGAATCTGAATTTTCAGAGATCCAAAGACCCGAATAAACGTAAGGAGGTACTTATAGGGCAGAATTTTCAGAACCGACTAATTGCAACTCTCAACAACGCCCTGAATACGGCGGTAAGAGAATCGTTGATTGCTCACAACCCAATGAACGAATTGAATTCGAAAGAAAAGGTTCCTGCAAAGAAAGGCATAAGAGAATTTCTGTCTCATAAAGAAATCAATATGCTGATTAATACCCCATTCACTCATGGTAAGTATGACATAAAGCCTTCCTTCTTGTTCAGTTGCTATACCGGACTTTGTTGGAGTGACTTGAAGGCGATAACAAAGAGTGACATTCATACAGACGCAAATGGTCAGTATATTGACATTATAATGGTTAAGACCAAGCAGCATCTTAAGGTGTATGTATCTCAGGTTACTTTGAATCTGCTCCCTCATGCGGTTGACAATAACACTCCTCTGTTCTGCCTTCCCAAGAATGATTATGCCAATGAGCGATTGGCTCTCTGGATAAAGGATGCTGGCATAGAGAAAAAGATAACCTATCATTGTGCACGCCATTCCATTGCAACCGTGTTGCTTAGTAGCAGCATTCCCATTGCTGTTGTAGCAAAGCAGTTGGGACATTTGAATATTCAGACAACAGAAATCTACGCTAAAATCATGGATGAAGCTCAGGTAGGTGCTGCAAATAAGATGGACGAGTTGTTTAAATGGACTTAAAAAATATGGCCATGTTCGTTTATGTTGGGAATTTATATTAACTTTGCTTGAAATATTTCACCAAATGAGCTTTATTATATTTCGCAGACCTAGTAAACGATCATGGCCATTTTTGGCTTCTTCAGCATTACTGCTGTTTGTATTTACATTGTTTTTTGTTTTTCGTGTATCAGGTGGCTATTGGATAACAGCTCTGATTATATATCTTCTTACTATACTTTTATCTTATCATCTTTGGACCAAGAAATATCCCCAATACAGCCAAGGTGAGTATCTATACATGAACCAGGCATTCCTGAAGTATAAGCGTATGGGAGTCAAGACAGATGTTGATTATCGTGCGTTTATCAGTCGCTTTAAGGATGATCATAATCCTGACACAAAAGACTACAAATATGATGCGGAAGACCGTAAGGATGAAAACTGGCGTTCTTACAATAGAGTCGTGTCTGTTCTTGAGTCTCATTCGAATCTTGTTGCGAAACTATTCAATGCAGAATCAAGCAAAGAGTTGACCATGCAGGTGTTCCATCAGTTGATAGCCGGTGAACAAAAGAAAGATATTGAAGAGAGAACACTTGACTCTGCCGAGAACATTTCACCTAACGAAATGAGCAATTATCCTTGTGATGGCATTGTTTCTCCATCCAATCCTTTAGGAGTTTGTTATAAGGATTTATCGTTCTTTATCACAGAGATTACGTCTACGGTGAACAATACAGTTGCGCAAGTTGGAAATGGACGTAAGGTCACTGGCCTGTTGAAGTACAATAATAGGGACGTGAATGAGAAACAGATACTGGTTCTTTTCTATTGCGCATCGGTTGATAACGAGGCTATGCTGACTTCGAATGCCAACACCGCTTTTGCGTATTTGATGAATATGTTGGCAGCAAAGTCTTTTGTGTCACACGATTGGACAGCTTGCTTTTCTGACAAGCTTTTGAAGCAAAGCACATCAGCTCCTGTGAATCACAATGATTTGAAAGTAGCTAAGAACAAAGCTATGACTACCCTACCCATAGGTAGTAAATCTATCGACAATCTGATTATCACCTTAGCCACACATAACAGATAGAAAAACAGGCTTTTATCGTGTAATAGTGGACTATTAATGGACTTAATCTATTATTAGTCCACTATTATTTTACTTTTTTATTCTCTCTTTTCTTTTAGTCTATCTTTGCACCGATATCAGTAACGGATGCTGGCCAGCTCCTATTTATAAACATATTAATGCAAAGATAAAAATGTCATACATAGACTTATCTGAAAGCTATGCTGAAATTCAGGCAAAGTGCCAGGAGCAGCATGAACAGTCGGCGCTCTTCAAGAAGAAGAGTGACGAGCAGGAGAAACGTATCCGCCAGTTAGAGTCAAAGCTGTTGGCTCTAAAAGAAATCTTGACCTTTGAGGAGGGCAGCGAGTATACGGGGATTTCTAAGAGTACATTATATAAGATGACCTCTGCTCATGAGATTCCGTATTACAAGCCTCATGGAAAGTTGATATTCTTCGAGAGAAAAGAACTTGACAGTTGGCTTCGTCAGAAACCCGTTAAGAGCATGGTACAGTTTCAGGAAGAAGCAGGGAGAGCATACCTTACTTCATCATTTAATCACAAGTAGATTATGGAGTCTGTACGTAAGAAGTTTCCATTCACACGCACGCTCAATCATCTGATTGAGTCGTGCCCCGTAGAGGACAAGCTATCGCTCATCGAGGCTTTCATTGCATATGGCCTTGATGGTGTTGAGAATGAATTGCACGGTAGAGCATTCGAACTGTTTCTACAAGCCAAAGTAGAATTAGATAAAAGTTGGAAGCTATATCGTAATGGATGCTCCAAACCAGAGACTCATCATCGTGGCGGTGCTCCTAAGAATAATCGCAATGCAGCTAAATCAATACCAAGTCAATACCAAAACAATGCCAACTGTATTTCTTCTTTATCTACTAATACTACAAGTAATAATATTAATATAAAGAAAGAGAAGAACAAAGAAGAGAAAGAAGGTATGTTGGTCTTCGACGAACAACTTCTGCCAGCTTTGAATAAATGGTCTGGATATTTGTGTGAACTATATCATCGGGAACTATCACCTTCTACTATTGAGGCTTGCTATAAGAAATTGCAGGCTTTGAGTGGAGGTAATCCATCAAAGGCTGATGCTATTGTGAATTATTGTATCAGTAGAGGATGGCGAGGCTAGTATCCGATTCCGACTTCTAATCAATTCAAAGGTTCTGTAAGTAAAAGAATGGAGACTGGCGTCACATTGAAAGACAACTCACTCTCCAAGTATGACAATCAAGAAAAGTGGTAAATTATGGCAATAATAGATTTTAGACATGCAGCTGAACGCTTGAAAGATTTCGGCTTTTGGCTGAGACCAGAAAGAGTGTATGTCCGAATATCCGATGCAAAAGTCAACTTACAAAATGGACTCAGATTCTTCATTGGCGCTCATCAATGGTTGCCCGAATATGAGGAGATTGTAAGCTGGCTGACTGACAATCATGGTCGTGGTCTTTTATGTATCGGACATCCAGGTCGTGGCAAGACTATCATCTGCACCAAGATTATTCCTCCAATTATTATCGATAGCTGCAATCTCATTACGAACTTATACGCTGCAACTGATTTGAATAATCTTATTGATAAGATACTGAAGAACCGTATCGTGTGTATAGATGATATTGGCACAGAAGGAGAATATGTTAAATACGGCGAGCATCGTGTGCCATTCGCCGAACTTGTTGATTTGGCTGAGAAAAAGGGCACACTACTGATTCTTACCACAAACCTAACTGTGGATGAACTAAAAGTAAAATACGGTGAGCGTGTGGTTGATCGTCTTAGGGCCATTACGAATGTAGTTTATTTCAAAGGCTGCAGTTTAAGAAAGCAATATCCACCAGTTCTGCAGGTCAACAGCGAGTCTGAGTAAAGGCAAGCAGCCAGCAACGGATTATCAGAAATAATCCTAAACATAATAGAGACTTTTAGATTCACATGCTTGCGATGTTCACTTAAAAAGTCCTTCTATTATGCTCAGGCTCCGCCCGAGACCTGCTGAACCGCTGCTTTGTTAAACGCTACCAGTGGCATCACTGGAACCTAACAACTCACAGTACAAAATGGCTTATAGCAACATACCACGCGCCTCTATCCATGTAGGCTCAAACAAGAAATCGTTCTCGTCGCAAATGGGCAACGAAGCAGAACGCAGAGGTTGGGACGAGAAACGATACCGATTGAGGAATGCTGAGACGGAGAAGAACAACCACTACAATTTCTCTCGCAAGCAACTAAACTTCGAAATAGCCAAGGGATGTAAGGTTATGCCCCTTGGCTCCAATCCTGTTCCTTTACACGAGCGCTTACAGATACGCCATGACGAACTTGGCTTCAAACCTTATATGGATGCCAAACGCCCCAATCAGATTGCAAAGGACAGTCCAAACAGTTTGGTGAACATTATTTTCGGTGGCGACCATGAGGTGATGAAGGAACTTGCATTTGGCGATCAAGAGATAGGCACCTCTGACCCTTACGCAGACAACAGTCATATAAAGCTAATGCCAGCCATCATTGACTGGGCGAAGGACACATACCGCTTCTGTTGCCGACTGTGGGGAGAGAAGAACATCATTGGCTTTGACGTGCATTGTGACGAGACAGGCGTTCATGCTCATGTGTTGACCGTTCCGGTGGAGCGAGTCAGAAAGCGTGGGCGCATCGGCAGCAAATACGTACACAAGGATAATCCTGATAAGGTGCTTTCTACTAGGGAATGGAAAGCATTATCAAAAGAAGAGCGTGCCGACTACATCAAAAGTGAACAGGCCAAGGATTCTGTTGAACGTGTGTCATACGCCAAGGTTTGGGGCGAAACAGCCAAAGACAAGTCAAAGTATTTGTCTGATCTCCACACAGAATACTACAATGAGGTGGGCTGCAAGTATGGTTTGCAAAGAGGCATCCCATACGATGAACTGTCTCCAGAGGAAAGGCGTGGACGCAGACACAAGGACAAGGTTACTCTTGAAGCTGAACGACAAGCGAAACTATCTATTGCAGAAGCAGAAAAGCTTAAGGCGAACATTGAAGCAGAGACTGCCGTCATCACGCAACAAAAGGAGGTTGCACAAAAGGAACTGAAAACTGCACAATCGGGATTTCTTGCCAAGATATTCCAACCTGGCAAGTATAAGAACGAAGAAGCTACAAGACTCAAAGAGTTGTACAATGCTGGGGTCAAGGAAGCCACCAACAGCTTTATCAAAGCATCAGGATTGCGATGGAATGGCGAACCTACAGCAACATCATTAGGTCAACGTTTCCGCATGATATGAGATAGCAACAAGAGTCTTTCGCAAGACCTGAAAGTAAAGGACACCGTTATTTCAGAAAAGGATGCCAAAATAAAGAGCCTTAATGCTAAAGTAACTACACTTACCGAGGAAATTGATGGACTCAAATATCGATTGACTCTAATTGATGCTGATGCTGTGGATAGGCTGCAAACCGCCAAGAATGCGGAAAGGGCACGTGCGGACAAAGCAGAGAGTAAATTAAGGAGACTTCGCTCTGACTATGAGAGACTATCCCATAAGTGGAACGAAATATGGAACGAACCAGAGTATAACGATGCTGCAAAGATGGTCAAAGCTCGAAAGGAACAGGAGGCTCATCTTGCGGAAGAGGCGAAGCGTGAGGAGCAAGCAAGAGAAAACAGACGACAATCAGTGCTCGATAGTCTTGTCACTAATGGCAAAAATAGCCTAAGAAGTTTCGCTCTTACTGACAGAATAGATTTCAACGAGCAAGAAGCAAAGTCAATTTATTATAGCATCATGGCTATTGCTCAAAAGTTCGACTTCGACCTATGCACAAAGAATGGTGTTTCTTCTGCCGTCAGCAAGTTTCTCGAAGGTATATCTTGGAAGGGCTGCACAAACTTCCGCATGGAATGTGTCACCAACTGGACGAAACTCTTTGCCGAGAATAACAACATATACGATTCTCATGTCATCGACAACTTCATCTCCTTCATCGACTATATGTCATGCAACGCCAAAACCAATGTCACAACTGGAGGTTCCAACGGATGTGCCGATCAACTCACCAATTGGGACGGAACACAGAAGATAGGATTGGGGGCTTTGCCAAAGAAGAAACGTGGAATATCATAGTAGTTATGTACTTACGTAGAACACAACTTTTATTAGGACTGTTTGCCGTTCTATTGACAACAAACAGCCCTAATAAATTTAAAAACTCCACAACACAAATATTTTCCTTGTTTTCTTTTTTTAATCTTGTTTAGTTTTCATATCTTTGTAGTCAAATTATGACAATTCTATCAAGAATAAGTCTATTGGTTTTAATCTAACCTCTGAACAACATTGGAAGATACTACCAACCTGTCTCCAAAGGCAGACGCTTCATTGTATAATGGGCAGCCATCCGACACTGGCTTTTCGTGTCCAAGTGCAGGACTTACCTCCCGCACACCCTCCATTTCTGATGATGTCAGGAATGGGGTGTCGGTAGAGAATGTGCCTGACGGAAACAAGCAATGGTTCGTACTAAGGGTTTCGTATGGACGCATTGACAAAGCAAAGACCTTTGTTGAGGCTAAAGGACTCGAATGTTATGTTCCTTTGCGATATAAAGAAGTAAGTAAGCAAGGCAAAAAACGAATCATCACCGAACCACTCCTCCCCTCCTTAATATTCGTCCATGCATCAGCAGAACAAGTTGAAACTTTGCTCCACGACAACAAGGTTGTGGCAAATGAAAGCAGACCGTTGCTCAGTTACTACTTTGACCATACCATCCATCTTCAAAACAATCCCGACCGCAATCCATCGTTAACAATCCGAGATGAATCCATGAACAACTTCATCCGCCTCACCTCCATCAAGAATCCGCATATCATTCCCATCACTTCTAACAACATACAGTTTAAACTTGGTGATAACGTTGTTGTAACAGAAGGTGAATTCAAGGGTATTCATGGCAGAGTGGCGAAGATTGCAGGACAACAACGCGTGATAGTAGAGCTGTTTGATGGATGCTTGGTGGCTACGGCGTATGTGCCGAAGGAGGTGATGAGGATATACAATTGAAGTTTATTTTAAAATAATTTTTCAACTTGTCATTTTAAACGAGACACCAACAATATTCATGTCTTATCGAACTCACATTAAATACAATAAATCTCATGTATAGGGACTATTTAGCATACAATCATACTGCATTATTTCAAATATTGCAAGCTCGCAATTTGCAAGACATAGAAGAAAACATGCCATTATGGAAGTTGAAACTGACAGGAGAAGAGTATGATTCTCTTAAACAAACCTTAGTCGAAAATTACTTTGACTTGGAAGAATATGGTATGGAAGCCGCTCTCTGTTATGCAGAATGGTGGAGAAGAGATTACCATGGAAACATTCCATCTAAAGAAAGCGTTGCCATGGGGATTGGTATAGAAATCGGAAGAAGTGAAGAACTGTATATTGCTGCTCGTAAAGCCTTAAAGCGACATGGTTATTCATTTATCCACACAAGCCATGGAACCCAATATTTTCGGACACTCCTTAATCAAGGAGGTCTGCCTGTCAACTACATTAAGAAGAGTGAGAACCTTGGAAGTTTTACACTTTTTCTAAAAGGATTAATTTGCGAATTGTCTTCTATAAATTACGATTGGAACTCTGAAGATTTTTCGGTTGTTGATCAATTGAATTGTACTTCATATTTAGGAAAGACCTTTAAGAACGAAAACATATATGATGTAGCTATGCAAATAGCACATGCCATAGTAATGGGTGACAATTCTCTCTTGCCTTATGATGACACAGACTCATCTCTTGCTGCATTGACTCAAGCATTAAAAAAAGAATATTCAAGGGCAAAGAATGATCACAGGACACGTCCTTTTTCTCTTCATTGGAAATTGTATACATCTGATGATGGAACAGGTACTCTGTACGTTAACATGGATATTGTAAAAGATGTGTCATCTTTGTCAATACCAGGATTAAACTTTTCCACATGCTATTCGTTTGACGTTTTTGTTGCAGGTATACTTGTCGGTAAATATGTAAGAAAAGGTTTGGAAAGAGACGAGGATGACAATGTTTTATATGCAATATACACCCGTATTACAGTCGGATTGGGACAGGATATAAAATGGAATGGAGAGCCTGTTGTTGAGGTCAAAGTGAGATGTGACAATGATGATAGAATCTTTATGACTATAGCGGGATGCTACCCTCCTAACTTTGATTATCCTCAAATTTTTCAGATGCTTGAGGACAATCAGTATCGTTTTGGCGAAACTGCAAACACAGAACATAATATTGCGATATTTACACAGAACTGGAAAGTGGAAGGGGCTAAGCCGATAGTTATTTGTGGAAAAGAATTATATTGCCACGATTTTACGAAAGATCTGGTATTGTATGAAGAACAAACTAACGAGTGTGTAAAATTAACCAATACTTTTACTCCATATATAGCCGAATTTTCAGACAACTACATTTCATGGGTAGAAGAATCCAACTTTAAACTGTTGTCCAAAACACCTATTGTCCGTGTATATGACAAAGAAAGAAAACGTGTGCCTAATTGCATGGTAAAATATAGATTTAGAAATGAATGCAACACCGTTTGGCACAAACTCAATACATCATGTGTATTTCCATGTGGTGTAGTTGATATTTGCGTAGATTTTCCTGACGGACATTCGACAACTGAAAGTTTCTATTCAATCGGTAATCTCAAATTCAATTCTGATAACGAAGACGTATTCTCGACTGATATTATCTGTTTATGTGACAATTCTATGTTCCCAGAGATGGAGTTAGATAACAACATTGAAATCAACAGACTTCTTGAGAATAAATGGAGAATTTCTCGTAGCAAAGATGCTACAATTTGTCCAACTGTGTGTAAATTCAAATTATATAAAGCTAGCAATCCTGTATTACGAATCTCTGTTGCAATACCATTTGATGGGATATCCATTACTGACATACAAGGAAATATTGTGCCCAATGGGAAAATTATATCACTTACGAATCTCACAAGCTTTAGTGTTGTAAGTCATGGTGGGTTTGGTAAAAAAAGACATGCTGACGTATCATATGTATCAGATAAAATAGACGATTATGACAAACTAATACACTTAAAAAGTAACGTTGTTGATGGACTTATCTCTCTTGCAGATTACACAAACCTAATTATGCGAATGTTCTATCTATATGGAGAAAATAGTTTTGATCGCTCAAGTTCTGTTGCTCTAAATATTTCTTATACCAAATTATTTATCAGAAAATTTGTATTAGACTCAACTCTTGAAAATGGAAGAATACGCATCATTGACAACACAGAAGAAGACACAACCGACTTTATCTATGATGACGATATATATGCTTTCCCCGTTGGGGACGACTTACCTTTGAACGAATTCAATGTGATTAAGTTGGAACACGTTAATAATTCCGACAACAAATTCTCGTTTCCAGAAGACTTTACTCAAAAAGAAGTTGTTGTCTTCTCTAGTCCAAAAGCCACAAGAAGAATAGTCCCGAAATATTACAATAGATTGGAATATGACTATGACAAAGATGAAAGAACTACACAATCTGTAATAAATACTAGGAAGTGGCATGACGATCTGAACGATGAAAATGTTATGACAGGCAAGCATTGGCAAGAAGTATGTAAAGCATTTGATATTTGTAGCCGTTATTATTTGCCATTTACCACTTATAATGGATTGAAAACAATTAGCCGTGAGCCTATGCTGTTGGCTAAGTTCGTAATAGCCATGTGGCTCAATGAGTATAAAGATATATTGACTCAAGATGTTGATAGATTTGAGCAAGAGATGGTTATAGCCTTTCATTGGATTCCTGCAGAAATATGGGAAACATGCATTTGTGATCTTATGCAAAATATACCTGAAACTTTGGTGTCTATGATGTCTGAAAAATTACCGACGCTTGTCAATCTACTGCAAGACATTTTTGATGCGACCATGTCCACAGAGATTGCACAAAAGTTTGCTGCATACCTCATTTCTGGAAGCATAGAAAAAGGCAACTCTTTTACAATTTCTGATATAAACAACTATTGCACAAGAATTCATGGATTGTCAGATAATAACAAAGACTTGCCTATTTTAAATTTCAACCTCACAGACAAATATTATAATAATAGACAAAGATTATTGCCTTATTATCGAGTGATGATAGAGTCTGCGATGTGTGCTGCCGAAAATACATGTAATAAACAAGGGGGCATTAATCTTTTTTCTCATGAAAATAAAGAGTATGCTAGAATCGTAAACTTTTATAGAAAATATTTCAAGGAAACTTATAGTGATATTTTCTTTAAGACAATAAGATACATAACAGCTTCAAAATAAAATATGAATTACGCAAAATTCTATACATCCGCCGAAAAAACGCTCGTAGATTCTTTAGTTTCTATATGGTTCAACGATGTTATCGGGTGAAGACAAGACCATAGTTGTTACTTCTGGTACTGGTTCTGGTAAGACAGAATGCTTCATGATACCTGTACTTCAGGATATCGCAAATAGGAATGAAAAAAATTGTGTGCAAGCAATCTTTCTCTATCCGCTCAATGCCTTAATGAAAAGTCAACAGAAACGTATACACGCCTGGTGTAATGCCCTGCCCAATAAAATTACCTATGCAATTTATAACGGCGATACAGAGAAATCAAAAAAGAATAAAAATTTCACAGAACAATATTACCCACAGTTGATAACACGTCCGCAGATTCGTGAAACACCACCACAAATACTCTTCACAAACCCAACAATGCTCAATTATATGTTGGTGCGTTCTGAAGATAAAGAAATATTGGAGAAATCGCAGGGTAAATTGAAATGGATTTTACTTGATGAAGCTCACACCTATACAGGTTCGTCAGCAGCAGAATTATCATTGCAATTGCGCCGTGTATTGAATGCTTTCGGTGTAACAATTGATCAAGTAAACTTCGCTGTTACATCTGCAACAATAGGTGATGAAAAAGATCCTAATGCAGATATAAAACTAAAAACATTTGTCTCTCAACTTACTGGCAAGCCAATAGACAGTATTGTTATTATAGGAGGAAAACGTATTATTCCTGAAATAGACAATGATAAGGCACAAAAGGCATTAGCCAAACTAAACATACATTTTGGTACAAATGCAACAATTTCTGATATAGAAAGACTACGGAAAAGACTAAACACCAATCCTGTTCTATCAACAAAGGAGATAATAAAACAAATTGCACCAATCTTCAATAAAGATGTTGTCAAGTCACTTGAAATCATAGATACACTAGGAGAAAAAATAGACGGACTTGATAAGAATAATGGTATATCCGCAGCATTGTTACCTACAAGAATCCATTATTTTATCAGATCGATCAATGGGGTTTATGCTTGTGTAAATCCGGAATGTAACAGACACAAGAAGATTCGACTAGGCATTGGAAGTTTGACGACTTACCAAAATAACAATTGTCCTGTATGCAAATCACAAATGCTGGAAGTTGCAACATGTCCATCATGTGGAGGACTTATTGTCGTTGGTGAAACCAGTACGTCAAAAGGTTTTAGAATGCATATAAATGCTATCGATTTGGACAATAATATTTTCTTTGACACCGAGGAAAACCTTATAGAATCAGAAGAAGTCATAGATGACCACATAAGTACAGAACATGAACAAGATGGATTCACGCCATTTTATTTTGGCAAGCCTGATGCTCCATGTTTGAGACATCACACTCGCGAGGACAAACATGTGTTTAATCATGTCTTGAAGAAAATTGAAATTGTTAAAGACGATTCAGATAATAAAATAGTATATAAGTCTTTACGACATTCTGAGAACAATGGTGACCTATGTCCCTATTGTGGAAACAGCCTTGGACATCTTAACTATTTAAGAGCAAGTGCTACACAAATGGGACGTATTCTTGCAACTATTATTCTTGATAATGCGGAAGGAACAAATAAAAACGATTCTGAAGTTCTGTATGATGGTAAAAAATATATCACTTTTACTGATAACCGACAAGGCTCTGCCCGTAATGCTATGGGATTGAATCAAGACGTTGAACGTGCTTGGATTCGCTCTGCTATTTTTCATAAGATGGCTGATATGAGACTTGACAAAATAGAACCGTCAGGATTAACTCAGCAAGAAGAAGAAACATATGAATATCTAAAGAAAATGCCCAAAGGATCATTGCCTCCAATGCTTCAATCTGAATTGGAAAGGATGGAAGCAAGGAAATCTGGCAGCAGTACTATCCCAAAAGCACCTGAGGTTTCTTGGAGCGAAGTAAGTAGGACTTTGGAAAACAACACTGATTTTAGAAAACTTTATAAGCATCTTAATGAGGCACGTGGCTTTAGAGGTAACGAAAATACGACTGCGTATCTTAAAGCGTTGTTGATTGATCAATTTGGATGGATTCCTAAACGAGCAAACTCTTTAGAGACTATGGGATTTGTAAGAATGTCATATCCTGCCCTAAAAAAAGCCAAATGCCCTGAGCTACTTTTGCCTATAGGATGCAAAGACTCAGACTGGCAAGATTTTTTAAAAATTAGTTTAGACTATGTGATTAGGGGTGGCAGACACTATATGGTATCAGGAGAGAACAAACCTTTCCTTACTCAAAATACCTACATGACAGAGATATATCCAAAGAATTCGGATAAACGTGTTAAGGGAAATCCAGTTAGCAAATGGCCAGTGGTTAAAGTAACTGTTGGAGGAAAGGTCATGGACGACCAACATCGGCTGGTTCTTCTCCTATGTGCAGCTCTTGGATATAACAATACAGATGACTTCAATGAAGAAAAAGTAGCTATTATTAATAGCATTCTTGATAAAGCATGGGGATTTTTGACATCTAACGTCCTTGAACTTGTTGACAATGACGGAAAGGGGTATATGCTTGACTTAATTGGAGACAAGGTAAAACTACAATTAATGGATATAGGATATTTATGCCCTGTAGATAATGTTGTAATTGATACTACTTTTCGTGGTTATAGTCCTCGAATGAATGGATACATCGGAAAGAACAACTTTGACCGTTTCAAAGTTGTAACCAAATTAGATTATCCATATTTCCCTTTCAAATCATCAGAAATAAAAGAAGATATATTAAAAGAATGGATAGAAAAAGAACTGTTGTCACAAAAAGATAATGGAGTGTTTACAGACTTACACGAAAGGGTGTATGCACAAAAACCAATCTTCATATCTGCTGAACATTCAGCTCAACAATCTCGAGAAGATTTAGATAAATATGAGAAGGAATTTAACGAGGGACATTTGAATGTTTTATCATGTTCAACAACAATGGAAATGGGTGTAGACATTGGAGGCATAAGCGAAGTTGTCATGAATAATGTACCTCCCAAATCAGCCAATTATCTACAGCGTGCAGGTAGAGCAGGTCGCAGAAATGAATCAAAAGCATTGGCGCTAACTTTTTGCGCACCCAATCCTATAGGAACAAATACATGGCAACATCCTGACTATCCGATAACACATATCACCGAGACTCCAATATTGAAATTGGAAAGTCGACAATTGATACAACGCCATATTAACGCTCTAGTATTTGCTGACTTTGTTTCGCAAAAAGGTGGAATTAAGGTTACAGCACATCTTATAGATTTTTTCATATCTACGGATGATTTTACTTTTTATGATATGTTCATCAATCATATTGATGCTATTATTTCAGGACAAAGAATAATTCTTGATGAACCCTACAAAAGTCTTGTTCGTGGTACCGCATTGAATAACATCCCGTTAGGAGATGCTGTCTTCACTACTAAAAAAGATATTATATCTGTACATGAGATATTCCAAGCTCGTATGGATAACCTTAATAAATCAATAAAAATAATAGAAGAAGAACATGGAAGCTGTGCTGCATTAAGATCCATCCAACATCAAATAGATAATTTTCTGAAAACATCTCTCTTGACGTATCTTGCAGAAAATTCATTCCTGCCAAGTGCTGGTATTCCTACTGGTCTTGTAGAATGCTTACTGAATACAAGAAACGAAGCTAGTTACCCCACTATGCACTTAAGTCAAGCAATTTCTGCATATGCACCAGGAAAACAGGTAGTAAAGAATGAATGGGTATACGAACCTGCAGGCATCTTAATGAAAAATATGTATGATGACTCTACAGTAAGATACGTTATACAAAATTGCAACCATTGTGGATATACCACTATTAATCATGGTAGTGCTATGAATGATTGTCCCAGATGTGGTGCAAAAGATTCAATGCATGGCATAAAAGGTATGAGTCTTTCTACAGAACAAAGATTTACAGAAGTTGTTGAACCTGCTGCTTTTAGTGTTGCTTTTGGAGCTAAGCCAACGCGAAAAGTCAACACACAAGGAGCAATGAATCTCATTCAGCCAGTACTCCTTGAAATGAATCCATGGCAAGAGAGAAATTCTTCTGCAAAAATGATTGTACGGTGCTCAACAACAACATCAGAAATATTATTCTTTAATCGAGGTCGAAGTGGATTTGGCTTTGCCTTTTGTCCTTATTGTGGAAGAATGGTATCTGAATCAGAGCCAGATATTTCAAAGAAAGCTCTTTCTGGACATAAACATCTGTCGACAGGTCTTCCTTGTCCTGGTGGCGAAATGAATGGCAAAAACATCAGAAGACATGTCCTTCTTGTAGGTCGTTACCAGACAGATTTCGTTGAGGTAAAGTTCTATAAATCAAACAACACTCTTGAAATAGATGCAGAAACTTTATATTCACTGGGGGTCATTCTAAGCAGAAAACTTACAGAATTGTTAGGAATCAACGATGGAGAAATTGATTTTGGATACGATGGTTCAAATCACTCTATATTCATTTATGATACAGCATTGGGAGGAGCTGGCTATTCTCTTCTGTTCAGAGAATATAAAGATATCGTACTTGACAAAGCTTATAAAACTCTGTCAGATTGTTCTTGTGAACGTGTTTGCACAAAATGTCTCATAGACAGAAAATCCCAGTGGTATCTAAACTATTTGAATCGCCAAAAGGCATTAGAATGGTTGGAAATGGAGCGTAAATCAAGAATTGCCCCAAGGAATATTATAGACTTGGTTCCGAATGCATCTACTATCACGACAGACTTTTCCACGGAATTCTACCAACTCATTAGGAATAAAAACGTTTCTACAATAAAGATATGTGTTGACAATGAATATTCTAATTGGCAAGTTGACGAATTTCCATATAAGAAGTTAATTGGAGAACTTACATTATCAGGAGTTGATGTGTCTTTTGTTACAGACAAGGCAATTGATATAAATAGTTGTTCAATACAGGTAAAGTCAATATTAACAGCTGCATTATTTAAACACAAGTTCCAATACAGCAACGGAACATTACCACCTAACTTAAGACCTTTAATGACTGTTGTATTCAACGATGGAAGGATGAAGACTTATTTTGGAGAAAATATTGACAACTCCTTGTCTGCCTCTTGGGGAAATGGTGATGTCTTCTCTACAATGAGTGATTTCAATCTGAAATTCTTCGACATTAACCAGTCGGACATATTAAAGCAAATGGCAAATGCCAATGGAACAGTAATGTTTGATACCAGAATTATGGAGGATTGCTATATATACAACCTGCTAGACAAACTCATTGAACCACATAAAGATAAATGGGAACAATTCATTCCGTTGATAAAAGGTAAAAATGTATCATTGGATTATTCCGATAGGTATTTGTCTACTCCCCTTGGTTGTATGCTGTTATCACATTTCATAAAAGAACTCCAACAAAGATTGGATGTTACAATCAAAAACATCTGCATTTCGGTAAAAGCATTGTATAAAGGCAAAGGTGACATGCACGAGATAAACATCAATAGCGACTATAAGTGTAACGAGGCTAGAAATAAGTTCTTGAAAGATGCTATATCAGAATTGGTTGGAATAACTCCACTTATTAATAATAATGACTACATTGAACATGAGCGTTGTATGACAATCAAATCTATTGATGCAGAACTATGTATTAGGCCAGATGCAGGTATCGCACACGGTTGGGTACCTTTTGGACATGACTTTTCAGAATGCACGGATGAAGATTTTCGCTATAACTGGGATTTAAACATTCGCCTTTATAACCAAAAGCAAAATTTCTCTGGAATTTTATATACTATTTTGTTTGATAAGCATACATCGAACAGATAATTATCCTATTTTTATAGATTCATGCCATTTGTTTTAGACATGGGCAGCTTATTCACATGGTTATAAATAATAAAAATCCGAAGAACTTATTTAAAATACAACAAGCGTAAGTTATGGCACTCGCAATAAACATAAACGATCTGCTCAACAAGCAGAAGATTGAATCCAACCGCATTGAGTTCAAGAAAGGTTGGAATCCTGGGAGCATATATCATAGTATATGTGCTTTCGCTAATGATTTCGATGACCTTGGTGGTGGATATATCATCGTTGGTGTAGATACCGACGATAAGACAGGTATGGCAATTCGTCCTGTAGAAGGGGTGCCAATTGAAAAGATTGATGGCATCTTGCAGGAGATGGTTGCGTACAATAACAAGATGGCTCCATACTATTTGCCTCGTACCTCCGTGGAAGAGGTGGACGGCAAACAAGTAATTGTAATTTGGTGTCCAGCAGGTAGTTATCGCCCTTATTCCGTACCAGTAAATGTTACAGCAAAAGGCACAAAGGAGTTTTTCTACATCCGTAGTGGGACAAGCAGCATAGAGGCAAGAGGTGAAGTGCTCGTTGAACTGCGAGAGTTGGCCAACCGTATGCCTTTTGATGAACGAGGAAATAGCGACATTCAGTTGGAAGACATCTCATTGGTACTTCTTCGTGATTATCTTGTCAAAGTGGGTAGCAAGTTGGCTGATGAGGTGATAACAACCCCGCTTGCTACGATTCTTGACCAAATGGAACTATACACTGGCCCGAAAGAGAATCGTTTGCTTCGTAACGTGGCAGCCATGATGTTCTGCGAGAACCCAAACAAGTTCTTCCCATACACTCAGATTGATGTGGTGACATTCCCTAACGGAAAGATGAAAGACCCCAACAATTTTACCGAAGTAACATTCAAGGGCAGTGTTCCGCAGATGATAAAGCAGACAATGGATTACATCAAGAGCAATGTACTCAAAGAGCATGTGCGTAAAGTGTCGGGCAGACAGGAAACAGAACGTTTTTGGAACTATCCATACGATGCTATTGAAGAAGCTGTCGTAAACTCCGTATATCATAGAGATTTCTTACAGCATGAACCAATAGAGATAACCATTGAACCGAGCGGAATATCTATACTCAACTGTCCTGGACCAGATAGAAGTATCTCCAAAGAAGATATTGCAAAAGGCGATATGCTGAAAAGCCGTCGCTACCGAAATCGAAGGTTAGGCGACTTCTTGAAAGAACTCGACCTTACAGAAGGTCGCTCAACCGGTGTTCCAACAATTCAAGCGAAACTGGCAGAGAACGGGTCGCCACGCGCCATCTTTGAAACGACAGATGATCGCTTGACTTTCTTGGTTACTATTCCGATACATGAAGAATGTTCAGATAGTTCGGAAACAAAGTCGGAAAGTTCGGGAACTCAACTCAAAAGTTCGGGAACTAAGCCAGAAAGTTCGGGAACTCAACTCAAAAGTTCGGGAACTAAGCCAGAAAGTTCGGGAACTCAACTTAAAAGTTCGGGAACACGTCAGAAAACATCTGACAAAATTATAGAAATGATAAAGAAAGATCCCCAAATAACCGCTCCACAAATTGCAATGGAGTTGGGTATCTCTACACGAGGAGTTGAAAAGAACTTACGTCAACTAAGAGAAACAGGTACTCTAAAAAGAGTTGGTTCACCCACTTTTGGTGGCTATTGGGAAATCATAAATTTGGACAACGACTAAAATAGTAGGATATGTTATTCGGAAACAAGATAAGAACACTTAGAGACGAGCAAGGTGTATTGCAGCGCCAGTTGGCTGCATACTTAGAAATAGACACGCCCATGTTCAGCAAGATTGAGCGTGGGGACAGACGAGCAAAGCGTAGTCAGGTGATAATGTTGGCAGAATACTTTCATGTGGATGAAAAGGAAATGCTAACATTGTGGCTTGCTGACAAGATATTGGATGCGCTTGAGGGGGAAAATGAATTGGGACTTGATGCCATTGAAACCGCAAAATCAAAGTTGACGGATATCCTCCCTAAAGTATCGCGCTGAAAAAGTTGTCCACACATTGTCCACACGCATGCAAAATATTGGCGTTTTATTTTGTGATTTCATGCATTTGTACTAATTTTGCAATAGGAAATCGCTTGAAATGGGGATAATAATCAAGGATTTATGTCCACACATTGTCCACACGATGGGGTTTCTTAGTACGCAAAGCACTGAATTTCAGTGTGGTACAACATCTCGGGGTTGACTGGATTTGACGGCGAGATGAAATGGTACGTAAGCACGCGGAGCCTCGATTATTCGCTCCTTAATCAGAGTAGTCAAAAAATTAATTGGCGAAAACAATTACGCTCTCGCTGCCTAATCGAAGCATAGTAGATTACTGGCTTTATCGCGTTACAAGGTGATGCGACGAGACATCGCTCCAAGGATGTTGTTCCGAATCTAAGGGTTTAGCGGTGCAGGTAAATCGGAAATAGCGCTTGAATGCCTCGTTTCATGCGTGAAACTTTAGGGGATAAGGTCATAGTTGGTGGTCCGGGTCTTGCTATGGCACGAAAAAGAAGGCCGGAATAAACGTGTAGAAAGCGTATGGTTTCCTTGTGCGGACGTGGGTTCGAATCCCACCAGCTCCACTTGAACTACTCTAAACAAGAGTTTTTAGGAATTTGATTAAATCAGATAATCGCCGTAACTTCAACGAGTTACGGCGATTATTCGTTTAGACACCTCCCTGTTTGGGAGTACATACAGATACCGCCGAAACGCTCAAAATACTCCCAACTGGCTACAATATGGCTACAGAAAAAAACGACTTTGTAAAATTGTAGCCAGTGATACCGTACAGAGTACACACAGATACTGCATACTTCATTGTTATTCAAAGAATTATGTCGAACTTTGCAGCTGTAAAAATAGCGCGTAACTCACCCTTAACCGGGTTGGAAACACGATTTACTTCTGCATTAAAAACTTGTAAGTATGAAGAGTATTTTCAGAACAAGCTTCTATCTGCGAAGCAATTATTTGAACAAAGAAGGAAAAGCATCGGTTATGATGCGTATCCATCTTAATGGAGAGAGAATAGCACTTGGCACAACAGGTGTTTGTGTCGATCCCGAAATGTGGGACAGCACACTGGGTAAAGTACGGGGACGAACCAAGGAGGCAATGGTTACTAATGCTCAACTGACGAGTATCAGCACAGACCTTCAGATGATATTCCAACGATTAGAGTTTTCGGAAGAACTTAGCCTTGAACGCATCAAATCGGAATATCTTGGCAAACGTGAGGATATGGAGACCGTTCTTTCAT
>QWBZ01000103.1_pt1 | contig 31691 bp, 46 predicted proteins | sample 1972441 | NCBI WGS metagenome assembly QWBZ01 (sample SAMN09866721, study PRJNA288562) | Human oral metagenome isolate term6_saliva, whole genome shotgun sequencing... | isolation source: mouth | host: Homo sapiens | place: USA: California
CAAGTGTCGTGGTAGGACTATACCGTGTAACATTGTGAGTTTTCCACAAGTCTAATAGATGTGGCGAAAAATATTGAAAAATCTCTGACTTTTTTCATAAAAAGTGTTGACATACGGCAACACGTTTGCTATACTTAAGACATGGTTGAGGGGCAACCAAGCAACAATTAACAATTCGGCGGCAAAAGAAAGTAGGTATAAAAATGTTCAAATCAACCTTTCAGTTTTTCAGAATTAAAATCACTGTAAAATTGGAGATTGTAAATAAACGAAAAATCAAAACTAGAAAATAAAACCTAGAAAACACAAACACTAAAAATAAACAGCCCCTCAACCGCCGCCGCCAAGAAAGGATAAGAAAATGGCAACATTTACAGCACAATATTGGCTCGGTAGTACACATCATAGCACGGAGTTTGAGGCAGACGAGCAGTTGCGCGACGATAGCGAGCAGCTTGAAGAAATCGCTCGCCGAGAGCTAAGACTTAAATTTGGGCGCAACACAGCAAATCGGGCTGAGTTCACTGGTATCTATATTGAACTAGACCGCGACGCTATCGCTAATCAGATTAGGACAGAGTTAGCTAAATTAAGTGAACAGGGTTACGACACTGATTCGTGGAATATTGAGGCAACAGTAGAAGACGCAATTCGACAGCTTGAAGAGACTGGCAATAGCGAGGCTGAAATCCGCTACGATGGCTTGAAATACTTTATCGTCAATGCTATTTATTAAATATTAACAGCCCCGCCGGCGGCATTGTAGCCGGCAGAAAGGGTAGAATGTGAAAAATAAGCACATACATATAAAAGTTTCAGAGAGCGATCACGAGATGATCGTCAAGCGTGCCGCCGAGTTGAATATGACAGTTAGCGAATATATACGACGACTGGTCGTTGCTGACGTTGCTATTGCGGAATCTAATAAATAGTGATAAACTGCAAACGCATGGTTTGAACATCCATGTACCTATTCCGCCCTCTGAAATGGGGGCGTTTTTGTTGACAAGATGAAGCAGATTTGCTACAATCGACGGTGAACGTACAGGATTTTCAGCCCGCCCAGATGTAAATCAGGGTGGGCTGTCTGTATCTAGCCTCAAAAAATTGTTATCAATTTTAGAGGCTATTTTTGTTTGTCAAGAGCAAAATGGCGTTTTGAGGGTAAAATGGGGAATATAACCATAGACGAGCGACGAATTCAGAAAATGCAGCAGAGATTGGGTAAGGCGACAAAGCTAATCACTGACGACAACTATTTGCCGATGTTCAGGAATCGCCAGATCAACTACACAAAAGAGTTTGATTATTCGATTAAGCTGGCAAATCGTAAACGAAACCCACGTAAATATTTTGCGTTTATTTGGTCGAGTGCGAATCTGGCAAAGACGGTGGATTGGTTGCGCAAACTGATCTCACAGGCGAAAGCTAAGGCAGCTGAGGAGCGCCACAAGCAGAAAATGCAAGAGCAGGCAGCCTTATCGATCAGTATTGACGGATTAAATAAGCTAGCGCAGATGAAGCGCAGCTACAACTTGATAACGTAGCAATCACTGCTAACATTTCGACGTCGCTCGCGTAGCGGCTTGTTTGCGTTTGCCTGTATGCAAATATTATGCAATAATTCTAGATATATGCGAGTATTTGGGAGTTTTGTGTAATGGAAGCGGCCGTTTGGCCGTATTTTTTATTCAAATTAACGCAAATCCGCCCGCCACCGCCCATTTTTGATAGCAGAATTATCAGAAAATTAAATGTGAGGGTTCTATATACAATTGAGCTTTTAGAAGTTCAATATAAACATTCTATATAGAACTGGTTTTTTAAGTGGAGTTAAAATATCATGACGAAAAATACAATTATGCCAATCGAGCGAGCTTTTGACGAATATCTGGAGTACTGCGAGTTTACACGCCGGATGAGCCGCCAAACATTGAGTGCTAAGCGGTGGGTGATGCGAGATTTTAGAACTAGCGTGCCAGCCAGAAGTCTGAGCGAAATTACGACGCAGCAGGTGAACGACTGGATTACAGAGCAGGCACGGCGAGGTCTGAATAGCCGGACTATCAATACGCGAATTTGCCATGTGGTGGCAATGTTCAGATATTTCAGAGATATGGGCGTGGAGATGCCTGAATTAAAGATTCGCCACATCGTTAAGCAGAAAGAGACCGAGCCGATTCGCCGCGTTTTCTACACGAGAGAGCAAATCGAGCAGGTGTTAGGATATTGCAATCAGATTCAGTGGTTGTTAGTTAAATTGTCGTTTGACTGTGGCTTACGAATCACTGAGCTGCGGAACTTAAGGCTAATGAATATCAGCGACAGGATGATCGTATTTACTGGCAAGGGTGCTAAACGGCGAGAGGTACATATGAGTCGAGAAGCTCGCGAAAGATTGACGCAGTGGATCGTTAGTCAGCGTATTGATGATTATTTGTGGCAGAAGTCGAGCGGCACACTGCTCAGCGTCGAGGAGCTGAGGCATTTAATGCGTCAGCCGTTCTATCTGGCTGGATTTCGCAATTTTCACCCGCACGCTTTGCGGCACTCGTTCGCTACAGACATTCAGCGAAACGGGGCGACACTTATGGAGTCACAGGAGATGCTCGGTCATTCAAACGCGGTGATTACGCAGCGATATTTGCATGGACTGGACGGCCAAATGGCAGCGTGCTTTGAAAGATTGAAATTTAGCGCAACATCATAACAATAGAGGTAATGGTGCGGACTTTTCCACAGTTTTCGTATCATTTTTGCCCATTTTATAACGCAAGCGTATTGACAGAACGCTTGCGTTTTGCTATACTGAAGACAGTTCAGATGAGCGGCGACTGTCGCCATCAACGGCCTTTAACATCACTGGAAAAAACAAGATTCATGGTTGAGCGGTTTGCTCTATCATGTAATATTTTTCAGTGATATAATCATATCACGAAATAATCTTACATGATATAAACAGCAACTAACTCTGTTAGTCAAATCTATCGACCATGAATCGACTTCGCGTCGATTCTTTTTTATTTGACGTAAAAATGAGGCTAGAAATCCTGTACGTTCAGCATTTGTAGCTTCATCAAACGTCAGAGGTATGTTTTTGGCAAAAACGGAGAGTTGGCTAGGAATAATTAGCAACCACGTTCAATTTGTCAGGATGTACAGGCGAAGATATTCAACCAGTACGAGAGTGACTGCGAGCACTCTTGTACGCAAACGAAAGGAGCTGAAAATGGCAGCAAAAAACAAACAGATCAAAAAAATCATTAGCTGGGTAGTTGGTTTACCGGCGGCGCTAATCGCAATCAGCGAGCCAACAGACTTGCGCCTGTGGTGGGTGCAGTTCGTGGCAATCGCAGTGCTGGCGGTCGTATTGTTCGCCAACGGCGTATTCGACGAAACTATCCAAGAATTAAAATCGCGAAAGGAGATTTGGCGATGAAGATATACGTAAACGTGATACCGTCACCGGCTGAACTGGTGACGGTACATAAGCGCGAGCCTATCAACAGGGTGATTGACAGGCTGCGCAAGTTGGATGATCATGACTTCGACAAGTCGGTCAAAGCAGCGAAGTGGTTACGGATTTTCGACAAAGGAATGAAGTGGATTGAGGGCAAGTTTTATGGACGAAAATAGCTTGTTTGAAAAATTAGAAAACCTAATCGATCCGACATTTCTCGACCGAGCTTTGGCAGGGGAGGCGTAAGTGGCAGACGCTTACTATAGCCGACCAGAGTGGTCATACTCATCAATGAAGCTGATTCTCGATCACGGTATCGATTACGCAGTTGCAGCTAAACGCGGAGACTTGCCAGATCTAGATAGTAAAGCTATCGATCTTGGTCAGCTGGTCCATATGCTGGTGCTCGGCGGTGAAGATCAGTTCGCTATCAGCCCATTTGAAAACTTCTACTCGAAAGAATCCAAGGCGTGGCGTAACGAACAAAAAGCCGCCGGCAAACACATTATCACTCTAGGCATGTTCAAGGCTGCTGATCAGATTTTGAAGAATATCGAGAACCACCCGCTAGCGAAGCAATACATTTTTGCTAAAGGTGCTACTTTTGAGCACGAAATGTATGCTCGCACCGCCGATGGCGTAGATATGAAGGGTAAGGCTGATGTATTGATTCGTACTAATGAATCGGCCATGATAACCGACCTGAAAACTACCGCAAAGTTCGACAAGTTTTTCAAAACTGCGCAGTCAATGCACTACGATTTACAATCAGCAGTTTACACGCTGGTGACGGCGTCAAGCCTAGAACTAGATCCGGCGTTAGTCAAGTTTGCCTACTGTGTGGTTGAGTCCGTCGCACCATACCGCGTGCAGTTCATGATTGCTGGCATCGATTTTGTTGAAGCTGGCGAACGCAAGCTGCGTACGTGTGTTGACGAGATCATAAAATTTGGCGACAGCGAGCCGAACTTTCTCATCGAGGAGGTGAGGGAGTTAGGCGACTGGAGCCTGTAAAAGAAAGGAGAATATGAAAGTCTTTAATAGTTTAGATCCGACCGAAAAACCATCAATTCTGATGGTTGTGTATGGTGAGGGCGGCGTTGGTAAAACAACGTTTGCGGCCACCGCACCACGACCGATTATCGCTGACTGCGAGAACGGTAGCAAATACTTCGGACTTCGTGGCATTGCAGCCGACGTAGCGCTGATCGAAAAATGGGACGATATGCAGGAGTTTATGCAGATTGCACTCACTGACAACTACGATACGGTGATCATCGATCCAATTGGCGAGCTGATGGAGAAGTTGATTGCCTACATGCGAAATAGAGCCGACAGCAAATTAGTACAGCGCGACGGCAATCCGACAATGGCGGGCTGGGGCTGGTTGAAATCAACCATGAGAACATTCCTAAAAACCATGCGTGATAGCGGTAAGCATATCGTTATCGTGGCTCACGTTCAAGAGAAAGACGATGATGGCCGAGTTATTAAACGCCCAATGGTAGCCACAAGGCTATCTGAGGAGCTGGTCAATCTGGTGGACATCGTCGGCTACATGACAACGATCAATGATAGCGAAACCGGCGACACCAAGCGACTGATTATCGTTGATCCAGCTAGTGACAAGTACGTTGCCAAAGACCGCACGGGTCGGCTAGGCCGCTACATCGAGCCAGATTTCACGAAAATCGTCGATGGAGTAAGAGGTGACGCTGAGTACGCGTGGATTACGGCAGCACCAGTATTGGCAAGCCGAGAGCAAATCGAAGCAGCCGCTAAGCCAACCATTCCAAGTTCACGTGTCGAAATGACGGACGCTCGCTTGGGTAAATCTGAAGCAGACAGGAAATAAAGGAGGACACATGTCGCAACTACAACAATATGTCGACTCACAAGTCGCAACGATATCGCCGTTCAAAATCAAATCGCAAGAGCTTTTAGAGCAAGCTAAAGCCAAAGAGGTCACTGACGACACAACCGCTAAAGAAGCAGTTGCAATCCGCAAGCTGATCACCTCGCACCGCACTGAAGTCAAAAACGCACGGTTGGCGATCACTCGCAACTTCGACAGTGTCAAGTCGCAATTTATCGACGCTGAAAAGGACGTTCTGGCGCCAGCTGAAGAAGCACTAGAGAATATCAGCCAGAAAATCCTCGCTTACCAAGAGGAGCAAGAGCGACTAGCAAAAGAGGAAGCCGCACGTGTTGACGCTATTTGTGCCAAGTTTGATACCAATGCTAAATCATTGCGTAGCCAAAAAGCTTGTGATGAAAAAGGCGCTGAATTGAAGCAGATATTCGCCGAGTTACCTGAAGCTGACCAAAACCACGCTGAAATCAAGCTGGCATTCACCAAAGCCATCAACGAGCTACTGACACGCAAAGACGAATTGACGACCGCTGAACGCGACGAAGCTGAAGCAGCCAAGTTGGCAGCACAGCGTAAACGCGAGCAAGAGATTGCTGAGGCTGAAGCAGCCAAAGCTGCTAAATCGCAGAAGCCAGCTGTCAAATCTGGTATTAAAACCAAAACGGTATTCACGGTTACTAATTCTGAGTTGGTGCCACGATCACTGTGTGAGCCAAGCGACAAACTAATCCGCGAAGCCATCGCTAATGGATTACGTGAAATCCCAGGCGTTGAAATCCGCGAGAAAAAGAGTTTCTAATATGGCAGCAATTAACACAGTGACCCTAATTGGCCGTGTTGTCCGCGACATTGAAGTCAACTCGACAAATAGCGGCAAGTCCGTAGCCTCATTCGCACTAGCGGTTGACGGCTACGGCAAGGATGCCGACGCCAGTTTCATCGATTGCGTGGCTTGGAATAAGGCAGCTGAACTGTTGGCAGAGTACGCACCGAAAGGCAAGCAAATTGGCATAACCGGCAGATTGCAAACACGAATCTGGGAGAAAGATGATATCAAACGTAAAGCGACTGAAGTCATCATCGATCAGTTCCAGCTTTTGAGCGACGCTAAGGGTGGTAGCAATACCGCACCAGCCACAGAACGATATGCCGAAGAGGACACTAAATCAGCAAATACAACGACTAAACAAGCGGCGAAAGCTACCGAGGATGTCGACCTCGACGCGCCAATTGATTTGAGCGAAATACCATTTTAATAAGTGAAAGGAGAGTTATGGCAGGAACGGAAGCGGGCGGCAGGAAAGCTGCCGCAACAATTCTCGCGAAAAACCCAAACTTCTACCGTGAAATCGGCAGAAAGGGCGGATCGAGGTCAAGAGGCAATAAAACGGGTTTTGCACTCAATCGGGAGGCAGCTCGGATTTGCGGCCGAATCAGCAAACGCCGACCTAAGCAGGATGACGAGCTAGCTGAATTTGAAAAAACCGCACCGTACGGCAGATGTAGTATGTGCAATTTAGCACTCGTTAAATCTGACGCAGAGCGAAAAGACTATTCAGACATGCACGAAAACTGCATGTATGAGAGGTTTGGAGATTGAGGAGTCGTGACTAAAAAAGCACTTCGCAAGAAGCAGCGCCGCAAGCGTAATAAACTGGAGGCTACGTAATGTCCCTGATGAATTGCACATTCACGGTTCGCTGGAGCGACGAGAAAAACAAGCCGCATGCGAAAACCTACGCTACCGAAGATGATGCTAAGCGAGCTAAAAAATGGCTGCTGGAGCATGGTGTTCGGAGCGTAGACATCGCGGTCAAGATAAATAATAAGCCAGCCGGTAGTCTGAAAGACGACAAACAGTCTGAGACTGAGGCTGAGCAGAAAGGATTTTGGTGGGAGAAGTGAGCAGTATCGTTTCGCTAACCAAGCAGCAGATTGCTGTATATAAAATGGCACAGAAGCCGACGCCACAAAATAAGGTTTTGGAGAATGTTAGGCTGGAGGTCGTTGAGCAGGATAAAGGCATATACAAAGCCACGCTTATCGCTACAGACGGGTATAAGCTGATTCGCCGCGAAATTGACGCCGAGCCTGGCGCAAAAGCCTGCTCAATGAATATTCCGCAGAGCGTTCTCGTTGCCGCTGATAAAGTCATGAAGACTGACTTTGACCGAGCGTATGTTCACGACGGCAAAATTATTGTTCGCACAAATCCGTACGGCGAAACGACACCGATTGATGAGAGTTTTCCGATCAAGGCTGAAATCCCGTTCCGGGAGCAAACCGAGCTGTATTTCCCAGATACACACCCATTCGTTGAGCAAAAAAGTTCAGAGGCGTTTCCTGTAAAGTCGGTTGTGGTTAATCCTAAATTGCTTATCGAAGCACTGCGACAATTCAGTCAGAGCGACGGCATGATGGGTGGTGTTACGATCCATGTCGGCAAGCATGATGAGCCGATTTTGATAAAGTCCTCGCCAAATTACGCCTGGGATGGAAACGAAATTGTGGCTGGCGTTGCATCGATAAGATCTAATGACGCATAAACGCCATTAACTAATGACCTATCACACGTCAATAAACTGGATGAACATTAACATCAACCGCAGAACTGGCAGCATAATCTGAGGAATAAAGCTGGGTTCCCGAACGGGAGTAAGTCTACAAGACGAGAAGTCCTTTGCTCCATGATTGTGCCGTCAACTGGACAGATGACCATTTTGCCCACCCGGGTCGTCTGTCTAATAGGCGACATCAATCCTTAAAGTAATTAATCAATGATATACACTTGGTGTCGCCTTGCCTCAGTTCTGCGGTTGAAATTACTAACTACAAATAATCGAGAATAAAATAACAGAGGTGAGATTACTAAATATTGTGCCTCGTATAAATAAGGAAAGGATAAAGAATGAGTGAAACCGTAGGCTATAAAGGAAAACTTAAACTTTGTAAAAAATATAAAGACGCTGATGAACTTCAAGCTAATTTGAAAAATTTCTGGCAAAGCGTGCCTAGAGAAGAGCGTGACAAAGATTATAAAGACGTAGAAGAAGTTGACGATTATGAATTAGAAGACAACGGGTATGTCGTTATCAACGGAAATTGTATTTATAAAGTTGAATTATATAAAGATTTCGATGTGTATGACAACTTTATTGAAATCACTCAGGTTCAAGATGGTGTTTATGAATTTATAACGCAATTTTATAACGGCTCAACTGACCTTCGAGAAATGCTACAGGAGGGCTTTGATAAACGCCAATGAGAATATCAGATATTCCAGATGACGACCTTGTTTTTCTAAGGTCAGATGGAACTCTATCAGAAAATGCTATCTATACTCAAGAGAATAAAGATGGTGAGATTATGTTTTTTGAATTATTAGGTCAGTCAAAGCTTAACGGCGTAAAGCTGACTATAGATGGCAAAGAACCTTATCGCAGACTACTTATTCGTCGAGTTTATCCAGCTATCAAAAATCAATCAATAGTCAATGAAAGGAAATCTAATGCGTCAAATAGAGGTTCGTGCCTGGGATATCCTAGAAAAAAGAATGCGAAAAGTCGTATCTCTGCACTGGCAGGACGATAAACTTGTATCAGTCGGGCTTGAGGGCGAGAATGAGCCAATTCCGATTGACGGACGGTTGGTGATTGAGCAATACACAGGGGCGGAAGACAAGAATGGTACAAAGATTTTCGGGGGCGATATCATAAAAGTTGAGAGAGATTCACTAATCTATCGAGTGGAATGGATTTACACCGGATTTGCACTTGAGCCACGATATAATTCACCGTTCTATCCGATATTAGGCAATGTTGCATTAAGCAGCAGAATTGAAGTCATTGGCAATATACACAAAAACCCTGAACTAGTGGAGGAGAAATAATGACGGACGAAGATTTAATGGCTCGTATCAAGTTTGTTGTAGACAATCTATCTTTTAGGATTGGCGATTTAACCCTGATGTACGAGCATAAGCAAGTCGATCCAGACGATTTTTACAAAGAGGTTAGTTGCATAAAGAGCGATTTTGTCGAAAGTATTATGGATCTGGTTAAAGAACATGATCAGCTGTTGGAGGAGAAATGAAACTATATAAACTACTGAAAGACTTACCAACAGTTAAAGCTGGGGCAACCTTCAAAGAGAAAATTAAAATCGATGGCACAAGGGTTTTGAAAACATGTGGATCAGGACATAAACATTCAATTCTTGTTAGAGAAATCGATAATTTTGACGAGTGGTTCGAATCAACAAGCAGTATTAGTTGGAATCTTAAATGGGGCGATAGATATTGGTACATTGACTATTGGGGTAATGTTAGCTATCGCAATTACGCAGACGCTATCATTGACAGATTGAATATTGACAATGGTAATGTTTATTACACCGAAGAAGAGTGTAAAAAAGCTCATGAACGTAAACTGGCTGAAGTCAGACTGCGAAAAACGTCAACGTTTGAGCCAGACTTTGAAAATGGCGAAGGCGGCTATGTAGTCAGCTACGACTATATGGATAAAAAATTAGTGTGCCTTGAGAAGTTCTGGAATAACTGCGGCGAACCAGTGCGTTACGAAACTAGAGAAGACGCTCAAAAATCTATAAGAGAAAACAGAGAAGATTGGTTAGTATATCTCGGAATTAAGGAGTGGAAATAATGCCTAATCTCGCAAACATAGATAATCCATACGAAGACCAAGAGCAAGAGGCGTTTGTCAAATGGCTGGACGATAACGGCTATCCACGTTTCAGAGTGCCTAACGAAACATACACCAAAAGCCACAAACAGCGAATCAAGAATAAGAAGCTTGGTGTGAGTTCTGGCGTGCCAGATTTATTCGTGGTAGTCCCAGCAGACTATAGCGACGCAACGATGGAGTTCATACATTATGGAGACAATCCTGTTGTTAGTGGCGACGGTGTTTATGGTAAAAATTATCGTCTTGTCGCTATCGAAATGAAACGCAAAAAAGGAGGTGCAACGTCAGCAAATCAAAAACAGTGGATTAAAACACTCAATGAGGCTGGCATCCAGGCTGTTGTTTGTAAGGGCTGTGATGCGGCAATTGAGTTTATTGAGTCAATAACTTGAGGGGTTTATGACTGAGATGGAACGCTTGACTGCTTGATAAAACAGTCAAAGCATTTTATAGATAGGCGCTGGTGAGATTGAACGGTTGGGAGGCCGCGATTGCCAGCGCCTAATCTGTATATTTCAGAGGTAGAGGAGGGATAACAAACATGGTAAAGTGGCTAAAAATTGACAAACAAGATAAGACGAGGCGACGCCGTCAGGAGATCGGGCAGGTCGCCATTTATTATATTTCGAAGCAGGCAATTATTATTGGCGACGAGCGAAAATGCAAGCCGTTGTCGCACTACATTCTTTTGCAGTCTTGGCAAGATCGAAACAAGAAACCATACCAAAATATGCTGCGTAAGCTACAAAGCACTAAAGACTTGACTCTCATGCAAGCACAGCTCATCGCAAATAGCTACGGTGTACACATCTCAGCCGTTTCCAAGCAGTCAATACCAAAGGAACTACGCGTCAATCTCTAGAATTGTAATCATGAAAGATGACTTCAAATCATGTCCTAAATGCGGCCGAAAATATAAGCGGCAAGACAACTACGATATTCACGTAGCCAGTTGCAAACGCACGTCACCATCGACTCATGGTGGAGCCAGAAAAGGCAGCGGCGGAGTCAAAGGCAAAAAGACTCAAAAGGTTCTCGACCGAATGAAAGAGAAGCAGCGGATTTTAGACCGAATCACTAGGAACGCTGACAAGCTATACGAAGCACAGTTTCGGCTGGCTACTGGCGTGCAGTTGTTGTTTGTGATCAGGACTGACCGCAAGGGCAATCGGTTACCGGCAGAGCAAGTCACCGACCCTGAAACTATTGCGGCATTTCTCGATGGCGAGCTGGACGGTGTGGACGACGAGTATTATTTCATTGCCACGCAGAAGCCAGACAACAAGGCTATTAAGGACATGCTCGACCGAGCATTTGGCAAGCCGGTTGATCACGTTGACCTATCTGTCGATGTTCGCGAGAAACAGCCGCCAAAGATCGTCTCGACTATCAAGCCGCGCAAAACGAAAGGCGAATAGTTTATGTCGCTAGAATTAAAGCCGAAGCAGCAAAGCGTTGTCGATATTATTAACGACTGTCCCGAAGTCGATACTATTTATTTGATTGGTGCCGTTGGCACTGGCAAGACAGATATCGCGGCGAGTATTGGCATCGATATTTGCGACACGTTTGAGAAGACCTACTGGACAGTGTTTCGTAAGAATATCAGCACGGCGAAGCGGTCGGTGATTCCGTCATACCTGACGATGCTTGATCGCAAGAACTTCAAGGAGGGCGAGGACTACACGTACAACGGCCAAGATTATGAAATTAAGTTCCCAAATGGCTCAAAGATTGGCTTTGTGGAGGCGGATGAGACGAAAGACAGGAATGGGCAGAAGATTAAAGGTATCAATGCCAGTGCTAGTCATATTGACGAGGCTGACGAATTGTCACTGACGATGTTCACCACGGCTAGATCTCGTAAAGGCCGCCGCAACACCAACGGGCAGCCAAGTATCGCTATCATCACCCTCAACCCGAATGACGTTGAACACATCAAAGAGGTATATATGCGTTGGAAGTACGGCGGAAATGGCAAGTATGAGCCACTGCCACCGAATATTCGTGTGGTCGAGTTTGATTTGTCTGATTCATGGCAGATGCAATCAGACATTGACGCTATGATGACCAACCCCACATGGTGGGTTGAACGGTATCTCAAAAATAACTGGGAATACCAAGACGAGAGCAAGACGATATTCCGATCAAGCATCTTTGCCAAGGCGATTGTCAAAAGTTATGAACCAGGCCGCAAGACAACCGGCTATGACGTAGCACGCGATGGAATTGATCGTAGCGTTGCGGTGGATTGGGAGAACCTGACATTGGTTGACGGCGCTATCACTAAAGACTCAAACGAGCAGGTAGAGACTGGCAAACAAGCCGAGTGGCTGATTGAGCATTCAGATAACTTCTCTATTGGCTACGAGAATACCGCAGTCGATGGCGTGGGTGTTGGCGTTGGTGTTATCGATGGCGGCAAAGACCGCGGTGCTGAGTTCGCAGTGTTTAAGTCTGGCTTTTCGCCCGACCCATTCCTAACATTCGATGACGAGCCAAGGAGCCGAGAGGACGCTGAGCGCTCACAGGAGCTGATGGCGTTTAACAATTTACGGTCGCAGGTGGCGTACATGCTGGCGATGGGATTGGATAGTGGCAAGGTGAAAATCCTCGAGAGCTTTCCATTTATCAATGAGTTCATTAAAGAGGCACAGATGCACCACCACGAGTATAAAGACAAGGTGTTTGTGTTGGAATCCAAGGAATCAATCAAGAAGCGACTCGGCAAATCGCCTGACATATTTGACTCTGTATTGATGGGCTTTTGGCTGCAATTGCGACATGAAGTGGTGATGGAGTGGGGCGGAATTATGTAATCCGTATATTTACAGTTAGAGGATTATATGAAATTGAAAGATTTTTTGCGCAAATTAAAGTTTCAAAAGCCAGACAAGGATACTGTTATCGAAGCGTGGATAGGACTGCTGATGTTTGTCGGCGTGCCGTTTTGCATTTGGCTATATTATGGCGGCAAGGTCGCCACAGTGGTGTTTGTCGGCGTACAGCTGATATTTTGGTCGGTTTATTTATACAGGAGCAATAAGTAGATGGGAATTATTAAAACAGCCATGGGGTTAAGGAGTGAGCGACGTGTGAGCGGCGTTGACCCCGCTTTTCAGAGATTATCGATGTTCGATCATTACCGAGCCAGCAGTTACGCGACAGCTTATCCTAATATTCGAACGGTTGCCAATAAATACATGACAGTGCGACCGTTTGCTATTGACGGTAATGGCAAGCAGGTGCCACACGAAGTCATTAACGCGTTGTATCACCCTAACAAATCCGACAGCTCTGTAGCGTTTGCCGAGAAGATAGCCGTATCGACGCTATCGCTACGCAAGACATATATTTTGGTATGGAGCAATTATGGCGGAGTAGCAAAGCCTGGCGGTGATTTTATGGGGCAGGGCGGCAAGAATATTGCTGGTTTCACGTTCTTGGAGTTTCCGCGAGTTGAACGAATTGGCGACAAGACAACATACACAGTCGGCACACAGACGTTTACTGAAGATGAAGTGCTGGTATTGCCTGGTGGTGTCGATCCAAACGACCTGTACGCTGGGTATTCGCCGTCTGAAGCCTCACGCCGGTGGGCGACACTTGACGACTACATTGCTGACTTTCAAGCTGGCTTTTTCGAGAACGGAGCAGTGCCAGCTGGTCAGTTCATTATTACCGCACCAACACGGCAATCATTCCAAGAGAGCGTGGCGATGTTGCAAGACGCTCATCGCGGAGCTGGCAGCAATAATAATGTCACTTACACGCACCGACCAGTTGACTCTAAGACTGGTAAACCATCGACTACCGCAGCCGTTGAGTGGGTGCCGTTTTCACAACCAAACAAAGATATTGACTTCGAGAACTTATTCAAGCAGGTAGACAGGCGAATTGACACGTCATTCGGAGTATCGGCAATCATGAAGGGCATTGATGATACAGCTACGTACGCTAATGCACAGGTGTCAAAGCAAGTGTTTGCTGAAAACGTCGTTGATCCATTGCTGCTACGCAACTACACACAGCTAACACACGAGCTAAACCGAATCACTGGTGGCATGGGTATAGCTATCACCTATGAGTTTGTTATTCCGCAGGTCGTCGACGAGGTCAAAGTGCAGGCTGAAGCTGATGATATTCGGATTAACAGCATCTTGAAATTAGAGGCGGCTGGATACAGTACCGATAGCATCATTGACGCGTTGAAATTGCCGAACAACTTTAAGCTATTGCGTAAGGGTGACTACAAGCCACCAGAGATTGAAAATGACAAACCAGACGTTGACGAGGGTGACGAAGTAGCAGACGCGCCAGACCGCCGCAAGGTTGGTGACACGGGGGTTTGGGGAGAAGCGAATGGCACTAGCCCAAAAGCATCAGCCGACAAGCAGCCGCAGACACTCGATGACTTTGAGCAGCTGATTTATGATGCAACGACGGAGTTCATGCAGAAACAAGTCGACCGAGCCATTGCTGAATCGCGCCAGACCGCCGAAAACAGTACTGAAGAAGACGATGAGCAGAACGAGTTTGCTGAAGCACTACTGTTGATTATCGTGGCGTTGATGATTGTGCAAGGGGCGATTTATTTTGAGGACGGTAAGCAGTTGCTAATAGATAACGGCGTGTCCACGGCCGAGCTAACAGGCTTTGTGGTGGCAGCGTCAACACAGGAAGCTTACCGAGGCTATCTGCTAAACGTGGCGCGCTCATATGCTGACGATACAGCCGTCTCAATCCGTCGCGTGCTTGATCATGCGGCATCTCATGGCTGGGCACAATCTGAGCTAGAGGAGAAACTGCGTGGCATTATGAAGACCGACGAATGGCGAGTGCAGCGAATGGCTCGCACTGAAATATCACGAGCTGATGCATTGTCGAGTGTTGAGGCGATGAAGCAAGTGCAAAGCCAAACAGGAACGCTGATCGAGAAAGCAATGGAGAGTGAGACTGGCAAGCCGTGTGAGTTTTGTGCAACACTAATCGATAAGTGGGTGGCAGTTGACGAGCCAATCCTAAATCTAAATGAGGCGATCATCGGCAGAGACGGCGGTATATTTATCAATAATTTCGCGCAGAACGACGGCTACGATGTCCACCCGAACGGTCATTGCCACCCGAAGTATCGCGTTGTCAAGGCGTATTTGAATGCTGAGCGGCGAATCATTGACGATGAGATGGCTGATCTGGACTTGCGATGCGAGAAGTGCGGCCGCTACCTGAACATTAAGGGTGTAACGCAGATGATCGCACAGGTGCGTTGTAGTAATGCGAAGTGTAAACATGTCAACAATATCAAGATTGTGAACGCCACTTCGACAGACGACCAGGTGCGTTATGAGTTCGATAAATCGTAATCTGTAGTCTTAGAAATAAGACGAGGGCAAAACGCTCAAATTGGACGGGCAAGCAGGAGTCGAAAGCAAACTTTAACAAGGAAACGAAGCATGAAGTTCTGGAAGTGGAGCAATTCCGTTTCATCGAATAATCAAGAGCTTATACTTGACGGGCCTATCGCGAGCGATACCTGGTGGGGAGACGAAGTCACACCTGACCTCTTTCGCGAAGAACTCAAGCAGCATGCGGGCGATTTGACAGTTGTCATTAACAGTCCCGGTGGCGATGTGTTCGCGGGCTTGGCGATTTATAACGCACTTGTGAATCATAACGGAAATGTCACTGTCAGGGTTGATGGTTTAGCGGCGTCGATTGCATCAGTAATTGCGATGGCAGGCGACAAGATTATCATGTCGCCAGGCTCAATGATCATGATTCACCGTCCGTCCGTTTATGCGGCTGGTACGGTGGACGACATGGAGAAAGCCAAAGACGTTCTGATGAAAATAGAGGAGGGCATCACGCCTATCTACGCCAAGCGAACGGGGCTGAGCGATGAAAAGATCACTGAGCTGCTGGAAGCGGAAACGTGGATGCTTGCCGATAAGGCTGTCGAGCTTGGTTTTGCCGATGAGGTGTCCGAGGCACCAGAGAAGCAAAAGCAAGATGAGAGTGTACAGAATGTGATGGGTATGAACTTTGCATTCAGTATGTCGGCAGTCAAGCAAGCAGATGCCAAGCCAATGCAGAGCCTAGTTGAGCAAATCAAGGCAAAAGCAGAGGCGGAGACAGCTAAGGCGGCGGAGCCGACCGAAGACGCAACTGAACCTGAGACGAAGACTGACGAACCAGCGGCACCGGAAGCCGTGCCAGAGGCAGAGCCTACTGACGAAGCTGAGCAATCAGAGCCGGAAGAATCAACTGATAACAATCCTGAGGAGGATACGGAAATGGATCCGAAAGATATTGCAAAGATGCAAATTAAAGAACCAGCTGATCCGGCAGCTGTCGACAAAGGTACTGTCGTAAATTACCTGGACACACCAAAGGCGTTAGAAGATTTTGCTGACGTGTTGGTAGCACAAGCAGGTGCTGGTGCGGCAGCCGTTCGCGAAGCGTGGATGGACAAGCTTGAGGCTAACGGTGTACAGATGGCTGTCACTGGTGCCGACAAACTATTCCCGGCACCAGTTGTTGAGGCAGTTGAGAGTGCATTTAAGGCTGGCGGACCAATTTGGAACCTAGTCGATAAAACTGGGCTTGACGCTTACAACACCGCTTGGGATACCAATACTGACGGTGCGCTAGGTCACAAAGCCAGCACGGACAAGAAAGAGGCTACGATTGCTATCGAAAACCGCGTGCTTGAAGGTCAATATATCTACAAGTATCTCACTCTCGACAAAGAGACTATCCGCAAGAACAAGAGCACTGGCTCACTGTTGCGTTACGTATTGCAAGAGTTGCCAAAGCGGATTATCGCAAGTATCGAGCGTGCGATCGTTATCGGTGACGGACTAGTCGACACTAGCGACGACAAGATCAAGTCGTTTGTATCTGTCAAAGCTGACGCCAAGGCTGGCAACGTGTTTGCTAAAACCTATACGCCAAAATCAGGGGAAAGTCGCCGTACTGCTATCTTGAATGCACGCGACTTAATCGAGGCTGAGGGCGACGTTTACATCATCGCAAAGCGTGGTTATCTCACTGCCCTGAAAGATGAGCGAGGTACTGACAAGCATATGCTGTACACTCCAGGCGTTAACATCTTGGAAGACTTGGAGCTTGCTGGCAAGTTTACACCGCAGTGGTTCAACGACACCAACGACGCCGAGAACGATGCATACTTGGTCGTATTCAATAAATACAAGGTGGTTGGCGATCAGTCAATTGAAAGCTACACCAACTTTGCGTTGAAGCAGAATAAGCACGAATACTTGCAAGAGATCTTTGCAGGTGGCGGCTTGAGCGGCATTGCATCAGCAGTGGCTATTAAACATGTAGCCTAACAGAGAGGGGCGTAAGAGATGACAGCATTGGTAACTAAAGAAGATATCGAGGGCGTACTTTTACGCCCCCTTTCTGATACCGAGAATAAGTACTTTGAGCAGTTATTACAGCAGGTGACGGAGACATTGGAGGCGTTGCTAGATGTCAAAATGCAGGGCGAGGCAAATACGCCGCGTCTATATGAGACAACTTGCGGCTCACGTTTCCTAATTGTCGATCCGTTCACTAGTCTATTGCCAGAAGTGACAACAGAAAGCGGTATGCCGCTGGTGGTCAAGTCAGTGAGTCAAGGCGACGAACTGAACGTCAGCTGGTTCAACGTCATCGAGATGGTTGATCCGCTGAGCGCTGGACGGTGCATCGTCAAAGCAGCGTGGGGATATGGCGAACCGTTGCCATACAGATTGAAAATCCTCATCGCACGGCTATTTGACACGCTGTCAATAGCTAATCAAGGTAGTTTCTACAACAACGTAAAATCTGAGACGGTGTTGAGTCATTCGGTGACGTATGACAACACCAAGCAAGTTATTGATCAGTTCACGGAGGCGAACGTTGATCTACTGGCAAAGTTCGTAAAGCCAATCAGCAGTTGCGTGGTGTCTGGCTACACTGATACACCGCTGAGTCAGCGTGGAGTCCATCGCTATGATATTCCGCGATAGCATCACGCTAGTTACACCCGTCAATGGCACATATCGCCAAACTGGCGGCGAGCGACACAATGTGAAGTGTATTGTCGAACAGACAAGTGGCTTGACTCGTGGCGGCAGTTACGACGCTATGACAGGCGACGCTAGAGCGTATCTGGACGGGCGGGACAGCTGGTTGTCATCAATTGGCTATTCAATTGAGGGCTACTTTGCTGAAGTGACGCTGTTTGGCGTTAAGAGAGTGTACCGCGTTGCTAATGTGGCGGTCGGTAGGGCGGTTATCACCAGCGGCACAGTACAGCATGTCGAGATTGAGTTGGAGAGGCTCGACAGAGAGGTGTAATCATGCCGGTCGTCGACAATACAGTCGCTGTCAAACGATTCTTCCAAAACCAGGCAGCAACAGGGTTGAATGCAATGGCGAATCACACTCTGACGGTAGCCAACCTCACCGCACCGTTCAGACGTAGGGGGTCGCTCAAGTCCCGCAATGTCGAGGTGCGGCGAATTGGCAGAGATGCCATCAGATTGACATGGAAGCCGGTCTACTCACAGTACCAGAACCGCGGTAGGCGTGCAGATGGTACCCATGTGGTACGTAAATACACCACAGCTGGCACTGGCAAAGGTTTCGTTGATGAAGGTGTGAGAAGCACTATGAAAGATTACAAGAGGTTTTTTAGATGAATGTAGCATTGGAGATTGCAAAAGTAGTGGCTACTGCCGTTGGTGGAGAGCTTGGCAAAAATGTGTTTGTCGGGCGATTACCAGCAAACAAAAGCCAAGACGGTATGGCGGCAGTTGCGGCTAGCGGCGGTGAATACGACGGTGGTAACTTAGGCAATACTAAGTTGACCACCGAGCTAACAATCACCGTAGTAAAAGCCGATGCGGCCGAGCTGTACGAGCTTGACGGCAAGCTGAGAACAGCATTGATGCAATTGCCGTACACTGACGCGAGATTCATTCGTGTGAGTGTATTTCCGATGCAAGACAGTGCCTACGAAGCCTCTGAATTACGTATGGGTGTATGGAGTGCCCAATCTGTAACATTAGTTTTGAAAGATTAAGCAAAGGAGCAATTAAATGGCAGCAATCGATTACGCCGGCTTGAACCACGATCTGTATTTTGGGGACAAGACTGGTAAAAACTTCAAGCAAGTCCTGGGTGTGAACGACCTAGACTTTGACAATGACAAGGATGAGGTGACACGTGATTTTATCGACGGTACAAACCTCAAACTTATCAAATCGTTCAAGTCAACCATCAAGTTTAAGGTAACTGACATCGGACAGGATAACCTCAAAAACATCGTGCCTGGCTATATCTATAACAGCGGCGAGGCGATTGACGGCACTACTGGCATTACTGTCGGTACAAAGGGTGCTGTACAGGTTGGCTTACAAAAAGGCAGCTCGACACAGGTACCTGGCGTGTTCAAGCTGGTGCCGAAATTAGCAGCTCAAGCAGGTCATACGTTGTTCATGCTTGACGCTACGGCAACCCTGAGTGACATCAGCCAAGAAGACGGTTTGACTGAGTTCGAAATCAGCGTGACCGGCAAATTGATCAAGGGCGACCTGACATTTGCGTAACAGGGGTGGCACGGTGCTAAAAACACCGTGTCAATACCTAAATTGATAAAAAGTAATGTAGTTTTTACAAACTATGGAATGGAGAATGAGATGGCGTTTGTTCTAAAAAAGAAGCAGCCTGAGAAGCGTGTATTACTGGACATTGAAATGCCAGCAGACGGTGACGAACCAACAAAGCACTACAAATATCTAATTCCGCGGGTAAAGCAGTACAAAGCCCTTGAAGCAAATACTGCACGATTAAGCATTGGCGGCGAAGACGGCAAGGCCGTTACTGGTAGTGCGATTGTTATGGATGTTGTAGCTCGAGCGACAGTAGTTGAGGGCGGGCTATCTTTAAGAGACTTGCTTGATGCACTTGATAATGACAACGTCGATGCCTTGTTGCTTGAAATTGTGCGATTGGCAACTACAGGGCTAACTAAGTTAGCTGCTGAGGGCGTTGAGGTGCGAGAAGTCGAGGCGTAGCCATGAACGAGAACGGTCAGCCTGGATACGATATTGAAAAATACGAACAGTATTTGAAGATTCAGGCTGATAAAGTTCTCACAAGCTTTGAGGAGAGGGTGCACATAATCTTACTCAACTATCCGCAATACAAGCACGAGCAGGTTTTAGAAATGGACGAGGCTGACGCGGTGGAGCTAGCAAAAGCAGCAATACGTCGCGAATGCGAGCGAACGTTGAGCCTCCTGTCTGTGATAGCAGCAGCACAAAATAAGGACGCTTACAAAAAGATGTATAGTTCTTTGACAAAAACTATAAGGGGTTTGAGGTGATCTTATCCATCACGACGAGAAGTATTGACGTAGCCGCGCTTAGCGTTGTACGTATCAACAATCTCGCCAGCTTTGGCAATTGTTTTAACGGAGCCAAGGTAGGCGTATCCACAAGTAAACGTGTACATCAATCCTCGGGTAATTCTTCCCATGTAGAACCATGGCAGCCCATTAAAAAATGGAATCAAACCGATCAGAGCAAGCTTTTTGAACGTTTCAACATCTTTCATTATAAGATCCTTTCTTTAGTAAAGAAATTATACCACGGAAACGAAATATGAACCAAGGAACAATAGTAGTTACCTATAAAGTTGACAGGTCAAAATTTGACAAGTCTGTTTCTGATGTTCAGAAAAAAATGAAGAGTGCTGCCAAGGATAATGACGAACTCACCAAGAAGATGGCTGATTCTTGGAGCAAGATTGGAACTGGATTCAAGGAGTTGGGGACTGGCATAAAAAATGCGGCAGCTGAAAGTGCTGCCGTCATCTCAAAAGAGCTTATTCAGCCAATCACTAACAAGTTAGCACCGCTAGCAAGTAGAATTAGCGCAGGATTTGCAAATATTGGCAATCGTATCGCCACGTTCTTTTCACCAATGACTAACGCCGCAAGCAAAGCTGCTAGTGCAATATCTGCAGCATTTATCGGAGCGCGCAATGCTGTTGCAAATACGTTTAGTAATATTGGCGCTTTCATATCATCGAAATTATCTATCGCCGCTAATGCAGTAACTAGTTTTGCAGCTAAAGTCGGTCAAGGCATGGCGTTAGTGGCGCAAAAACTCGCCGCACCATTTATCTGGTTAGGCAAGGGCATAGGCACGATCCTAGCCCCTGTCGCGCAAAAAATGATCGCAGTATTCGGTGGAATCGGTGGCGCGATTGGGCGTAACTTGGCACCAGGACTATCGACGATTGGCAGCGGTATTTCTGACATGTTTAGCGCACTTGGCGGGAAAATTAGCAATGCCGTTGGTGGCATGGTTAGCCAGGTGATGCCGCACATCAACTCTCTGGCTAGCGGCTTAAAAGAGAAACTAGGCGGTGCACTGAGTCATGTAGGCAGCGTGGCTAGCGGGCTGGGTAAGGCATTCGCTGTTGGAACGGCAGTCGCAGCAGTAGCGATTGGTGGGCTAGCCAAAAAATCTGTCGAGGGATTTGCAGAATGGGAGCAGTTGGTTGGCGGTGTTGACACACTGTTTAAGAAGTCGAGTGACACAGTTCAGGCATATGCGGCGAACGCTTATAAAACAGCAGGACTATCAGCAAACCAATACATGGAGACCGTCACAAGCTTTTCAGCATCATTATTACAAGGTCTGAAAGGCGACACTGAAAAATCAGCTCAATATGCTCATATGGCCGTTACAGACATGGCTGATAACGCCAACAAAATGGGCACTGACATCGCAAGGATTCAGGATGCCTATCAGGGTTTTGCGAAAGATAACTACACCATGCTCGATAACTTGAAACTTGGCTATGGTGGTACTGCTGGCGAGATGGCACGCCTTATCAACGACACTGGCGTAATGGGTAAAGGATTTAAGGCGACGGCAGAAAATGTCAAAGATATTCCATTTGACAAGCTCATCGAAGGAATCCACAAGGTTCAAGAAAACATGGGCATTACCGGTACGACCGCTAAAGAAGCTAGCGAGACTATTAGTGGTAGCTTTTACTCAATGAAGTCGGCATGGTCGAATCTTGTTGCTGGGTTTGGTAATGAAGACTTGGATCTGAGCCAGTTGATAAATAACTTCACAGGCTCGTTTGAGACATTTCTAAAAAATCTAACACCAGCGTTATCTAAAGCAATAGGCGGTATTGCGCAGGCTTTGCCGCAAATTATAACACAATTGCTGCCATTGATTCCCCCAATTATGGGACAGCTATTACCGGCTATTATCCAGGGGGTTATCATATTGTTGCAAGGCTTAGTACAATCAGCACCGCAGTGGATTGGTCAAATCATAGCTATGGTGCCGGTGCTAGTTCAAGGTTTTATGCAGCTATTTATGGCGCTTTTGCAAGCTGCGCCGCAGATTATCGCAGTGATAACACCGATGATTCCACAAATCGTCGATAGCCTGGTCACAACACTGACGGAGCCGACTATGCTGCAGGCGCTAATCATGGGTGCAATTCAGCTATTCTTGGCTATGATTGAGGCATTGCCTACAGTTATTAACGCGCTGGCTGACGCGCTGCCACGTGTCGTTGACGCAATCGTTACGACACTGACGCAACCGGTAATGTTACAGAAATTAGGCGAGTCTGCCGTCAAGCTGCTATTTGCGATGATTCGCGGCATCGGCAGTATGCTTGGGCACATTGGCGACGCGGCCTGGAAAGTCATCAATAAGATTGGAGAGGTATTATCGCCGTCAACTCTGTGGAGTGTTGGAGAAAACTTCATTAAGGGACTGTGGAATGGTATCAATAACGTTACTGGCTGGATCCTAGATAAAATAAAAGGGTTCGGCAAGTCTGTACTTGATGGCATTAAGAGTTTCTTCGGTATCCATTCACCGTCAACTGTTATGGCAAAGATGGGTGGATTTTTAGGACAAGGTTTCGCCAATGGTATTACCGATAGTATCGGAGGCGTGTTGTCAGCAGTGGATACAATGAATAGTGCGGTTTCTGGCAAAATGACAACATCACTATCGCCTGATTTTAGTGTGTCTGGCAGCGGTAGTATTGCTTTGCAAGCTGACGATATTTGGGGCGGTAAAAACGGCAATAGTACAGGCAATGCCTACCCTCAAATCAACCAAACCGTCAACCTGACAAACGGCATCGACGTTGACCAATACAACCGCAGCCTGGTGCAGCAGATGAGGAGGGGCTACTGATGAGAACCTATGACGTGCAAATTACCAACATGCGTACTAATGAGAGCGTATTTCTGGCAGGCAGCAAACAGGGACTATCCCACCTAACACCGCCACTGAAGGGATTTGGTGACCCCGATGTTCGCAACAGCCAGTATGTGTTTTCTGGTGCCGACGGCGGTAGCGTTGATGAGCAGTTTTATGGTGTGCGGCAAATACCGCTGAGTTTTTTCGTGGCAGTGGAGCATGACGGAAAACTGGCCGAGATGCATGCTGAGATGGCAAAAATTGCCAGAACCATCAAGATCCGAGACAAGTTGCGGGTGCAGCTGTTCACGCCAACTGGACGTGTTTATCAGACTATTACCAAGCTGACACAGCCTCTTGATCCAAAGATTGAGTGGCCGCTCATTGCCGACTATGACATCGAGCTAGTAGCAGGCGATCCGCGAATGTATGACTATACCGACGGCGCAGCACAGAGAATCATGCTAGAGCGACCGCGTGATGGCGGACTGTTGTGGAGCTCGACAGGGTTACTTTGGGAGCGCGACGGCTTGCACTGGGTGTCTGGCGGAGGGCTGAATCACGCCACAAATGATGGCAACACGTATGTTTGGCCGACAATCACAATTACTGGCAAGGTCACCAATCCGACCGTGTCCAACCAGACAACTGGTGAAATATTGGCACTGAATATCAGCACAACAGACAGCGACATAATCGTATTTGATACATACAACCGAGAGGTGACGCTAAATGGGGTAGGCATCGATAATAACCTCACCAGCAGCCAATACTGGCGTTTAGTGCCAGGGCTGAACGAACTGATCTTCAACACATCAAATAGCACTGATACTGGCACAGCTATCGTCGAGTGGTACAACGGCTACACGGGAGTGGCGTAATGGACGAGTATGTACCACCGCGCTACACTATCGAGCTGTGGCATCGCGGCAAAACAAAGGTAGCCGACATCACCAGGCTTTGCCAAGACATCGATTGGAGCATGACTCGCAACGGCGTTGAGTCGCTAGATTTTAATATGTCAATGCCAGACTGGGAAGAGAAGTGTCGACGGATCGGCGAGAATCCAAACACTATCTTGAAGCCGTGGGTGAGCGACATCAGAGTCAAGCGTAACGGCGAGTATTTATTCGGTGCAGTGGTGGTAGAGGCAAACCGAAACCTGAACACCGACAATGCAAGGGTGTTGGTACAGTGTGACGGCTATTTGAATCTGATTGACGCACGATACTTGAACGGCCGCTGGAAAGGAATTGAAGCTACTGACATTGCCTGGGATATCATCCAGGAGGTGCAGAATCGACCTAACGGAGATGTTGGTATTACCAGGGGCAGCAGGCAGTACCGCACCGGCATACGACGCGACAGAATGGACGACTGGGAGGATATCAACGCTAAAGACGCGCTGGTGTCGCTAACGAATTTGCAAGATGGCAAATTCGATTTTCGGTTCACCTACGACCGCAAGTTTGAGACGTTCCAGACACTTGGCAACGAACGGCCAGACGTAGTAGTACATTATCCTGATGATGGCTTGGGAATTGGCGCGATTCGTATGGAGCTGCCGCAGTCTGGAGCAAACTTGTACAACAATATCATAGGCAAGGCCTCTGGCATGGGCGAAGAGACAATTCGTTATAGTGCTGAGGACGTTTTGAGCCAGCAGGAGTTTATCCTGAGAGAGAAAGTGCAGTTGTACAACAGCATTAAGAATCTGAGCACTCTGGCAGGGCATTGCGAGGCTGATGTAGCGGTGATGAGCCGACTGGTCGATTTGCCGCGCGTCACAGTGCGTGGTACGCAATTTGACCTGAATAATATCGGAGTAGGCGATCGTATCGTAGTTGAGCAAAATAAGTATTCATCTTGCCCACTGAGCGGTTATTACCGAATCGAGCAGCTATCAGTGAAAGTCGACGAGAACATGAGCGAGGAAATAACTCTAACGCTGGATAACTACGACTTATGAGCGGACGATTGAATCTAGTGGAGGAGCGGCGTGCCATAGGTAGATTGCGGGCGCTGCTACGAGCCTCTGAGCAAATGAAGGCGACGCAGCGTACCAGTAACAACTCCGGCATTATTTATTACGAAACGAAAAGTGCACAGGAATACGACGCGATGATACCCATCACGCATGACCCCGCTTTTCTTGGTGGTAGAATAGTCAAAATTGAAACGACTTTCACCGCACGCAAACAACAGTGGCCGTACGTGCTGTTTTTGCCGCAGTTTTACGTCGGTGACAATCCTGACACGTTGGCGGGCGCGCAGATAATTGGCGGCAACATCATTGACCAGAGCACCCCAGACATTAATAAGCTAGAGGTGCCATATCAGCTGGCGTTTAGCGCTAGCGCCACTATCGACAATCCGTCGCAAGGGCAGACAAAGTATGTGTACGCTAAATGCGTTTTTCTGGGGACAGATAGGGGGTCGTTCAGTATGAAAGCGAGCCTGCTATGAATCGGCTGAGTATGTTGCCTGAAAACCAACTGGCAGACATTTTAATGTCGCTCGACCGCAATATCCGCGACCTAAAAACTAGCCAGGTGATGGCATCAAACGGTCTGGTGTTTTACGAGAGCGCCAGCAACGACGAATGGGATTTTAATCAGGTGGCTAACGTGGTTGGTGGACAGCAGCAAGCCTCTGGCGTGCCATTTATCATCACGGCGACGGCAAGAAAGGATAAGACGTTCTTGTTGGCTGATTTGATTATTGACAAGATGTTGATAAACAGTGCAGCACCGACTCGTATTGACATAATACCAATATCGAGTGACGCGCGGCATATTCGCAGATGGTTTGCATACGCGTACGTGCGAAAGGGACTGAGCAGTGTGCTGACGCAAATGAAGTGTGCCGTGGTGGCAAATACTAGTGTCGATTTGACAATCGAAAGTAGGATGTTATGAGGATTCAAGAGATAGACGGCGAGACGATGGCGCGAATCATTACGCGGTGCGAGCGTGAAATTACCGAGATGAAAGCCGCGCAGCGTGTTGGTGCTGACAGCGTGCAGGTATTTCGTGTCAAGTTAGAAACGGCAATCGACAAGAGTGACGCAACGTTTCTGAGGCGGTTCAAAATCGTATTTACGCCGAAATCCAGCACGTATCAGTCGGGCATGGTTTTTAAGCTGATGGTCGGTAGGCGCAGCAGCCACGGCTCGGGGCTAGAGGATGTCACTCTCTATTTCCAGCGCCAACGAAGTAATGGCGGTGTACAGACGTGGCTAAATATATCAGATTTCTTGGTCGATCTCGGCAGCAACACATTCAAAATCTACGCGTTCGCTACGTCTGACGGCGAGATCAAGGTTGAGTATGTCTAATCTGTAATGTGGTAAGTGAGAATGAATAATAAACGAGACAATGAATCGATGAATCAAACACCCAAAACGGTGCGGGAATTGGGCATCATGATGACTGCACGCGACGATGTGTTAAATGAAAGGCTAGGTTCAATAAACGATAATGTGTCGCGGCTAGCGGAGTCGGTCAAACAGCTGGCTGAATCGAAAGCCGATGCCGAGGAACTGAAAGCCCTGATAGCTCGCGTAGAATTGATGCAAGGCAATTACCTGTCCAAGAGCGAAGCCAAGATTGGTGCTGGAGTAATGACAGCAGTAATTACTGTGATTGGCTTTATGGTCGATTTAATTGTGAGAGTAGTGAATAAACCGTAAATAGGAGGCAATGATGGCAGTCAGGCAAATCTATAATCCAAATATCAATATCGGAGCGCAAAGTGGCTGGTGCTTGCAATACGTAGATGACGCGATTAGCTCGCTAACTCGCTCGCCAAACGCTCAGACAGCGTATCTAAACGAATTAAACGCGGGTCGAATAAATACTGGACATGCACCTGTGGGCGTTTGGGTGATTGGATTTTTGGGATTTTCAAGAGGTCAGTATACAGAAGATGGACACGTATTCTTAATGCGAAAGCGTGAGGATGGCTCAATCGAAATCCACGACAGCGAAGTTCACAGTGGAGCGCGAGGGATTTATAACAGTATTGAAGAACTGATGAACTGGATGGGAAATTATGGACCAGATTATCTAGGATATTCATATTGTTGCGATGGTAGACGTATTGCCGAAGACTATGACGAAACTCAACCTACAGATAGAAAAATGGAAGAAGATGGCAACGCTCGCGACGAAGCCAACACAAATTCAGCTATTTTTCAGGAACTAGAAAAAGGCGACGTCATCGCTATGAAGGGCTACGTTACGAACGGTCAGCCTATCGCTGGTGATACTGTTTGGTACGTTACAGCACGCAGTGGAAAATATATGAGCCGTCAGCTATTCGAGGATAAGGATTTACACGATTTACCAGATTTGACACCTCAACCAAAGCCAGAAGAACCACAAGAAGATTACAGCAAGATTATATTGGATGTCTCAAATCATCAAGACGACGCTATTGTAAATCATTTTCATAAGTTCGCTGGTGTTATTCTTAAGGCTGGACACGTCGGTCAATCATTCGGAGGCGACGCTAACAAGATTGACCCGAAACTAGTTAAATTCGCTAAAGCTGCAGGAGATAAATTATTGGGGCTATATTGGCTGCCATATTTCAGCGAGGGTGGAGTATCCGCTGAGGCAGCGCGGTTTATTGAGGCTCAAAGACAAGTAAACGCGCCACTGCTATTCGTCGATTTGGAGCCGGGCTTTGAGGGTACGCTAGAGGAGCTAAAGACATTCCGCAATCTAGTATTACAGGGAACTGGCAAGCAGGTGCTAACATACGGCGGTAATGCGATTATTCAAAAGCTCGGATTAGACCATGTCGAATGGTATCCAAATTATGGAAATCCAGGCAATTACGCACACGGCTCATTTATTCATCAATACTCAGAAAGTGGCAATATCCCAGGCTACGACGGAAAATTAGATTTCAATACAACGAATAAGTCTATTGAAGAATTGAAGGCGATGAGTAAACCTGAGACGCCTGAAATAAAGCCTGAAATAAAGCCCGAAATAAAGCCAGTTTCTGAAGTAAAGACTGAAAAACCAACCAAAAGCTTACTACAGCTAATTATCGATTTTCTAATAAGCCTATTTAAGAAATAAGGAGGAAATATGAAATCACTAGAAGCACTAAAGAATATCAACTATAAAGACGTAGCTATTCGTGCTGGATGGACGTTCTTGCAGACGTTTATCGCGACATTTTTATTGGCAGGCGTAAACTTAGTAAACTTGCTATTCGCAGCGAGCTGGCACGAGTTATACGCTTTAACAATGGCTACTGCATTATCTGCAATCGCGGCTGGATTGTCTGCGGCTAAGACTATTATTCTAGACTTAGTACGTCAGATGAAAGAAGCCGTTGAGTAATTCGGAAATTCCGAACAACTGAACAGTTCGGAAATCCCGAACAGTTGAAACTCTACCTTTGATTAAGCTACTGTGTTTGCAAGCCCGGTAGCTTTTTATTCGGGTTTTCCACAGGTTCAACAAAAAATCTCTGACTTTTTTCACAAAATGCACGCAAAACGCTTGCATTATGTATGTAACTTTGCTATAATTAAGACAGTCAAGCGAGGCACATTAACAATTAGAGGATACAACAATGAAACTAATCACAATAAAAGCTTTTATCGGAAGTAATAACGAAACCAAAGAGCTTGAAATAGACAAAATAGCTTCAACATTAAGCAAGAATCACGAAGCCTTCACTCTACAATATCCAGTTTTCGGATATTGGAAGGGTGAAACTGAACAAACGGCAATACTTTATCTGTCAGACGAACGCTCAAAGGTGATGAACACGCTCAACGAACTAAAAGAGGTGTTAGACCAGGAAGCAATCGCCTATCAGATTCAGGATAAACTAAACTTAATATAAACTTAACGCCTCGCTTGGCGCTAGGGTATCCTCACAAAAAAAAGGAGGCGAATATGCCAATAGTAAATCAAATTGTAAAAAAGAATGGCAAGATTATCAAGTCTAAGGTTGAGATACCTGCACCAGTTTATAATGTACGAATTAAGCAGGAAGTATATGAACGGCTTGTGGCGCTTGCTGCTGAAAACGGTCGTAGTGTCACTGGTGAAATAAACTGGAGGCTTGAGCAGTCACTTAAAAAGTAGTATCATATCTGAGCGATTGTTGTGATTAGCAGTCGTTGTTGTATAAAGACACCTCGTTTTTGAGGTGTCTTTTTTTGACCGCTAATTCTACTGCTCGCCAATCGCGATCCAATTCACATAATACGTTCCTAGAAGTTGTGCGCCATCAAATCGACGACATCTAGCAGTAAATGAGGTGTTCGTTACAGCTACCGCGCTAAAAGCGCAGCCACCCCACGACGAGTTCGGAGTATCTGTCCAAGCGTCGCCAGGTTGACCATAGCCACCAAAGCTACAAACTACAGTAGGAATTGTTTTGAATTGCTTTGGAAAAGTGATTTGAACAGTAGCCTCGAGAGCGTTTGATGGAACGTTGAGCATCGCTACGCCGTGCTGGGTAATCGAGCTAGATGATTTGCTGGCGTTATTTCTTTTTGACTGAACAAAATCTGACCATTTTAAGTGTCGTGGTAGGACTATACTATAATATAAATATGCTCTTGACGCTAAAACGAATCATTATTCGACTCTATAAAGAATATCGCTATATTTTCTACGGCAAATAACGTCAATATCTCCTAATCTGTACATTTATAATCAGGAGGATTCATATGGAAAACACTGAAAAAGTACAGAATTATAAGGGTGGCGAGATTCGCCGAACAGTTGACGGCTATTATATTTTCGTCAAAGGCGATGCACACAGCGGACCGTATGTGAGTATTTCGGCAGCCAAAGGCACAGCCGACACTACCGAGGCTGAGCCAGAGACGCCAGTAGTAGAGTCTGCCGACGAGGTTGTCGAGCCAGAAGTTGAAAATATCAATGATAATGCTGAGCCTGAGACGGCCGACACTACCGAGGCTGAGGCTGAAAGCACTGACGAAAAATAACTATGGCACTAGGTTTTCCTAATAGTAACGGTGGTCGTACTACTGATAGCGCACTATTCCACGCGCTCGGCAATGCTTTTGTCGGCTCGTGGATTAGCGGCTTTAGAGTGCGTCAAGCCAGCCCTGTCGGCATGAATGTGCTGATCGGCGGTGAGAGTGGCATACCTGATGATTTATTAGTACGTGATGCTATGTCGGCAACGTTTCCTGTGAGCAATCTAAGTACGCAGCCTGTTCAGGCGAGCGTTACCACGGCAAACAGCGCCAATCCGCGAATTGACGCAGTGGTGATTTACATCGACACAAACGTGGCTGCGTCGCAAGCCGTCGCCAACAATGAGAACCGCACAAAAGCCGTTGTCGTTCCAGGTACGCCAGCAACCAATCCAAGCGCACCAACGCCATCGCAGATCAAAGCGAAGATTGGTGCATCTAATCCATATGAAGTCATCGCTGAGATACGTGTAAACGCTGGCGCAACGACGATTCTTGACTCTGTTATCACCGATAGGCGTAATCCAGCCACGCTGGCTGACGGACGTATAAACAGAGGTGAAATGTTCAAGAATGGTGTGATTGGCTCTGCCGCACTTGGCAATGATATAGTCCTACCACGACACTTGTCTCCAGCAGCTCGCGGCGACCGCAGCACATCAGAGGTCGACACCGGCATGAAGTGGATTGACGGCCGCACAATTTACCAGAAGACATTTAGTATGGGCGGCTTAAAGGCCGCTGGTAAGACAGTCGCACCTCACGGCATAAATAATCTTGACATGGTCATTAATATTCGCGGCATTGCAAAGGAATACAGTATTGGCGCGACAATTAACCTGCCACACGCCGCTGACCAGCAAGCTTATACGGTAACAGTTTACGCCGATAATAGCAATATCAATATCCAAACATACGCAGATCAATCCGGTTATAAGACCTCATTCGTGACAATTCAATACGTCAAGAAGTCTTAAACAGTACCTACTGCAATCCAAGAGATGCCGTGGTTTGCCCCACCAAAAATACCTGAAGTAGAAGCTGTAATAGTTGTGCCTGTTTGATTAAATGATCCGCATTCAATATTAGTACCAGCGCCGATTTTCTGGTCGAAACTAGCTGGAGATGTTGGTGTATTTCTTGTATATCCGATTAAAGTCGGAATAACTGCATACACCTCTTTAAATTTCTTAGGAAAAGTAACCTGTACAGGTTGTTGTTTGCCTCCATTTCCGTAAAACGAGACCCAGCCAGACTGGATTATTAAATTACCAGAAATAGCTTGTGCTGAATTATTAGCACTGAAAGATAATAGGTCTGATGATTTCAAGTGTCGTGGTAGGACTATACCGTGTAACATTGTGAGTTTTCCACAAGTCTAATAGATGTGGCGAAAAATATTGAAAAATCTCTGACTTTTTTCATA
>QWBZ01000181.1_pt1 | contig 31606 bp, 24 predicted proteins | sample 1972441 | NCBI WGS metagenome assembly QWBZ01 (sample SAMN09866721, study PRJNA288562) | Human oral metagenome isolate term6_saliva, whole genome shotgun sequencing... | isolation source: mouth | host: Homo sapiens | place: USA: California
AGATTTCCGATCTGTCAACCCGACTCGCTATGAACCAGGCAACAACAGTTCAAAAACCATGCCTAGGAAAGATCCCGATCGCCACCAAACCAGAACCAGCTTTAAATCACCAGCCCCTCGCGGCAGCGGGAACTATCCTAACCCCACACACACCCAACCCGTCAACCCAAAAACACGTGCACCACAACACACTTTTGCTCTCGCTCGCCACAAACGCGTAATGGAGCCTCTCTATCCAGAAGTTTCTCTTATCCGAAGCCGCTCTTATCCAGAAAAGCAAGTGCGGGGCCGCCCCACAATGGGACGGCCCCGCCACGCTTAGCCAAGCAAAACTCAGGCAGACGCTAGAGACAAATCAGGCGATGTCACGCACAGCGTCAGCTACGGCGTCGGCAACGCGAGTGTCAAAGGCACCCGGAATGATGTAAACCGGGCTGAGCTCGCGCTCAGAAACTACCGAAGCAATACCGGTGGCGGCAGCGCGCAGAAGCTCGGTGGAGATGTCGGTGATGCCGGTGTCCAGCAGGCCACGGAACAGACCCGGGAAGGCCAGTACGTTGTTGATCTGGTTGGGGTAGTCGCTACGGCCGGTAGCCACTACGGCGGCGTACTTGGTGGCGGCAATCGGGTCCACCTCGGGGGTGGGGTTAGCCATGGCAAACACAATGGCGCCCTCGTTCATAACCGCTAGGTCTTCAGGCTCCAGCAGGTTACCGGAGGAAACACCGATGAACACGTCGGCGCCCTTGAGGCCTTCCTTCAGGTTGCCAGTAACGTGACGGGGGTTGGTGTGCTCAGCCAGCCAACGACGGTGCTCGTTCATGCCCTCGGTGTTGTCACCGTTGAGGGCGCCGTCACGACCGTAGCCAACAATGTCGCGAGCGCCGTGAGCCATCAGCAACTTGGCAATAGCAGAACCGGCCGCGCCCACACCGGAAAGCACAATACGTACATCCTCGATGTTCTTGCCAACTACCTTCAGGGCGTTGATTAGGGCAGCTAGGGTAACGATGGCGGTGCCGTGCTGGTCGTCGTGGAAGACCGGAATGTCTAGCTCTTCACGCAGACGGGCCTCAATGTCGAAGCACTTGGGGGCGGCGATGTCTTCTAGGTTGATACCACCGTAGGCGGGGGCTAGGGCCTTAACGATCGCCACGATCTCGTCGGGGTCCTTGGTGTCCAGGGCCACCGGCCAAGCGTCAACCCCACCGAACTGCTTGAACAGTACAGCCTTACCTTCCATTACCGGCATGGCGGCGGCCGGGCCGATGTCACCTAGACCCAGTACGGCGGTACCGTCGGTAACCACGGCAACCGTGTTGCGCTTGATGGTCAGCTTACGGGCCTTGGAGGGGGTGTCGTAGATGGCCTTGCAGACACGGGCCACACCGGGGGTGTAGACACGGGATAGGTCACGACGGTTACGAATGGGGGTACGTGCGGCGATTTCAATCTTGCCGCCGATGTGGGCCAGGAAGGTGGAGTCACCTACGGTTTCAACTTCCACTCCGGGCAGGTTCTTGAGTAGATCAATTACTTCAAGGCGGTGGTTGGAGTCCCGCAGGTCCATGGTTAGGTCAATTACGACCTTCTCACCGCTGGGGTCATCCACGTCAACACCGGTGACGATGGCACCGGTGGAAGCCGCAGTGTCAACCAACTGCGCTACCGAAGCCTGGCTGCGCGGTACCTGTAGTCGCAGAGCGACGGTGTAGCTAGGGCTGGGCTGTGCCATTTTTGTAGTCCTTTCACAAAACGACGGCGGTGGCTAAGGCCTGTATGCCGTTCATTGACACTATTGTGTCCGACTAATTAGCCGCTGTGCAGCGAGGTTTCCCACAATAAACGCCCAGCTTGTTTGTAAGCCTTACAACTCGAGCTATTTATCATTACTAAACAATAGGGGGCGTGGCCGCACGGCCACGCCCCCTACGTTATTTTGGCTTGGAATTTAGCCAGTTTCGTTTAGCCCTGTACGCGCTCCATGATCAGCTCACGCACACGCTTGGCGTCAGCTTGGCCGCGCGTAGCCTTCATCACTGCGCCCACAATTGCGCCGGCGGCAGCTACCTTACCGGCGCGAATCTTGTCGGCTACGTCGGGCTGAGCCGCCAGGGCGGCGTCCACAGCTTCCAGCAGGGCACCGTCGTCGCTAACTACCTTCAGGCCACGCTTAGCAGCAACCTCAGCCGGGTCGCCTTCACCAGCTAGTACCCCAGCGAGCACCTGACGGGCCAGCTTGTCAGTCAGCTCGCCGTCGTCGACCATCTTCTGCAAAGCCGCAATCTGGGCGGGAGTAACCGGCAGCTCAGTAAGTGCCTGCTCCTGCTCCTTGGCGTAACGGGCCAGCTCACCCATCCACCACTTACGGGCAGCCTGGCCGCTAGTACCAGCCAGGGCGGTAGCCTCAATCAGGTCCAGGGCCTCAGCATTGACCACATCGCGCATCTCTTCGTCACTTAGGCCCCAGGCTTCCTTTAGACGACGGCGCTTAGCGGCCGGCATCTCCGGTAGCGAGGCAGCAATCTCCTGCACCCACTGGCGGCTAGGAGCCACGGGTACCAGGTCAGGCTCAGGGAAGTAACGGTAGTCGTCGGCGTCGGACTTAACCCGGCCGGGGGCGGTAGTACCGTCAGCCTGGCCGTGGCGAGTCTCCTGCACGATCTCGCCACCGTCAGCCAAAATCGCGGCCTGACGCTGAATCTCGTAGCGAATGTGCTGCTCAATAGAGCGGAAAGTGTTGACGTTCTTGGTTTCAGTGCGGATACCCAGCGGCGCATCGGGGCTCTCGCGCAGTGACACGTTCACGTCCGCACGCACGTTACCGCGCTCCATGCGGGCCTCAGAAACCCCAATGGCACGGAAAATGTCACGCAGGGTACGCACATAGGCGGCGGCCACCTCGGGGGCACGCTTACCGGCACCCTCAATGGGGCGGGTCACGATCTCCACCAGCGGCACACCAGCGCGGTTGTAGTCCACCAGTGAGTATTCCGCACCCTCAATACGTCCGTCGGCGCCACCAATGTGGGTGTTCTTACCGGCGTCTTCTTCCATGTGGGCGCGCTCAATGGGCACGCGGAAAATTTCGCCGTCTTCTAGTTCCACATCCAGGTAACCGTCATAGGCGATGGGCTCATCAAACTGGGAAGTCTGGAAGTCTTTAGCCAGGTCCGGGTAGAAGTAGTTCTTGCGGGCAAAGCGGCAAGACTCAGCAATTGAGCAGTTCAGGGCCAAACCGATACGGATGGCGTACTCCACACCCTTGGCGTTAACCACCGGCAGGGCGCCGGGTAGACCCACCGAGGTGGGGGTGGTTAGCGAGTTAGGGGTGGCCCCAAACTGGTTGGGGGCGGCGTCGAACATCTTGGTGGCAGTACCCAGCTCGACGTGCACTTCGAGGCCCAAAACCGGATCGAAACGCTCAACGGCCTCGTCGAAATCCATTAGCTTATCGCTCATCGCACTTCCTTATAGCTGGGGGGCACGCTCTAGCAGCGCGCCACCAACACGTTCGTTTACCAGCGCCTCTAGCACCGCACCCACGCGGTAGAGACGGTCATCCTTACGTTGCGGGGCCAGGATCTGGAAGCCCACCGGCAAGCCTTCGCTAAGACCGCTAGGCAGGCTCATGCCGGGGATACCCGCCAGGTTAGCCGGAATGGTGGTTACATCCAGCTTGTACATGGTCAGCGGGTCGTCCTTCTCACCGAAACGGTAGGCGGTGATCGGACTGGTGGGGCTGACCAAAATGTCGACGTCGGCAAAGGCGGCGTCAAAGTCGCGCTGTACCAGGGTGCGCACCTTCAGGGCGCTGCCGTAGTAGGCGTCGTAGTAACCGGCGCTGAGCACGTGGGTGCCCAAAATGATGCGGCGCTTAGCCTCGTCACCAAAACCGGCGCCACGGGTAGCAGCCATAACGCGCTCAGCGGTGACCGGGCCTTCCTTGGGTTCAACACGCAGGCCGTAACGCATACCGTCGTAGCGGGCCAGGTTGGAGGAAACCTCGGCGGGCATGATCAGGTAGTAGGCGTCTAGGGCGTATTCCAGGTGGGGCAGGTCCACGGTCTTAATGGTGGCGCCAGCGTTCTCCAGCAGGGTTAGGGCCTGGTGGAAGGAGTCCACTACCCCTTCCTGGTAGCCTTCGCCGCCGTCGAGCTGAGAAATTACACCCACGCGCAGACCCTTTAAGTCCATGCCGGCCTGGGCGGCGCGCACCACGTCGGCCATGCCTCGGGGGGCGTCAGACAGTGAAGTGGAGTCCAGCGGGTCATAGGAGGCCATCACGTCGTGCAGCAGCGCAGTGTCAAGCACGTTGCGGGCCATGGGGCCGGGGGTGTCCAGCGAGGAAGCCATAGCGATTACACCGAAACGCGAAACCGTACCGTAGGTGGGCTTAACCCCTACGGTGCCGGTGACGGCGGCGGGCTGACGGATCGAGCCACCGGTGTCGGTACCTACCGCTAGCGGGGCCTCATAGGCGGCCAAGGCGGCAGCCGAGCCACCTGAAGAACCACCAGGGATACGCTCTAAATCCCAGGGATTGGCGGTGCGGTGGAAAGCCGAGTGCTCAGTGGAACCACCCATGGCGAATTCATCCAGGTTGGTCTTACCCAAAATCGGCATCTGGTTGGCGCGAATGTTAGCCACCAAAGTAGCGTCGTAGGGCGGCACCCAGCCTTCCAGGATCTTGGAGGCGGCAGTGGTCACCTGGCCGCGAGTGCAGCACAGGTCTTTAACGGCTACGGGCACACCGGCTAGCTCAGGTAGCGCGGCGCCTTCCTTGCGGGCAGCGTCGACGGCGTCAGCGGCGGCCAGGGCGCCGTCGTGGTCTACATTTAGGTAGGCACCCACGGCAGGCTCTAGGGCATCAATGCGCTCTAGGTGGGCCTGGGTTAGTTCGCGGGAGCTAAATTCTCCGGCGGCTAGTTTGGCGGCCTGCTCGGCTGCGCTTAGACGGGTAAGTTCGCTGTTCACGCTCACTCCTCATCACCCAAAATCTGGGGTACTAGGAACATGGAGTCTTCGCTGGCGGGGGCGCCGGCTAGAAGCTCTTCTACATCCAAGGTGGGGCCCGGTACATCTTCACGCATCACGTTAGTTAGCGGCACCGGGTGGCTGGTGGCGGGGATTTCTGCGGAAACCACAGAGTTAACGCGAGCAAATGAGGAGGCTACGGCGTCGAGCTCTTTAGCTAGGCGCTCCACCTCGGCGTCTGTTAGTGCAACGCGAGCCAATGCGGCTACACGCGCAACTTCGGCGGTAGAAATTGTCGACATGGTCTCAAGTTTAAACCCCGCCAGGCGGCCGTTGGTTACTTGGCCTTAACAAAAGTGGCTGCGCCGTTAGCGAGTTGTGTCCTTAAAACTATCCCAGCCTGCCTGCTTGGCGCATAACATGTAAGCAGCACGACTGCCACAGACAGGCGACAAGTGCACCGGACCTAAACTAAAATAAAGTTGATCCGTAAACTATTGGTTAGTTTACCCCCCTTACACCTTCCCCAAATATCTAGGTGTAAATCTCACGGAAGTTGACGGTAGTGATAAAACTCTTCAACCGTTCACAGAAGGTAAGCGCGAACGTTGAAAAACGGCGCCGCTGGCCCTGGCTGGTGGGCGCCGCAGCCCTCCTAGCTGTGGGCGGTGGCGCTGGCGCTTGGGCCGTGCATTATTCGGACCATGCCCTCCCCGGCACGAGCGTGGCCGGCCAGGATGTATCAGGCATGACTCAGAGCGAAATCGCCAAGTTGGTGTCCTCTAAGGCAAGCTCTGCCAAGGTGTCTATCTCCGGCGCGGTTAATCGCCAGGCTAGCCTCAGCGAGCTGGGGGTTAAGGTCGACGCCGCCGCTACTGCTAAGGCTGCTCTGTCACCTAACGCTTCAATCATGAACCGTTTCACGGCGCCGTTTACCTCTAACAATTCAGTAAGCGTGGTTTCCACCAGCTCTTCAATCAAGATTGACGAGTACATCGCCAAGATTTTGCCGCCCGGCTCTAACGCCCCGGTCAATGCTTCGGTGACCTTTAACGAGGAAGAAACCACCTTTGAGGTTGTCTCCGGTAAGGATGGCCAGAGCCTGTCTCCTAAGGAGATTGAGCAGGCCGCCACTAGCGCCGCCGCGCAGCTTAGCTCTACCTCGGTGAAGGTGGCTTATGTGAACACGGCCCCCACCATTACTTACACCAAGGCTAAGGCTGCCGCCGATAAGGCCAACACCATCGTTAAAAACGATGTCACCATTACTGACCCTGATGGCGACACCTACACCGCTGACACTGAAACTAAGGCTGCCTGGATCAAGGTTGGCCCCAGCACGGATGGCAAGAATCTGGCCGTAACCGTCGATAAGGAAGCGGTAACCAAGTGGGTTAACAAGCAGGCTTCGGCCGCGCAGGTGACCCTGGTTGAGGGTGAACGTAACGTTTACTCTGACGGTAAGGTGGCCACGGTGGTGGTTGAGGCTAAGGACGGTAAAGACGTCCAGAACGCTTCTACTGTCTCTGAGCAGCTACTGACTTCGCTTAACAGCGGCAAGGTTTATGCCGGTAAGTTCGAGTACAAAACCACTAAGGCAGAGTGGAAAGAGCGCACTATCGCCAACGGCGCAGAAAAGCTGGCTTACCCGGCAGCTGAGGGCGAGAAGTGGATTGACGTTAACCTGTCTAACGCCACAGTGACCGCCTATGAGGGTGCCACGGTGGTGCATGGCCCGGTGGGTATGGTTCCGGGCGCTCCGGGAACTGAAACCGTAACCGGCACCTACCACGTCTACCTCAAGTACGCTGCCCAGGATATGGGTTGTACTGCTGGTTGGGATTACTGCTCCAAGGATGTTCCTTGGGTCACCTACTTCACCGGTTCTTACGCCCTACATGGTGCGCCTTGGCGTAACTCCTTCGGCTGGTCTGGTGAGGGCGGCTCACACGGCTGCGTTAACATGCCAGTTTCTGAAGCCAAGTGGGTTTATGACTGGGCCCCTGTGGGCACCACGGTAGTTTCGCACTACTAAACCGCTAGTAAACCGCTAAGCGCGCTAATGGGGTCGGGTTTTAAACCCGGCCCCATTTTTGTTATGTCTCCCTTTGGTTGCTTCAGGCAGGGACGACGGCGCCCACCCCTTTGCATGGTCAGGTTCCGGCTCTTTGGGCGCGTCAGCCCCCTTGGAGGCCCGCCGGCCCTTTGAGCGACGGGCCCCGCCCCTAGCGTTTAGGCGGGGGCTTGTCCGGCAAGTAGGGCCACAAACTGTTCCTCATCCAAAACCGGCACCCCTAGCGAGATGGCTTTGCGTTCTTTAGAGCCAGCCTTCTCCCCCGCCACTAGGTAATCGGTTTTCTTCGAAACACTACCGGCAGCCTTGCCGCCCCTAGCCACAATCGCCGCCTGGGCTTGGGAACGGGTAAAGCCAGAGAGCGTGCCGGTAACCACCAAAGTAAGCCCAGCCAGAGTTTGCTCCAACTCTTGCGTCTCAGCAGCGGCGCCGGCCCCTGCGCCGTCAGCGACGTCGTCGCCAGTGCCCCCCGCAGCGCCGCCAGCAGGTGCCTCACCCTCGGCGTCGTCCATACGCACCCCGGCGTCTTGCCAGGCCTGCAAAATTTCACGGTGCCAGTCCACTTCAAGCCAGCTCAGCCAAGCCTGGGCAATGGTCTCGCCCACGCCCTCAACCGCAGCCAGCTCCTCTAGGGAAGCTTGACGTAAAGCCTGCATAGAGCCAAAGTGGGCAGCCCAAGCCTGCGCCGCCGTCGGCCCTATGTGCCGGATCGAAAGCGCCACCAAAACCCGCCACAGTGGACGCTGCTTGGCCTGCTCAATGGCGGCCAGCATGGAGATAGCGTTTTTACGTGGCACTGAAGGTTTCTTGGCTGTGGGCTTGGTGTAAAACACGGGCACCTGCTCGCTTACGCCGGTGCGCGCATTAGTGCGGGTGGTGGTTACCTGTTCAAGATCTTCAATTTTTAAGTCAAATAGCTGGGCTTCATTGCTAAGCACCGGCGGGTGCTCACTAGTGGATTGAGTCAGCGCCAGGGCAGACTCCTCCCCCAATCCCTCAATGTCAAAGGCACTACGGCCGGCCAAATACACCAGACGCTGGGTCAGCTGAGCTGGGCACGAGCGCTGGTTGGGGCAACGTAGATCCACGTCGCCCTCCTTCATGGGCGCCAAGGCGGTGCCGCAAGAAGGGCAGTTGGCGGGCATAACAAAGGGGTAAGCGTCCTCGGGGCGCAGCGACAATACCGGCCCTAAAACCTCAGGGATCACATCCCCGGCTTTACGCAGCACCACCGTGTCGCCGATCCACACGCCTTTACGGGCTACCTCACTGGCGTTGTGCAAAGTAGCGCGGGCCACCGTAGAACCAGCTACCGCCACCGGCTCCATCACCGCGAAGGGGGTGACGCGCCCAGTGCGCCCCACCTGTACGTCAATGTCTAGCAGCTTGGTGTGCACTTCCTGGGGCGGGTATTTGTAGGCAACTGCCCAGCGCGGCACGCGGGCGGTAAAGCCCAGCTCACGCTGACGCTGGACATCGTCTAGTTTGAACACGATACCGTCGATGTCGTGTACCAGCTGGTCGCGACGCTTAGCGTAAGTGGCGATATATTCTTCGCGCTGTTTGCGCCCCACTAGCACCTGCGTGTAGCTAGACACTGGCAAGCCCCAGGAGCGCATTAGCTCATACCATTCACGCTGAGTTTGCGGCAGTTCTTGGGCTTCATCTTGCACCTCAACCGCCCCAAAGCCGTGCACCACCATAGCTAGTGGGCGCGAGGCGGTCACTGCCGGGTTTTTTTGGCGCAGCGAGCCGGCAGCGGCGTTGCGCGGGTTAGCGAAAATCTGCAGCAGCGGCTCAGTTTTACGTCCCTGCTCACGCGCTTTTAGGTTGCGCTGCTCGCGGCGCTGATTTTCTTCCTGGCGCTCACGGTTAAAACGGGCAAAAGCTTCGCTTGGGAAATACACCTCACCGCGCACCTCAATGCGCTTGGGGTGATTGGCACCGGCTAGCACTAGCGGAATTGAGGTGATAGTGCGGGCATTGGCAGTGATGTCTTCACCCACACGCCCATCTCCGCGCGTGGCAGCCTGGGTTAAGACGCCGTCTAGGTAGGTTAGTGAGATGGCCAGGCCGTCAACCTTAACCTCGGCGGTCATGGGTAGCTCATCGGTTGGGTCTATACGCGCACACCACTGAGCTAGCTCCTCCAAGCTAAAAACGTCTTGCAGCGAGTACATACGTTCAGCGTGAGTGATGGGGGCAAACTGGTTGGCGCCTTGGCCACCTACATGCTGGGTTGGCGAGGAGGGCAGGGCCAGTGCCGGGTAGGTGTCTTCAAGTTCTTCTAGCTCGCGGTAAAGGCGGTCATATTCCTGATCGCTGAGCGAACTTTGGGTGTCTACGGCGTCGTAGTAATCGTGGCGGGCGCGATCGATGGTGCGTACCAGCTGCCCCCAACGCTCGCGTGCGGATGCGGGAATTTGGCTTACTGCCTGCGGGCTAGTCATGGCTCAATCATCGCAGAAATCCGCCCTTCTCGCGATTTTTCCCCAGCACTAGATCATATTTGATTATGTTATGTTATGCTTGAAATATGGCAACGCCGCTTAATGATGTTTATTCGCTACGTGCAGCCACCGATGCTGAGCTGCACATAGCAGTTGTGCACGGCCCTCATGCCGGCATGGTTCTGCCCGCGAGCGCCGCCGCTTTAGGCCGGGCTGATTTACCTGATGACCAGTTTGTTTCCTGGCAGCATTTGCGCCTGCGTCAGCTGCGTGGGGCTTTGCGGGTGCGTGATGTGGGCTCTGTTAATGGGCTTTGGTTGCGCTGTGGGGGTTGTTTTTGGCGACGACGCCGCCGCCTGGTGTGGTATCCGCGCGCCCGGATTCGTATTGGCACTACCGTGTTGCAGCTGCGGCGCTTGCCGCGCCAGTTGCAGGTGCCCCAGCCTCATGCTGGCGGGTTGTTGTTGCAAAGCTTGTATGTGCTTTTGCCGCTGGTGGCCATGGCCGGGTTTTTGCTAACCGATCAGGGCTGGTCAATGATGCTAATTAGCGCCCCTATGCTGGGGCTAATGATGCTGCGTAGCTACCCCTCTGGTCGAGGCGCTACCCCTGGGCGCCTACCCGATCCAGCTACTTTGGCACTGGCCTGCGCCATGGTTGGCGAGCATAAACCCAATACGAAAAACTGTTTGCGGGCCTGGCCGGGTATCCGCCGCTTTCACGCCACCCGGATTCGCCCCGATGAGCGTATTACCATTACCGGCCCTAATGCCCAGACAACCGGACGCTGGCTGTGTGCGCAGCTGCTAGCCACAGCCCAGGCCCGGGTGCAACCGGTTAGCGGCGGAGCCCACCTGCTTTGGGATGAGGGCCAAAACCAGGCTTGGTTGATGTGGGCCACCACCAAGCCAGCTACCCGCTGTATTCGCGCGCCTAGGCGCGTAGCTGAGATTTCTGATTCATGGTGGCGCCAGATTTTTACTCCCGCCACTTTGCAGGCCACGCAAGAGCGCCAAGGCCCAGCTTGTATTGCCTTGGCTTCACTTTTGGATTTAGAAGCTGGCCCTACTTTTGCCAGCCAGCTTCAAGAACCTAAAGCAGCCGCCAAGTTTACCCAGCCTGGGGCAGCCTTTTCTAAGGCCAAGCCTGCCAAGTTTACCCAGGCTGATCCCAACGTTTCCGCCAAAAGCCCCACCCAGCTGCGAGCCTGTTTAGGGGTGGGTGACTGTGGCCAAGCTTGGGTGGATTTGGTGGCTGACGGGCCCCACGCCCTGGTGGTGGGCACTACCGGGGCTGGTAAATCAGAGCTATTAACCAGTTGGCTATTGCAGTTGGCCTGGGCCCATTCCCCCTCAGCTTTGCAACTGATTTTGGTTGACTACAAGGGCGGCACCTGCCTGGGGCCGCTAAAGCGCCTGCCGCACTGCGTCGATCTACTAACTGATTTAGAGCCTGCCGCCACCGCCAGGGCTATTGAGGCCATCAGTGCCCAACTGCGCCGTCGTGAACAAATTTTGCGCAAAAGCAACTGTAAAGACATAACCGAATATGAGCAGCTATGCCATCACCAGCCCAGCTTGGCGCCGCTAGCCCGGATGCTGGTGGTGGTGGATGAGTTCGCCACCTTGGCGGCCACCCAAGAAGAGCTACTTGAGCATCTGCTGCGCCTGGCCGCGCAGGGACGCAGTTTAGGGATGCACCTGATTTTGGCTACCCAACACCCCCATGGGGCGCTGAGCACCTCAATTACCGCCAATGCGGCGCTACGAGTGTGCCTGCGGATGCTTGACGCCAGCGAAGGCGCCCCGCTGCTGGGCCACGGTGACCTGCCAGATTTGCCGCGAGCACCGGGGTTTTTATGTCTAAGCACCCAGCGCGGACATTTTCGCTGTCCCTATGCCGGCACTGCCCAGGAAAGCGCTGTGTGGATTGATGCCTGTGTTAAAGCCGCCCAGGCCCTGCCACCTTGTCAGTCACCCTGGCTAGCGCCGCCCCCAGCTAACCTCACTTTTACCCAAGCCCAACAGTTACTTTCTGCCCACGCCACCCCAGCGCCCGCTAAAGGACTAGCTACCAGCCTGGTTAGTACCCGCCAAAATTTGGCCTTGGCCCTATGTGACCTGCCTGAGCAGCTAGCCTATGGGGCTTTTAACTGGGACAGCGCCACGCCGCTAGGAATTTTTGGTACCAGCGCTTCTGGGCGCACCGCTGCGCTGCGGCAACTGGCTAGCAGCGCCGCCCAGGCTGGTCTGGTTACCCATACGATAGGCGCTGATTTAAACCAGCTGACTTTGCCAAATGCAGCCTTGGCCGGCTCGCAACTAGACACCTTTCATCCTTGCGAAGTTTTGCGCCTAACCCAGTTGGCTTTGGAGGGAAAACTACGTGGCCAACTGCTACTAATTGACGATCTGGACTGTGTGGGCGAGGCGATAGACACTGTCTTGGGACTGGGTGAAGGCCGCGACGCGCTAGAAAAACTGGTTAACGCTTCACGTCGAGGCCTGTTTGCCCTGGCTTTAGCCGGGGATTTAGCTAATGCCCCGATGCGTTGGTGCGCCAATATTTCCCAGCGCCTGTACCTGGGAGTTTGCTCTGACGCCCTGGCTGATCAAGCCGGCCTTAAACGCTGCCAGCAGGCCCCTAATCAGGTGGGTGCCGGGGTGCTTACTTTGGCCTCGCACTGGTGCGCCGCCCAGATTTTGCTGGCACCGGTTTTGCCCACTAGTGCCGCAAATTTGCCTGCTAGCGTCGTAGATTCGCCCGCTAGCGCCTCAGATTTACCCGTTAACCCCTCAGACACGACGACGGCGCTCGCGGCTGCCCCAGTTGTGGCCCTGCCGGAGATTGTCCCCATCTGCCCGCCCTGGGCGCTGGGTTTAGGCGGTGACCAAGCCCAGCCTTGGTGCCCGCAGCTAAGTCAAGGGCTGGCCATCATTGGGCCTGCTGGTAGTGGCCGCAGCACCGCCCTGGCACGCGTCTACGACATTTTGCAGGCTACCGACCCAACCCTGGCTCAGCATGCAATTTTTATCGACAACCTAGACCAAGCCTGCCCAAGCGCCATTAACACCGTAGAAACTGCCCTAGATGCTGGCATCCCAGTTTTTGCCACCGCCTTAACCAGCCGCGCCGCCAACACTTACAGCGGCGTCCTAGCCCAGCTGCGCAGCCTAAGTCCGCTGCTACTACTTGCCCCTGGCCTGGGCGAAGGGACGCAGCTAGCTAATGTGAGACTAACGCGCTGGCTTGATCCTCATCGCCAGCACCTACCAGGCAGGGGGCTTGTCATAGCTAGCTCACAAATCACACCTATACAGATCTGCCAAAATACCAGCCCAACATTTGCAGCTAACCCACAAGTGTAGGCTTTTCCACAAGTAAACCTCTTGAAATTTACAAAAACTGCTCAAAAGTGCCCAAATGTGATTACTTCCACCGCGTTTCCGCGCAGTTCTCAGGTAAAAAGTCTTGTCCTAGCGCTTATACCGTGTGAGAGTTGGACAGGCAAATCGAACGGGCGATCGGCGCTACGGCGGCGACGACCGTTCATCTGTTTTTACCTGGCCTTAATGGCGGTATTAAGAAGGGAGAATGTCATGGACTGGCGTGAGCGTGCAGCGTGCCTGAACGCAGACCCGGAGTTGTTCTTCCCTGTGGGTAACACCGGTCCGGCAATCGCCCAAATCGCGGAAGCCAAGACTGTATGCCGCAGCTGTTCAGTTGTGGATGTGTGTTTGAAATGGGCTCTGGACAACGGTCAAGACGCTGGCGTCTGGGGTGGAATGAGTGAAGACGAACGGCGCTCCCTAAAACGTAGGGCTGCCCGTGCTCGTCGTTCTGCCTGACCGAAAATTTATGGCCGTACCAACTTGGTGCGGCCATAAATTTTTAGCGCAGCTATAAATTTTTTTTTAAGGCGCCTAGTCTTCCAGGCAAGCGTGGATAGTTACCACTGTGCCGCCTTGCGGGTTAGGTGACCAGTCAATGACGCCGTGCAGCTCAGTGCGCACCAAGGTAGAGACAATCTGGGTACCCAAACCACTCATTACCTTGCCCTCAGTCAAGCCTTCGCCGTCGTCGCTAACCAGCACCTTCAAAGCGGCCCCATCACGCTGGGCGGTAACCGTAACCGTACCGTCACGTTTAGCCAAGCCATGCTCAACAGCGTTAGCGACCAGCTCCGCCAGCACCGTGACCAGGGCCTGGGCGGCGTCGCCACCGACCATGCCAAACCTGCCCTCCAGCTGGACACTTACCTTATGGTCACTTTCAGCTACCACTGCGGCCTGACGCAAAACCTGACCGAAAACCTCATCAAAATTAACGATTTCATCAATGTTTTGACTCAGCGCATCATGCACGGTGGCGATGGTAGCCACGCGCCGCTCCGCCTCACGCAGGGCTGCCTGCGCCTCAGGCTGCTCAGCGCGCCGCGCCTGCATACGCAGCAGCGCCGAGACGGTTTGTAGATTGTTTTTAACGCGGTGGTGAATTTCGCGGATGGTGGCGTCCTTGCTCAGCAGCACCTGTTCTCTACGACGCAGCTCGGTGATGTCACGCACCAGCAGCAGTCCCCCAGCCCGCTGGCCAGCGTCTAGCAGCGGCACAGAGCGCACCGCCAAGAACACTCCCCCTAGCTCCAGCTCAGTTAGCCAAGCCTGGCGTCCCATAAGCACCAGCGACATAGTCTCATCCACGTGGCTATGGGGAGGAATCAGGTTAGTTACCTGCTCAAGTAGCTGTACTTTATCCAGGCTTCCCTTAATACCTAATCGGTGAAAACAGGTGGTTGCGTTAGGTGAGGCGTAGGTAACATTCCCCTCAACACTGAGGCAGATCATACCGTCAGTTACACGCGGCATCCCGTGGCGTACGCTGGTGCCCGCACCTGACACGGGAAAATCTCCCTGAGAAATCATCTGGCACAGGCGGTTAGCCGCTTGCAGCTGGCCATCGTCAATCAGGCGCCCGCCGCTAAGCAGCCCCACGGTGGATTCACGAGTTAGCACTGCAATAGCTCGCCCACTGCGCACCACCGGAATGAATTCTTCTTTAACAGCTACCGTGCCGTTCCAAATATTGTTTTTAGCGACCCTTACCTGGCAGGAGGCCAGCGCTTCCAGGGCCAGTGCTTCACGCGCTGCCGGCATACGCAGGCCGATTACGTCGTCATGGTGCACAGTGGTGTTGTTGGAGGGACGGCACTGATCCATAGCCATCAGACGCCCATTCTTGTTACACACCCACAGCACCAGGTCAGCCATCGACATGTCAGCCACCAGCTGCCAGTCCCCCACAAGTTGATGCAGCCAGTCCAGGTCAGCTGGGGCAAACTCAACTTTGTCTCGTAGCGCTGCGGGGAGAGTCGTCATGACTCCAGCCTAGCGCGCATGGCAGGCTTATCTCATGCGTACATCAGTAAAAATAAATTATCCGGCTCCTTGCGAACAGATTTTGTCGATGTTTAACGACCCGGCTTACCAGTTAATCCGTTTTGGTAGGGCCCCGCTAGAAAATTTGCACGCTAACGCCTTGCCTGCCAGCGCCGACGACGCCGGTAAAACCTGGCAGGGCACGCTCACCAAGGCCGCCGTAAGCCCCACTGTTATTCCGGCCAACGCCAGCCGTTTTATAAAAGGTGAGGTAAACCTGGCTCTGGCTCAGCGTTGGTGCACCCAACCCCGCTCTGACTCAAGCTACCAGGGCCAAATTGCCACCCAGATCAGCGGGGTGCCGCTCAAACTAAGTGGCCAGGGTACTTTAACCCCCACCGCCTCAGGTTGCGAGCTAAACGTGGATATTGACGCGACTTTGGCGATCCCGCTTTTTGGTGAACGCATCTTACGCAGCGCCCTGAAGTTCTCCGACGACGCCGTCGCCTATGAGCTTGCCTGTGCCGCTAAATACCTGGCGGGCCACAGCGCCAACTAGGCGCACCCAAACTGCCTGCCCGGCCGCAGCCCTAGCGAGGCCAGATGCCGGGCACAAGGTCCATTGCGCCGCAAGCAATAGCCCTGCCAGCTGGCGGCGCAGCATGTAAAGATATTGCACATGAGTGAACTACATCCTGAACTTGTCCCTGCCAACCTACCCGCCGCCGGGGTTTGGGCTAAGCGCCTAGGCACCCGCCACTACCTGGCCGGAAACGAAAACGGCGTAAGCGTTGAGGTTGGCGGCGAAGGCAACTTCACCCCCGGTGAACTAATGAAGATCGCCCTGCTCACCTGCCAGACTCTCTCAGCCGACCACCGTATCGCCCGCGAACTGGGCCAAGACGGTCAGTTGACCGCCGTGACCACCGCAGTCAAAAACGAGGCGGAAGAGCGCTACGAGTCCTTCGTCGTCGACATTGACGCAGCCCTAGCCGGCCTAGACGAAAACCAACTCGCCAAGCTGCGTGAACGCGTGGATGTAGCCATTGACCGTTACTGCACGGTAGGTCACACGGTAGAGCACGGCGCTCCCGTAACCACCCGTCTCAACGGCACCCCTATCGCCTAAATTAACCACTAACTGAAGGGAGCGGGGGCTTGTCCCTAGAACCTAACAAGTTTGAAACTGCACTAGATAAGGCCCTATCCATTCCGGCAGACCGGGTGGTTGTGCGCGCCGAGCGTATGCGGGCCCAACACCCCCACGCCACCACTGAGGAACTGGTGGAATTAGCTGGGCGCGCCCTAGTGCGTGACGTTTCGCTATCTAGCGGGGCAGTAGGTACAGCCGCCGCTCTGCCTTCAGTTGGCACCATTACGGCAGCGGGCCTAACCACGGCCCAAACCGCCGCATTTTTCGTGCAAGCCGCCTACTATGTGCTCACCGTAGCCCAGCTGCAGGGCATTTCCGTGGTAGACCGCGAGCGCCGTCGTACCCTGCTGCTCAGCGCTCTGTTGGGCAAGGAGGGCCAGGAAATTATTGAGGGTCAGCTGGGGATGCAGTCTCTGGTGTGGGTGGGGCAGCTGGTTAACACCCTGCCTATTTCCACGGTGCGTACGGTTAACGCCAAACTGGCTACTCGCGCCGCTAAGTATGCCGGGCGCAAGGTTTTGGGCGTGGCTGCTGGGCGCCTGGCTCCCCTGGGGATTGGCGCGGCTGTGGGCTGGTGGGGTGGACGTTCCCTGGCCCGGCAGGTGATTGAGTCCACCCAGGTGGCGATGCAGGATCATGCCCAGGATCTTTCCACTCTCAAAGTTTCAGACCTGGACTTAGATGAAAGCAAGGTTATCGACCTATGAGCTACCCCTTTTTGGAAGCTATGGGACTGACCGCGCCTGAAGGCGTGGATGTGGCCTATGAGGAGCTTTTAGCTGAGGTGCTCACCAGTGGTGCCCGTAAATCTGACCGCACCGGTACGGGCACACTCAGTGTTTTTGGCCGCCAGTTGCGCTATGACCTAAGTAAGGGTTTTCCGCGTATTACCACCAAATTTGTGGCTATGAAGGCGGTTAAGGGTGAGCTGCTGTGGTTTTTGCGTGGCGATACTAATGTGCGTTGGTTGCAAGAGCGCGGCATCACTATTTGGGATGAGTGGGCCGACGCCGCCGGTGAGCTGGGGCCGGTTTATGGGCACCAGTGGCGTAGCTGGCAGGGTGCTGACGGGGCCACCTATGACCAGATTGCGCAGCTAGTTGCGGATTTGCGGGCTAACCCTGATTCGCGCCGGATGATTGTTTCGGCCTGGAATGTGGGGGCTTTGCAGGATATGGCGCTGGCGCCTTGTCACGCTTTCTTCCAGTGCTATGTGGCCGACGGCAAGCTGTCTTTGCAGATTTATCAGCGCAGCGCCGACCTATTCTTAGGGGTGCCGTTCAATATTGCTTCTTATGCGCTGCTAGTGCATATGTTGGCGCAGCAAACTGGTTTGCAGCCCGGTGAGCTGGTGTGGACTGGCGGGGACTGCCACATTTATTTGAACCACTTGGAGCAGGTGCGCACGCAGCTAAGCCGGGTGCCGCAGGCTTATAGCTTCCCCACTTTGCGTCTCAACCCGGCTGATTCGATTGACAGCTATCAGATGGATGACATTGATGCTTCTGATGGCTACCGTCACCACCCCACGATTAAGGCTCCGGTAGCGGTGTGAGCGGTGTAGTTACGACGGCGCCGGCAACCACGACGGCGTCGGCTTTGTCTCCGGCTTTGGGGCGCGTGGGGCTGATTTGGGCCCAGTCTGACGACGGCGTGCTTGGGGTTGACGGTGACATGGCCTGGCGAGTGCCGGCTGATTTCAAGCATTTTCGGGCCGCCACCATGGGTTGCGGCGTGGTTATGGGTTCGCGCACCTGGCATTCGCTAGGTGGGGCCCTGCCTGGACGTAACTGCGTAGTGCTTACCCGCCGGGGCGTGGATGGGCCCACCTGCGCATCCACCCTAGATGAAGCTTTGCAGTTGGCTGGCGCGGGCCTGGGCCCAGATTCGCGTGAGGGTATTTACCGTACTTTCCCAAGGGTTTGGGTGGTAGGTGGAGCCCAGGTGTATCAGCTGGCTTTAGATAGCGACCTGGCTGATGTGCTGGTGATTAGCGAGCTGGAGCTAGATGCCCGCGCCAAGCTGGGGCCGTTGCATGGGCGCCAGTTAACCTTAGCTCCCCAAGTGGATTATTCACGTTTCCGTCTAGAAGCCAGTGCTAGCGATAGCCATTGGCGTCCGCTTAGTGGCGATGCCCGCTGGCGTGTAAAAACCTGGGTGCGTGCCTAAACCGCCCCCAAAAAGTCGTACCTAAAGCACCCCTAAAAGTCGTGGCCAGCCGGTTTAAACCGGCTGGCCACTAGAGTTTTATTTGGCGCTTTTACTCGGCGCTTTCTTGCTGCTTGGCGCCTTCTTGCTCCTGACGCTTACTCAGCGCTTTCTTGCTGCTTGCGCCAGCGGATGCCGGCGTCGATGAAGCCGTCAATGTCGCCGTCGAACACAGATTCAGGGTTACCCACCTCGTAGCTAGTACGCAGGTCCTTAACCATCTGGTAGGGGTTGAGCACGTAGGAGCGCATCTGGTCACCCCAGGATGCCTTAACGTCGCCAGCCAGTTCCTTCTTCTTGGCGTCTTCTTCCTGCTGCTTTAGCAGCAGCAGGCGTGACTGCAGCACGCGCATGGCAGCGGCGCGGTTTTGGATCTGGGACTTTTCGTCCTGCATGGACACCACCAGGCCGGTGGGCAAGTGGGTGATGCGCACAGCCGAGTCGGTGGTGTTAACGCTCTGACCACCCGGGCCTGAGGAGCGGAAGACATCAATGCGGATGTCGGTTTCGGGAATTTCGATGTGGTCGGTGGATTCAATCAGAGGAATAACCTCAACCGCCGCAAATGAAGTCTGGCGCCTGCCCTGGTTATCGAAGGGGCTGATACGCACTAGGCGGTGGGTGCCGCCCTCAACCGAAAGCGTGCCGTAAGCGTAGGGGGCGTGTACCTCGAAGGTAACCGACTTTAGACCAGCTTCTTCAGCGTAGGAGGTGTCCAGCACTTTAACCGGGTATTCGTGGCGTTCAGCCCAACGCAGGTACATGCGTAGCAGCATCTGGGCGAAGTCTGCCGCATCCACACCGCCGGCACCTGAACGGATAGTTACTACGGCGTCGCGCTGATCGTATTCGCCCGAAAGTAGGGTGCGGATTTCCAGATCTGCCAGGTCTTTGGAGATAGCTTCCAGGTCAGCGCCGGCCTCGTCGAGGATAGCCTCGCGCTCGTCGCCTTCTTCTTCCTCAGCTAGCTCCACCATGGCTTGTAGGTCTTCAATGCGCTCGCCCAGCTTCTCCACGCGTGCCAGTTCAGCCTGGGCGTGGGACAGGGCGCTGGTGACCACCTGGGCCGCCTCGGGGTCATCCCAAAGGTCTGGGGCGGCAGCTTTTTCGCTTAATTCGTCGATGCGTACCCGCAGTGCTTGCGGGTCGGTTACTGCTGCGATGGAAGAGTAGGTGTGTTCTAGTCGCTCAATTTCAGCTGAAAAGTCAATGGCCACTGCTCAAGTCTAACGGGTCGACAGGCAAATTGTCGGCCTAGATAGGCCGCAAGTGGCACACTTTGCTTATGCGCGTGTTGCACACTTCCGACTGGCACCTGGGCCGTTTCTTCCACGGCCATGATCTGCATGAGATCCACAGCGCTTTTTTGGATCACCTCATTGAGGTGGTTAAAGACCAAAAAATTGATTTGGTGGTGCTATCTGGGGATGTTTTTGACCGCGCGGTTGCCCCCACCCAGTCGGTAGCCCTGGCTGATGAGGCATTTAGGCGACTAACTGAGCTGACCCACGTGGTGTTAACTGCCGGCAACCACGACAGTAATATTCGTTTAGGCTTCAACGCTGAGCAGCTAAATGAGCGCCTGACTATTGCCGCCCGGATTGAAAATTGTGGGCGCGGCTATGACTTTCCTGACGCCAGTGGCCGGGTTGGTTTGCGGGTTTATCCCCTGCCTTATCTTGATCCCGACGCCGCCCGAGTCACTTTGCCGCCTCACTTGCGGCTTTTGGGTGAGCAAGTGTGGGCTGAAGGCGAGGAGCATCCACAAACTTGGCAGATGCTGGCGCGCTCCCATGAGGCGGCGGTGGGCGCCGCGCTGCACCTGGTGCAGGCGGATTTGGCGGCGCATAATCCGAAAACACCGGTGTTGGTGATGGCCCATGCTTTTGTGGTGGGCGGCCAAGCTAGCCAGTCTGAACGCGATATTCGCGTGGGTGGGGTTGATAGCGTGCCCAGCGAGCTTTTTACCCAGGTACCGGGCCTGGCCTATGCAGCTTTAGGGCATCTGCACCGCCCCCAGGAGATAGCTTTAGGAGACTTAGACTCTGCCCGCCCACCGGCGCGACTGGTCTATAGCGGTTCACCGGTGCCCCTGTCTTTTGGGGAGGCTGAGTTTGAAAAGTCTTCTGTTATCGCTGAGTTTGACGGCGCCGGACTAGTTAGCTTGGAGCGGGTGGCTGTGCCCAGCTTCCAACCTATTGCCACTATTAGCGGCACTTTTGAGCAGCTAATGGGACCCGATTTTGATAAATACAGTGAGCATTGGCTGCGGGTGCGCCTGGCTGGAGCGCGTCCACCGCAGGCTTTAGCTCAACTCAAGCAGCGTTTTAAGGGCTTGTGCGTGTTTGAGCAAACAGATTTGCCCCAACAAATTGACTCCCCGCGCCTTAACCGCGACAACACGCTTTCCCCCTTGCAATTAAGTCAAGGTTTTATGGATGAGATGGGTATTGAGTTAAATCCCTACCAGCTCCAGATTTTGCGTAGCAGCTATGAAAAAGTTGTTAAGGAGGCGCACTGATGCGCATTTTGCGGCTAACGATGGATGCGGTGGGGCCATTTCCAGGCCACGAAGTTATTGATTTTGAGGCTTTTAGCGACACCGGCCGGTTCCTACTCTCTGGCCCTACCGGGGCGGGTAAATCAACTATTATTGATGCAATTGTGTTTGCTCTTTATGGCAAGGTTTCTGGCGGTAGGGATTCTTCCGATAGCCGGATCCGTTCACGCTATGCCAGTGAGCAGGCTAAAACTGAAGTGGAGCTGATTTTTTCTACCTCCTCAGGTAACTATAAGGTGCGTCGCCAACCAGCCTATGAGCGGGTTAAGAAAAACGGTAAAGGCGTCACTAAACAAAACGCTAAAGCCTGGCTATTTAAGCTAGATGAGCAGCTGCGGGAAGTAAGTGAACCACTTACTAAAACCAGCGACGTCGGCACTGAAATAACCCGCATTGTAGGCCTAAGCCGTGAGCAATTCACCCAAACCGTGGTTTTACCGCAAGGTAAGTTCGCCCAGTTTTTGCGTTCAACTTCAAAAGACCGCCAAGATCTGCTGCAAGAGCTATTTGGCACCACGATTTTTGAAGATTTGCAGCTTGATCTAGTTGAGCGTGCCCGTAAGGTCAAAAAGAATCAGGAAGCTTTAGACGCTACCTTGCGAGCCAATTTGGGGGTGTTGGCCTCGCTGTTAGATGAGGCGCCTCAGTTAGACCCGGCGCGCTGCCTGGTCTACGAGCCGGTGCCGGAAGTTGACTGCGAGTTTGACCCGCTAGAAACCGCTTGGGACAGCCGGTTTAAGCCGCTTACGCCCTGGCTGGAGCACAACCAGCGTTGCGCCAATTTGGAGGTGAGCGCGCTTAGAGGACAGGAAGATAAATTACGCAGCGACTTTGCATACCAGCGTGATTTGGCAACCCGCCAAGAACGCTATTTGGCGCTCACTAAAGAGCATGAGCAGCTAGTGGCCCAGGGGCCTGCTCAGGTTCAGCGCCTAGCCCAGATTCAGGCCTTGCAGGCTCTATCTGACTTAAAGCCTTGGCATGAGCAGCTAAAACAGGCCCAGGACCAACAAGCTGTAGCGCAGCGCCAGCTAAGCCAGGCTCTGGCGCTTGAGCAGCTGGAGTCAGATGAGCGCGCACAAGCTGTTTTACAGCCTTTAGATTACCGAGGTGCCCAGGCCTTAAGTGTGCAGCTAACCGCCCAGGTGGCAGCCCTAAACCCGCAGGTGGAATTGGAGGCGGGGCTGGCCGGGCGGCGTCGTGATTTACAGACCAAAACCCAGGCCCACGAAAGCGCCAACGCCAAACTAGCCCAGGGACGCGAACGCGAAAACCAGCTACCCACCCAGATTGCCTCCAAGCAGGAGCTTTTGGAGCAGCTAAACGAGCAGGCCGCCACCTTGCCCACCGCCCAACTGGCCCAGGAGCAAGCCGCCCAGACCCTGAAACTAGCTAAAGCCCATGAGCAGCTAGTCAAAGATCATCAGCGGGCACGCAAACTTCAACAGCTCGTGGCGCTGGAGTTAAAGCAGGCTAGCCAGAGCCACAAGCACATGTTGGAGCAGTGGCTAAGCCAGTCGGCCCTGAACTTGGCACAAAATTTGGTTGCTGGCGAGCCTTGCCCGGTCTGCGGCGCCACCGAGCACCCGGCCCCGGCCACCCAGGGCGGCGAAAACATCAGCCAGGAGCAGCTAGATCAGGCCCTTGAGAAAGTTAATGAGGTTCAAGGCGAGCTTTCGCAGGCCAGCGAACGGGTAACAAAACTGGCCGCCCAGCTTGAAGCTCAGCCTTGCCAGCTAAGCCCAGCCCAGGCCCGTGAGCAGTTACAGGAAGCTAAAGCGGCTCTGACTGCTGCCCAGCAGGCTAGTGAGCAGGCAAGCAGCTGTAAGGCGCAGATTGCCAAGCTAAATGCGCAGCTTGAGGCCCTACGGGCAGATAATCAGACGGCCCAGGCTCGCCTGGCTGGTGACGCTAAAGAGATCCAGTTGCTGGGTGAAAAGATTGAGGCCGATGCGGCTTCGCTAAGCTGCGAGGGATTTGAGAGTGTAGCCGCGAAGGTTGAGTATTTGAGTCAGTTGGCCGCAGCCCTTGAGCAGTTGGCTAACGCCGCCCAGGAGCTAGACCAATGTCAAAAGCGCGCGCAGCAGGCCGCTGACAGTTTCGCCGCGCAATGGGCCCAGGCCAGCGCCAACTTTGCTGATCACAGCGCTAAACCGGCGGCCCCTGCCCCCAGCGTCGCTAACGTCCAGGACGGCTATGCACAGGCCTGCCAAGATTTTGCCGGGCTAGATTTGGCCGCTTTGAAAGCTACCTCAGCCAGCTACGAAAAATCCTTATCAATTAACCAGGCAGCTTTGGCTGAGCTTGAAGGAATTGAGCTGACTCCTCCCCCACTAGAGCAAACCCGGCTCCAGCTAGAGCAGGCTCAGGCTAAAACGCAAGCGTGCCAAACCTACGCCAGTACCTGGCAGGCGTTTGCCGGGCAGGTAAATGCGCAGTTAGCCAAGCTAAATGAGCTTTTGGCTCGCCGTAGTAAGGCCAGCGATAAGGATGCTCAACTATTGGCTTTGGCTAGCGCCGCCAATGGCGACAACCAGGCCCGCTTGACACTGTCTGCTTGGGTATTGCAGGCCCATTTCCGCCAGGTGTTAGTGTTCGCCAATGAACGCCTGGGAGTGATTGGGGCGGGCCGCTATGAGCTGATTAATGTTGATAGTGAGGAAGACACTCGCCAGCAGAAGCAAGGCTTGGGCCTGGCGGTGGTTGACCATTTAAGTGGCACTACCCGCTCTCCACGTACGCTTTCGGGCGGCGAGAGTTTCTATGTGTCTTTGGCTTTAGCCCTAGCTTTGGCTGATGTGGTGGCCACCCAAAATGGGGGCATCGAGATGAACACCCTGTTTATTGATGAGGGTTTTGGTTCCCTTGATGAGGGCACGCTGGCTGAGGTTATGGACGTGCTTAGCGCCTTGCATTCAGGCGGGCGCGTAGTGGGGATTGTTTCTCACGTCAGCGAGCTAAAGCGCGCTATCCCTGCCGCCGTTGAGGTGCGTCCCCTGCTTGGCGGTGGCTCTACCCTGCGCACACGGGTTTAGGTGCGCGCCTTCGCCGCTGGTAAGTCTGGCGTGGCCTCAAGCTTGCACGCGAGTTTAGGGCCTGCGCGCGAGTTTAGGACCAGTTTTTGGCCAGTACCGCCACTTCACACACGTCGAACCAGAGCAGATCGGCGTCAGCGCTGCGCTCGAAAGCGTCCTCGTCGCCTTCGGCTGCTAGTTTTACATCCGCACTGGCTTGATCTTCATCTGCCAATACTGCGGCCACGTCATCCCAAGGCACATCCACCAGCACCTGGACAGTGCCAGGTAGGGTTTCGTCGTCGACCTCTAATTCACGCAGGTTCTCACGCTCCACGTCAGCAGCAATTACTACGCGACGGTAGCGTTTTTGCGCCTCATCTTGCTCAGAGATGGCAATTACTGAGGAGTCGGCTGCGCACAGGCAGGCCGACACTTCCAGACCTTCCTCGTCTTCGTCAGGTAGCGCCGCAGCCAGTGAGGCGGTGGCGGCGTGGGCCTGGCGGGAGGTGATGGCCGGGGCGGAAAGGTCCGCCACTGTGGCAGGTAGATATACGCGCATAACGTTTAGTTTAACGGCCTAACCGGAACTAAAGCGCTAGCGCCTCGCCAAAGCTAGCTGGTTACACGCCGCCACCGCCTAAGCCCACAGGCCGCTTAAGCCAGCTGGGTCATCACTAGTTTGGCCAGTTTGGCAATGGATTTGGCGGCCGCGCTGCGGCTTTCCACCACTGCCACCGGCTGGGCTTGCATCAGGGCCTTATCGAATAGGCGATAGTCTGCCGGCACGTAGACAATGTCTGAAGCGCTGGTGTAGCGGGCAAGTACGCTGCCGATAGCGGTGTTGGGGTCGGCCCCGGCGGTGCTTGAGCGTACTCGGTTAACTACCACCTGGCTGCGTCCACCAACTGCTTGACGGTTGGAGTTGAGCAGCTGGATTAGGCGCCTAATACCTACTGGGTCGGCCGCGCCCACAATCAAGGTCAGGTCCGCTTGTTCAAGTAGGGCGGCGGCGACGGCGTCATGGTCGGGTTCCATGGCGAAGTCTTCTACCCGTTCTTCTTCCAGCCCACCGCTTAGGTCCACCACCGTGTATTCGGCGGTGTGGCGGCAGACTTCCCAGACCTTATTCATGGAGGCTACTGGCAGTTCACGCCAGCGTCCTGAGCGTCCCAGCCCGGTTAGTACCTGCAGGTCAGCTTTAGCGCTGAGCAAGGTTTGTACCAGCCGAGTGGAGTCGAGCTCGCCGTGGGTGGCCAGGCGTGCGGCACTAGCCAGGCCAGAGGAGTCTTCAGGCAGTCCCAGCAGCTGTACCTGTGCGGGAGCGTTGATGTCGCAGTCAACCAAAATGGTGCTGCCTTGCTCATTTAGGTAGGCAGCCAGTGCTAACGCCAGGGTTGAGCGCCCCGGCGCCCCGTGGGTGCCCCAAACTGCAATGATTTTGCCGATTTGAGGCTTGCCTGCAGCGTCAATTTCTTCGCGATGTGAGGTTGGTGCAAAAGCGCTGGTGGCCGGGCTTGAGGGGGTTCCGGCGGTGACCGGCCAGCCGAGCTTTACTTCAGGCTGCGCTGAGTGGGTGGTTGCGGCTGTGTTTAGTGGGGCCACGTTATTTTGCGACGACGCCGCAGCCAAGGCGCCTGTAACTCCAGCCCCGCCCGCCCTAGCCGGCCCTGCGCCAGCCGGGCCTGCCCCGGCCGCACCTGATCCAGCCGCACTGGCCGCTGAAAAAGCGGCCCGTGTTGAGCGGCGGGTAGGTAGCCCCCCATTCGGGGTAAGCGCAGCCCCAGGACTAGCTGGGCCATTAACTGCGCGAGGTTGCCCATTGGGGGCATAAGCACTCGGGGCACCCTGGCTGCCAGGCATGGCCGTGGGCATGGCAGCGCCAGGGGCGCCTTGCCCGCCAGGCATACCGGGTCCACCTGCACCCGGGGCACCCACAGCGCCAGGGATACCCACAGCGCCAGGCATCCCCGGGGCCATGGCACCAGGAACGACGCCTGGCACGCCCGCAGCCGCAGGCGCGGCCATAGCGGATCTGGGCATACCGGGCAGCCCCGGGGCGCCAGCCCCCGACGCTCCAACACCAGGCATGGCACCTGGCGCGCCCGCACCAGGAATACCAGCCCCAGGGGCTGCGCCACCAGGAGCAGTACCAGGCATAGCACCCGGCGCGCCGGCAACTACTGGACCACCTGCACTGGGGGTACTGGCCCCATTTTTGCGCGCCAGCAAAGCACGTAAACCTTTACGGCGTGGAGGCTGAGCCCCATTGCTGCCAGCTGGGTTTTGGTAGCCGTTAATTTGGCCAGGCGCCAGCACCTGAGTCTGCGCCGGCATAGGGCCACCAGGTGCCGCTGCTGAAGCCGCGAATGGAGCCGAAGTAGCCGACCAAGCAGTCCCTGCAGCCGACATTGCCGACCAGGGCCCACCGGCTCCTGAGGCTGCAGTAGGGATTGCCGCTGAAGCGGCGGAAGCATAAGGCGCGGCTGAAGCGGCCGAACCATAGGGCGCGGCTGAAGCGGCCGAACCATAGGGCGCAGCTGAAGCGGCCGAACCATAGGGCGCGGCAGAAGCAGCCGAGCCATAAGGCGCAGCTGAAGCGGCCGAACCATAGGGCGCGGCAGAAGCAGCCGAACCATAAGGCGCAGCTGAAGCGGCCGAAGCAAAGGATGCGGCTGAAGCCAGCGGCCCAGCCGAAGCGGCCGACATTTCAGTGCCAGCTGAGAAACCAGAACCCGCCAAATCTGAGCTAGCCACGCCTCGCTGCTGCGGCGGGGCAAAAGGCGAGACTTCGATACCAGCACCTGCCGTCTGGGCAGCTGCAACAGGATCAGAGGGCGTGGCCGGGCGCGCCGTTTGAGAGCGGCGCACACTGCGGCGCGTAACTGGTTGAACCGGCTGCGGCAGCACGCGAGCAGCTAATGCCCCCTCAGGCAATGGAGGCGAGTCAATACTGGTCTGGACAGCTGAAACAGCCGACTTGACAGTATCTACATTAGAGTCATTGAGCTGCTGCGGCGGATCGTCCGGCTCAACCCTAGCTTTAGCCTCGCCGCTTTGCTCCTGACTAGCCGTACTGAAGTAGCTAGACGTATTGCCTTGGCTCGGGGTAACTGGGCTGGCAGTGTGGCTGGCATGGCGGGCACGACGGCGCCCCATGCGGGTGGTTGGCTGCGCGGCGGTGATGTCTGCTGGGCTTTGTTCAGAGCTGGCAGCTGGCAGCTCAGCTGACGCCTCAGGTAAGTCGGCGCTGGGCGCCGGCGGCTCAAAGCTTGGAGCTGGTGGCAAGGGCAGCGCTAAAGCCGGATCTAACTGCCCACTAGGGGCCGGAGCCTCGGTTGGCGCTATAAGCGGCACTTGCCCCACCGCACTATCAAAGGGCGGGGGTGGTAGCTGCTCTGGCGGCGCGGGCGGCGGACTGGAAGCTGAAGCCTGACTTTGCACGACGGCGTCGAACAAAGGAGAGCTAGCCCCGTCCGTCGTCGCCGCCATGGGCACATCTAAAGGATTAAAGGCTGCAGAACGCGCGCTAGGCAGCCCCAAGGCGCCGTCGTCAACTGCCGTAGGCGAAAGCCCAAAGAGCTCATCACCCAAACTGGCGGCAGCGGTGGGCTGGGGCGAAACCGTGCCGGCAACCAAAACCCGTGAAATCTCGGCAACCACTCGCTGAGGCGAACCCGGCCAAGGCGCCACCCAAGCCCCCAGATCATGCCAGCGCACCCCGTCATTGCGGGTCAACACAATCGCGGGCACGCCATAAGAATTCAAAGTGGCAATCACTGTGCGGTCTAGGCCGTCAAGCTGCTCATCAATAATGGCCAGCTGCCCTAGTCCCACGGCAACGTCAGCTAAAAGCTCACTTATATCTGCACAGCGGCGTGAAACATACAGGTCACGCTCAGCGTCAATTTGTCGTAAAAGGGTGGAATCGTCATCCCACAGAGCTAGTAATACAGCTGTTCTCATTGCTCAGACCCCGTGTTCACCAGCACCAAGCCGGCACCAGAGCCTACTGCGGTGAGCACAGGCTCAACTTGTTCGGCCGGTACCAGCACACGCACACTGGTGCTTTTATCTGCGACGATGGCGTTTTGATCGCCTCCGATTGCGTCCACTATCAGTCCTTGAGCCACGCGCCTAGCTCCATTGGTGCTAGCTGCTTTAGTTGCCGACGGCGTGGGTGCTACAGCCGCTACGTTTCTGGAAGGCAACTGCCACAGCTCCACGGTATCGCCAACCCGAATGCTATTTAAAAGCTGGCCACTGCTTTGCACCACAATTGAGCGCATATTCAATTTGCTTTGCTGGCTAGTGGCGTCGGCTGGCAATAACTCTCCTGAGTGTAATGAACGTTGCGCATATGTGTCAGCTTTAAGTTGCTTTTGTTGCACATAAGCGCTACTTGCGCTCCCAAGATTCACTGAGACTAATTTCAGGTTTTTTCCAGCTTTTAGAGCAGTTCCTGGGGCTACATCCTGACTCAAAGCCCATACCTGCTGTGTACTAGTGGCTCTATCAATTAGTACTGAACCGGCTACCATAGACACGATGACCAGCACTATTCCAATAAAAAGCCTAGGATCACGCCAAGTTGGGCGCCTCCAACGCCAAGCGTCAATGCTCGCACCAGCATCATTTTGATGCTGCCGCGCCCCGTATCTATTCGATTGATTTAATTCAGACATATGCGCACCCCTTGGTAACAACCCCCAGGTCGTCCAGCTATCTGCCTATCCTAAGAGAAATTCTGGGCAGCCATGAAGTTTTCACAATCTCACCTAGCCAGTTTGCATCTGGGCTAACCCGTGACATTATTAGGTCATGGCACCTCGATTTTTATCTATCGCCGACGTCGCCGAGCAGTTATCGATTTCCGCCCAGGCCGTCCGTTCACTTATCCGCACCGGAGAGCTACCCGCTATTCAGGTTGGCGCTCGCGGTCTATGGCGCATTGAAGTAGCTGCACTCGAAGACTACATCGACAAGCAGTATGCGCACACCCGCGAGGCCGTATCCGAAGGTGGATTAGACCTCTAAGCACTATCGCTAGCACCCGGTTTCGGGTAGCGATAGTGGCCGCACGACCTAAATATTAGCCGCTTGCGGCTAAATACTGGTCACAATTTCGATTGCTGACAGGATAAGCGTGACTCGATCTGATAAGTCACGCTTATCCATACTCAGTACGTCCACATGATCCGCACCGACGCGGATGATTCTTCCAGTGATGTCACCCGCCGCCGTATTAAATCTGGCCGGTCGTTTAGTTCGCATGATCTGGCGTAAAACTGCCGCAACCGTGTAGCTAACCCGCTGCGACGACGTCGTCTCTAACTGGCGCCCCACGCCCCGCACACTAACCACTGCACCCATTGGCACCAGCATCTGACTGGAGTCAGCGGCGAGCAGTAACAAAAATTCTTGGCGCGCTTGCAGCAGCTTTCCGCTAACTACCCGCCCGGTGCGGGTGGTTACAGTAAGCGCACCACCCTCCACCGCCCGCAGGCGATCTACCAGCGCAGTTCTGCCAGCTTCAGCCTCAGCTAGCTCCCAGGCCTGAGCTGCCCGGGCAGAGCGTTCGTACTGCTCAAACTGGCTATCTAGATCTGCTAGCAGGCTCTCTAAGTGCATGATTCAAGATTGCCATAACCAAAGTCACATTTGCTATTGACAGGGTACTTTCAGCAAAACATAATTAAACATCATTACTCCTCACCAAAGAAGGTGTACCGATGTCTAAGAGCCTAAAATGTTGGCTAGGTCTTCACCTAGTTGCCTGGCTCGGCACAGCGCTGAGCGTCTTACTGATAGCAGCCGCCGTGGCTTTGCTCAGGCCCTTGTCTTTGCAGTATTTGTCGCTGTGGTCGATGGCGGATGTCAGCACTGCGTTGGCCGGCCTGGCCGCTGGAGCCGGCGCCGCACTGGTGGCCTGGCACGCGCTGGGAGCCATGTGGGTGCTGGTATGTGCTTGCACTCACCGCACTTTGAATTTGCGTCACAGTGCGCCTTTGGTGCGCAAACTGGCCACCGGGGCCGCCATTATTGCCCTTAGCTGCGCCCCGGCCAGCGCTAATGACGACAATCTGGGCTGGGGTGCACACGGCCCCTCCCCTAGCCCCACCGCGAGCGCGAGCGCTTCAGCCAGGCCCAGCGCTTCAGCCAAGGCGAGCGCCCCGGCCACAGCAAGCTCCCCATCCAGGAGCCCGCACGCTAGCAGCGCGCCCACTAGCCGAGCCAGCGCCTCGCCTACTAGCCACGCCAGCGCGCGAGCCAGGGCTAGCGCAACCGCTAGTGCCTCACCCCGGCCTAGTGCACGGCCTTCAGCCAGTCCCAGCCGCTCTAGTGCTCATCCGCGCTCTGGCGGGCCTGGGTCTAAAACCCCGGCGGTTAGTCCGGGAGCCAAATCTCCAAACTCGAAGGCCAAGCCCAAGAGCGGCAGCCTCAAGCCGGGTAGCGCACAGCGCTCAGGCACTTGTGTGCCGGCTCCAGATGCTAAACCCGCCCCGGTGATTCGCCAGCACCTGGTTTTAGCTGGAGAGAGCCTATGGTCTATTTCCCTCCAGTGGTTGCAGCAAAATGGGGTACCCTCCCCCACCAACGGGCAGGTAGCTCAGCTGTCTAAACAGATTTTTGCGGCCAATGCGGCGCTTATCGGGGCTAATCCAGATTTGATTCGCCCCGGCCTCGCACTGACGATTCCCACTAAGGGCTAGCCATGAGCACGCTTTATGCCTCAAGTTATGCCCCTAGCGCGCGCCAGCAAGCCCCCCAAAGGCACCAAGGTGCAGCAGCCTCCAGCCGCAGCCCACAGCGCCAGGCAAGCAGCCCGCAGCGCCAGGCAAGCGGCGCCGTCGGCCCTGGTTCTCCCAGCCCACAGCAAAGCCGCCAACCCCAAAATCACCAGTCCCAAACTCGGCAACAAAGCCAGCATCAAACTCAGCAACTGCCTGACCCGGGGCGCTGGGCGGGGACGGTAGCCGTTTATGCCTGGGAAATCATGCACGGGATGCGCCAGCCGCAGCATTTAGCCCGCTGGCTCACCCCGGAGCTGTACGACGCACTCAGCCGCCGCGCGCAGGTGGCCGTGCGTTGCCAGGGCGGCAAACCGGCCCGGATCCCCTACCTATATGCGGTACGGGCCCAGGCCAGTGCCAGTGGTTGGGAGGTTAGCGTGCTGCTCTCCCACGACGGGCGCATCCACGCTTGTGCCTGCCAGATCCAGTTGCGCCATGGGCACTGGGTGATGACCTACCTGCACATGGGCTAATGGATCCTTAGGCGCTTTGCGGCCGCAGCGGCCTGCTCAGCTACCCCAGGGCCCTGATCAGCTGCCCCAGCCAGGGCCCTGATCAGCTGCCCCAGCCAGGGCCCTGATCAGCGGCGACGGCGCTTCTTGTTGGAGCGACGACGACGCTCAGCGCGGTTACCCTGATTGTCACTGCCTTGAGTGTCGGCGTCGGAGTAGGTCACCCCGGTGGACAGGGCCTTACGGCCGGTGTCACCCATGATCGAGGCCTGCTCACGGGCCTGAGCGGCTTCGCGGGCGGCCTGCTTGGCCTGAGCTTCAAAGCGGGCGCAATAAGCGAAAATCTGCTCGATCGTGTCTTCGCGAATGGCTTCCATCATGGCCTTGAACATGTGGGCACCCTCGTTGGCGTATTCAACCAACGGGTCGCGCTGGGCCATGGCCCGCAGTCCAATACCTTCCTTGAGGTAGTCCATTTCGTACAGGTGCTCGCGCCAGTGCTGGTCCACCACGGCCAGCAGCAGGCGACGCTCCAGGGTGCGCATGGGT
>QWBZ01000197.1_pt1 | contig 31109 bp, 56 predicted proteins | sample 1972441 | NCBI WGS metagenome assembly QWBZ01 (sample SAMN09866721, study PRJNA288562) | Human oral metagenome isolate term6_saliva, whole genome shotgun sequencing... | isolation source: mouth | host: Homo sapiens | place: USA: California
CATATTTAGTTTCGTTAAGCGACAAATACCATGTTAATATCGAATATAGTATTAGTGATCATAGAAATCATATTAAACATAATGGTATTGTCGTATTTGAAAATAATAAAGCCGAAATAATCGAAGAGAAAAAATTTAACTATGAATCAAAAGCTTAGTCGACGTGTATTTGCTGCTGTAAAAAATAGTGTCTTAATAACGTCTGAATGCCGATATTATGAATTTAATAGACTCGATATTTCGGCAGCTAAAACAAATATTAGACTTACGTCTAAAGATACCGGAGAATCTAAAATGTTTAATAGTATAAAAACGTTAATAGCACTTGTTAATAAATACGATGAATTTAAACAAGCCGGTATGATTATATGGTTATTAGGATACTATAGTTTTATTTTAAATAGAAATTTAGACGTAAAAAGACATTTTAAATTATTTAAAGAAGTTCAAACTATATATGCTCAACAACTTAATTTTGGTCCTAATGAAGTTCAGACTCAACGACTTAGAGAATCGATGGAGCAAATAGCCTACAGACTTAATGAGCAAGTAAGCATTTGGTCTAGTTTTTATCAAAATCTTAATAGAAGAAATGGTAGTTGATATGAATATTGAAGATTATAAAGAAAAATTTCTAAAAAGACTAAATGAAATGTCAGGAGAAGAATTAACTGCTATTTTTAAAGAAGTATTTAATCTAGAAGAAGAATATCCGTATAAAAATATTGATAAAAGGAATGGTGATCAATGAGCGCGAGTTTGCGTAATTTATTTAAACGCCACCGTCATAACTTTAATCCAGAAAGTTTATTACGTGATTTAAAAAATAATAAAGATAAAAAAAATTTATTCGATAAAATTAAAGAGATGGAGGAGGTCAGAAAAACAGAAGTGTTGGAACCAGAGCGTAATAACTATCCACAATGTAAAGTTGATTTAGTGGCACAAGTACAGCAAGAAATCGAAGAAGAAAATACTCCGAATGAACCGGCGGACGATATTCACGTACATGCTGATTGTCCGACTATCGAGATCGACGAATGGACGACAGAAGATCTAGTGCGCACTATTCAAAAAAGCAAAGAAGCTATTAAGCATATATTACAAAATTATGAATTCTGGAATAATATGGTTAAAGAATGCGATCAGGCGCTAGGTGATCTACGACATTTCGCTGAATTTTACGACGATGCAACGCAAGAAGAAATTAATAAAGTTTACGAACTGATGACAGAATATAGTCGTAAACGTCGTGTATATAAAGATCGTGTCGAGATCTTTAAAGATATTTTCGCTAGTAAAGCACGTATGGAAAATATTTACGCACCGATTAATCAAATGTCGAACAAGTTTAATAAGATGAATATTGAGCGTCAGTATTCTCCACGCGTTCTTAAGGACTTGTTCGAGCGTTAGTCACGTTCTACATTATCCTTCGGGGACTTCGTCCCCGTTCTCATTCGGGCTCCGCCCCGAAATCACTTCTATGTCCTTTATAAGAAGCTATTACTAGATAGCTTCTTTTTTTTATTATGAAAAAAAATTATACAAATATTATAAGAAGAATCTGTAAAGACGGATTGCCTGAAAATTTTTATCATAATACTTGTAATAATACTAGAATAAGATTGTTTATGCGTGAATGGAAAATACATAAAATATTTGCAAATACATTTGTAATATCTAATTTTGACGTATATAACAATATGAATGATTATATTGATTTTGATTATAAAAAATTTCAAATTTACAGACATTCAAACCTTTTTGATACGAGAAAAAATATCACTGATGATAATTCTTATCAAGCAGAATTATTACTTTTATGGTTAATATATTTTTATTACGCGAGGTATTAAAAATGAAGTATTATCTCGAGGTCGAGAGTGATATACATCACCCGACAGCTAAAGAAATTGCCGAAATTATCGGTATTTATAATATGAGTGATCAACCTCATGCTAGGTTCGTACGTGCATATTTAGGACGTAGTCCATTGCAGTATTTAGGTCGTAACGGTATGGTCCAAGTATTTAATAATTATCAGGCTATATTAGCCTTAGCTAAGGATATGTACGAATATACTAAACATGAAGGTGTAACTGAAGTATATTATAGTTTAGATGACGGACGCAGTTATAATTTGAAATTATTTAAAGGCCGTATTCGTATAGCTATTAATAGATTAGAAGAGATGTGTAAAGGAGCAATCAAAGATGGAACAAAATAATCAAGCACAAATTTGTCGTAAAATTGGTATTATTATTGGCAGTTTGTTAAATATTTGTGTAACGTTAGTATTAGCATTAGTTAAAGCTGTGTCTTCTGAAGCTAAAAACGTATCGAAAGGTTTTGACGAAGCAGAAGATGTTAAATCTGTCGAAGAAACTAAGATTGTCGAAGAAGTTAAAGATGACGAAGTCAATATCGATGCTGAAATCGAACGTCTTATGGCATTGAAACAAGCCAAAGAATCTAATAAAGATTAATATGAACTATAAATATAAAAGCTTATCAAACGACAATAAAATTATTATCGGACAATTATTTGTCGACAATAAAAATAATTATTTCATTAACAATATTCCAATCAATCAAAAGACTATAGGTCAATCAACTGGATTAAAAGATAAACATGGTCATGAAATATTTATTAATGACATTATTCATTTTAAAGCAAATTATGGTGACTTTACATTAGAATTAGCTACGGCTACAGTCGGATTCGATGAATTAAATGGACGCCTTGCTGTTAAGATGAATGACAATATATTAGCATTATGCGATATGAATTATAGCGATGTCGAGTACGAAGTGCTCGGAAATATCTGGGAAGGAAAAATTAATGAACAGAAACTTTAAAGCCCGTTGTTTAAAAGATAGATCCTGGAAGACTGGTTTTTATTTGATTAAAAAGAAAGAACCATGTATCAAAGATATTAAAAACGTGTGGCCAGTACACGAGCAAACGATTTGTCAAAGCACTGGCTATATAGATTGTAATAAAAAAGAAATTTTCTTAGATGATTTGATTAATTTTGAAGCGAAAATTGATGGAGTCAACTTTAAATTAGAAAATTTACAAGTATTATTCGATATTCCTAAAGGTAAATTAGTTTTATTTTCTGGTGATAAAACAATTGATTTTGTAAGTCCAAATTATGAAAATCCGCATTACGAAGTTGTCGGAAATATTTGGAATGAGATTGCATTACCAAAGAAGAAGTAATATAATTGGTATATAAGCTTATATTTTTTAATAAGAAGGTATACCGAATGAATTACAAAAAACTCTTAGAAGACTGTGACTTTATTAAAGTCAAACAAACAGTCGAAATCCGTCCTCATGATGGAAATGAAGGATTTTATGAATACGTTAATCACGTATTTAAAAGTGTTAATAATGGTCATCGCTATGGTCCAGCTGTTAAAACTAATATCTTAACAGTATATAATCGCGGTAATTATATTGCTTGCGAAATGGGCGATCAACGTATTGACATTCGTCGAGATAAGATCATTATTTATGTAACAGGTTTAAAAGCTAGTAACGAAGAGACATATCGTCAATATGCTATTAATAATATTGGCGTATTGAATTATATTTACAATTGTAAAAAATACTAGCTTAATAAAAATAATGGCGGGATTAGAATCAAAGCTAAGTCGTACGTAAGATATGCCAAGGTTCACTGAAGGCTATATATAATAGTGTAGTCAAGTGTCCAATTAGATTGAACCTCGTAAGAGAATATAATATCTTTAAAAAGACCGCCACGTCTCTAGAGACGAAGTAGTGGACTACCCTATTGAAAGATAGGGATTAAAATAATCCTAACAAAAATGTTAGGCCTACATAACAGTGTACAATCAGAGAATTAGTACAAGCTTATACCTTGTAGGAGAGCTTACAGCGAAATGTTGTAAGACATAACTAAGAGCAGTCCTTGAAAACCAAAAGGGCTGCTTTTTTATTTTTAACGAAAGGAAGATCCCATGCGTAACAAAATTATAGTATTTACATTTTTACAATTACTAACTTTATTTACAATTTCACATAATGTATATGCATGGGATAATCCTAATAAACCTTCTGTAAATACAGGTGTATATGCATTGAAAACAGTTATGATCGGTGCATATATGAATGGGTTTAATGACGGTAAAAATAATTTGCCTAAAGATGAAGATTATATTAATGGTAAATATAAAGACTTTTTAAATTTCTATGACGAAGGCTATTACAAAGGCCGAGTATTCGAATATCAACACAGATAATTATGCCTAATACTATTAAATGGTTAATGATTATTAGCCAAGCTATTTCTAATTTAATATTTGGATTTACGACGCCTGTTGTACATGTTTATTTTATGAGCTTAGTCGGTCCGAATATTTATAGCTTAGCTAATTTTATCGAGGCAGGATTGGCTGCCGTCGTAAATAGCTTATTAAGCAATCAAAAGTATCGTCATTATTTTAAACAATTCGCTTTATATTTTTTAGCTTTAGATAGTATACTATATATAATTATAATATTTTTAGGTATTGAGTATATTAATGTTCGATTTATCGGACTAGCAATTATTAATAGCTTGTTAAATAATATTTGGTTTATTATGTTAAGCGATGTGTTAAATAAAAATATTTCTGGCGATGAATTAACTGATTTTAAAGTACTTCAACGAAGTTGGATGCTTTGGGGAAGCTTAATCGGATCTGGCATCGGTGTATGGATTAATAATTCAATTTCGATAGAATTTGCTTTAATCTTACAAGCTATATCGACAGCAATGATTGCTATTTGCGATGGCTATTCGTTTAAAAAATTAGAAAGGTCAGCTGATAAATGAAACTATTAATTTTAATTGCTTGTTTCGTTTCGATATTTAGCGTCAGCGATGCAAGAAGTATATCGAGCTATAATTGTGTTTACGAAGAACAACAAGAAGCGTTGGCACAATATCATAGCTTTGTCAGTGGCTTCGACGATGGTTTATATAATTATACTAATATTTATTATTCTGACGATAACTATAAAATGGGCTATCGTTTAGGAAGTGCTCATCGGAGGTGATTAAATGAGTTATGAAATTTTAGTTACTATCGGTGTTATTGCCGTTGCATTTTTTGCGACAATATGTTTTGTCGTGCATCAAGTATTTGAAACACGACGTATGCGTATTCAATATGAAGGTGGATATACAGAAGCTGAAATTAAAGAAATTTTACATGCTGAAATTGATCCGTTGTTAGAAACTGCCAATAAGAAAGGCTCTAAATGAAATACTGTATCGAAGAAAATTATAATGATTTATTAAATTTATTATTTCAAATACAAAAACAACAAGCTTCTGGCACAGTATATGTTTTAGTGGTTAATGAATTACATATTGTCGATACTGAATTAATTGCTTGTAATAATAATATTCAGGTTAAATTTAAGGTATCTGAAGAACCGAAAAAGAAAGCTGAAAAATTCGAAGAATATCAATGTTTTTTGTTTAAATCAGATTTTAATGAAGGTGTATTTAAAATCTTTGTTAAAGATAAACTTAACACAAGTGTCGAATTAGAAATTATCGAATTACTAACAGAAAAATTGTATAGTTATAATACGATTAGAGATATGAAAGGAAATTAACATGGAAGTTAAAATTGACGATAACTTTAAATGGTTTTTAGAAAGTTTATTAAACGAAGGTTTCGATCAGTTCTTTATTGACGATATGTACGGTGCTGTATTTACTAAAAATGGTAAAGTTAGACCTATTGATTGCGCTAATTTTATTACGAGCAACTTATATAGTGCTTGCCCTAATTTAAAAGAAAATACTGGATATAACATTAAAGATTTTATCGAAGGCAAACTTATTAATAATAATTTTGAATTCGGCGATAAAGTTATTGTAAAATTTAATGGTCAAGAATATGAAGGTATCTTCGTTAGAAAAAGAGGCGAAGCTAGTATTGTTGTTATTAAAGAATCTAATAATCAATTAGCTGTTAGCAATAAATGTATTAAAAAAGCTGAATAATAATTAATTAATAAAGGTGAAGAAATGAAGGAATTTGATTTAGATAAACTTAAAGAAGCGATTGATCCTAAAGATCCTAAGAAAGCTTTAAAATATTTAGGCGAAACGATTACTCGTGAGCAAATGTATTCATATATCGTTAATAAAATTATCGATCAAAAAGATAACGAATGTATATATATGCCGATGCCAACTATTTATAATCTATTTATGAGTTTTATTCAAGATATGTGTGATGAACCATATAAGTTATTAAGCGATATCATTCAGGAAAAACCAAATCTTGAAATTAAAAAGCTTAAAGAGCTTGAAACTAAAGAAGTTGAAACTGTCGGCCCGGTTGCAAAATATTTGCTCAACAAATTTAATCTTGAAGATTATGATGACTTCAGAAAAAAATATATCGATACAGATTTCGAATATCGTTGGTGGCCATTATTCGTAAAATATATTTTAGAAAAGAATAATGGTAAAGCTAAGAAGTTTGAATTATTGAGCCCGTTCTATGCTCCGAAAAATAGTACGAGCGATTATGATTTGTTTGCTCCTGAAGATTTCGAAGTGATCGATGATTATCAATTCGCCGACGAAAGGGACAAATAAAATTTATAATGCGTTTAGTTTATAATAATAGAATCTATCACATGGTCTATCTAACAGATGCCATATTAAAAGACGGCATCTATGTTAGTGAAGGCTTATGTGAAGATGGTAAATCTTATATCGTTAATTGGGAGGACAATAAAGATTTTGATATAGAATATCCTAGTTCAATTTCTTTAGCATAAACTGAGTAATATATAATTGCCAGTACTGTTAAAATATACATAAGTGTGCTGGTTTTTTAGTATAACGAAAGGAAACAGCATGAGTGCATCCTTTGTAGTATCGATTATTAAGATGTTAAAATAATATCTATGATTTTAATCATAAGACATATTTTAACAAAATAGTAAGTCTATTGGGAAACTAGTAGATAGTGACGTTCTTACGCGTCCAACAAAGACAGCTGAATTGCTGGAAACTCCTAAAGCTCAATTAACTACAACATGATATCTTTTTTTAGATATGAGTGTGAAAGTTGCGAAAGCAGAAAAAATAATTGAGATGGTATAAGGTTAAATCCTAAGTATTATAACAATGGACAATCAGCAGCCAAGCCCGTGAGGGAAGGTTCAACGACTAGACCTCGTGAGGGTCGTACACTATAAGCGTTTGATAGTGGAAGTGGTGTCGCCTAAGTTATACATATGTATAATATGGATAAGATATAGTCTGTGCTTTAGTGAAAGCTAAAGGTGCACGTAATGGTGCCGGTTAGAAGTAGCGATTCTAATTGAACGAGACCTTTAATTGATTTAAAAAATATAATTCTAAAATGTCCTGAAAAAGTTTTACTGAAAATTTGTTTTTATAGTAAAAATATGTTATAATTATCTCGTAATATAATATTAGAAAGCGAGGTGATCATAATGTATTTAGTAATAAAACAACAGGTAAAACATTTAAATAAAAAAGAATATAATATTTTAAGAGAATTATGCAGAACAGCTAAGAATTTAACCAATCAAGCAATATATAATATTCGACAACATTATTTTCAAGAAAAGCAATATTTAAGATATGAAGCAAATTATCATGAAATGAAACATCTTGGAAATTATAAATTATTAAATTCTAATATGGCTCAACAAACTCTTAAAGATGTTGATCAAATGTTTAAATCATTTTTCGCATTAATTAAATTAGCGAAGCAAGGTAAGTATAATTTTAAACATATACATTTACCTAAGTATTTACCAAAAAATGGTTATGCAAATTTAATTATTGGTATGATTAATATCAAGAATAACATTTTAACACTTCCAGTTTCTAATACCTTTAAACAAAAATATGGAAAAATTAAGATTCAAATTAAAATTCCTCCAGTATTAGAAAATAAAAAAATAAAAGAAATTCAAATTATTCCTAAATTTAATGCTAGGTTCTTTGAAATTCAATATACTTATGAAATTCAAGAAGAAAATATAAATTTAAATACTAACAATGCACTGGCTATTGATTTAGGTATTAATAATTTATGTGCTTGTGTAACAAATACAGGAAAATCTTTTATTATTGATGGGAGAAAGTTAAAATCTATTAATCAATTCTTTAACAAACAAAATGCAAAACTACAATCTATAAAAGATAAACAAAATATCAAAAGACAAACAAAACAACAATTCTTAATTTCTAGAAAAAGAAAAAATAGGGTTGATGATTATATTAATAAAACTTGTCGTTATATCATTAACTATTGTTTGTCTAATGATATCGGTATTTTGGTTATTGGGTACAATCAATCATTTCAAAGTAAGGCTAATTTAGGTAGAAAAAATAATCAAATTTTTACTCAGTTGCCGTTTGGTGAAATTCGTGAAAAATTAGAATTTTTATGTAAACAATATAATATTAATTATATTTTACAAGAAGAATCTTATACTTCAAAAGCTAGTTTTTTTGATAATGATGAGTTACCTATATATAATGCTGATAATCCACAGACCTATGAGTTTAGTGGTAAACGTGTTAAAAGAGGTTTATATCAAACTAAAAATAATTATCGTTTTAATGCAGATTGTAACGGAGCATTAAATATTCTTCGTAAAAGTAAAGCTGTAGACTTAACAGTCTTATGCCATAGAGGCGAACTGGACACGCCTAAAAGAATAAGGATTTCTTAAGAAATCAAACTTCTTAATAAAATAATTTTATATTATTTTTAGAATTATATGATTTTAATCATGTAAGGTTCAGTCAGCTACTCATGTTAATGGGTACTTTCATACTTTGTATAGCCTCTATTTTGATAGTGGCTGGAATATTCGATCTTCTTTGTTCTAAAGAAGAAATACGTAAAAAAGAAATTGGGACACAGTTAACATGGAGTATTGTCGCATTTATTGCAACATTATTTTTCATCTACATATTATTCGATACACAAAATTTAATCGAAATTAATATGGTGCCTCAACCTCCATATGGATCGTATCGGTAAAACTATCGATTGTATTTTTGAATTAGTGTTTTTTAGCCTTGGAGATGGTTGAAATCGCTGATTTTCAAGTCGCCCTACGATTTACTATTAATTTTAATAGTAATAGGAAGACGAGTAGAAAGTTAGGAGATCAAACCTATGAAAATTTTAAAAACTGTATTTTTTGCTTTTACGTTAATGCTAGGTATGCTTTGCATGCCTAACGCTAATGCTACTGAATTAACTGCGTATACGCATACAGGTAGCGTTATGGCTAACGGTGAATGGCCATATGAGGGTGCAGTTGCTAGTAACGACTATGCTCTCGGTACAATTTTAAATATTAATGGCTACAATTACGTAGTTGCTGACCGAATGGCACCAGGCATTCATGGAGTTATCGATATCTTCATGAATGATTATGATCGTGCAATTCAGTTCGGTCGTCAATACGGCGAAGTATACGTCGTAAGTTAATATAATCGATCCATTTTACGTATTATTACTCTCCCGTTAGTACTGGATACTAATCCAGCACATGTATATTTTTAATTTTAAATATTTTTAATTGCTGGTTCTCGTCACAGTAACTGTCAATAAATAAGGATAGGCGGTTCTTATGAATAAATTGTTAAAAGATTTGTCGGCATTTGGATATGCCAGAGCTCTCGGACTACGGACGAGATTTTTAAGTCGTGAATTTTGGACATCGTTTGCATTTACTGTTATTTTTTTAGCTAATATGATTGCTTTTGATCAATGCAACAATATGATAATGTTTCATTTAATAGTATTGTCTTTACCATATTTAATTGTATTATTTGTATTAAATGCAATCTATCATAATACAGTTATGTATTTACTAAGTAAAGTAAAACGTGTCGACGAAGAAAACGAATTGTATTTAGCTAGTATTGCTGGTTATGCAATTTTAAATAATATTATGAATGCCGTCGGTATTCTATTTAGTATGACCGGATTATTTTATTACTCCGGCTTCGACCAAGGGATTTTAATGAATCCTATTTTATTTGTGTTCATTGTATTCCTTGTTATCTTTAATACTTATATTTGCTTAGCAAATATGGTGAACGGATTTAAAGTATATTTAATTACACGTAATCAAGAGGAGTAAACAATGGCTATATTATGGAAAACAACAAAAGCTAATAAAACGAGTACATATAAAGGATATGTACCGATACCTTCGACAATTGACGAACCATCGTTTGCTGAAAAATGGAAACGGTGGCGTACTGGAGACCCTGCTAAATTTTTAACATATAAAGATTTACAAGAATTAGTATTATATTGTTACAACAAAAATCTTAGTGTAACGACGACAGAATTAGAATTAGTTTTCCATGATAAGCATATTTACGACAAAGAAACTGCGATTAAATATATTAATGAACATATGAATGAATTCGGCTATATCGATGAATATAGCGGACGAGTTATCAATCCTAGTCAAGGAGGTAGCAATACAGGAACTAATAATAGTAACGGCAACGGTAGTTGCAGTTGCTGTTGTTGCTGTAAAAAACCATAATGGACATACATAAAATATATACCGATATTTTAACCAGCTACAATGTGCTAACTGTATTTAAAGGCGATGTCGATAAAGAAGACTTGAAAATCATTATTAGTTTATTTTTATTAAGCTATACAAATTTAAGTATTATTAATCGAGATCGCAGTCTTAAAAAAGACGAAAAAGTCGAGAATTTCTTTAACGCTATCGATAAGATTATCGATAAACGATTTGTTAAAGATATTCTTGATCAAGAAACATTAGAATCTATTGTATTAGATTTTAATAAACGTATTAAATATATGAAAGAACATGGACTCAATATCGAGGTCCATGAAGAAATGATGACGCCTGGCGTCGATTCGATTAAATATATTATCGAATAATTTAAGCTCCCCACGATAAATTTATCGTAGCGGGAGCTTTTTTAATTGGAGGAAGAATGCGAAATATAGATTTAATTCGTAATTATAATAAAATCCAAGATATCGTTGCTATTTTTAATAGCATTAAAGTAAGTCGCCGAGCTGTATTTGGCGAAGAAATTATGAAGAAACAAACTGTTAATGTCGAATTAGGCAAATTGTTTGTTAAACATAAAGTACTTGACGATTATCCAGTCTTTAAAATTCTTGTGAAATCACTTGTCGCATGTTATAATAATCCTGAAGAAACTAATATTTCTGAACTTAAGATTACGAATGATCTTACAGACGATGAAATTAAAGATATTTACGATGAATTAGATAAACAAATTAAAGATAATCCAGGTATCTTCGCATGAATTTGACAGTTAATCAAATCATGAGTTTAGAAGATCCGGAAGAATATATTCGTGGATTATTCGTAAGACTTTGCATTATCAATTATCGTATTAAACAAAAAGGATTAACTAAAGAAGATCAGTATGAAGTCATGCAATTAATCGAAAGTATCGCTAATACAATTGGTTATTAAAATACTAAAATAATTTTATAATTTTAATCATGAAATATATTTTAGTAAAATAGTAAGTCTATTGGGAAACTAGTAGGTAGCGGCGTTCTTACGCGTCCAACAAAGACACTGAATTGCTGGAAATTCCTAAAGCTCAGAATACTTATACAGCAATGTTGTATGAGTTACGAAAGTAGAAACAAATTTCTGAGATGGTATATGGTTAAATCCTAAGTATTGTAATAATGGACAATCAGCAGCGAAGTCGGAGGCAATTTTGTCGACGGAACGTTCAACGACTAGACCTCGTGAGGGTCGTACACTACAAGTCAATAATGGTAGTGGAAGTGGTGTCGCCTAAGTTACAAAAGTAATATGGATAAGATATAGTCTGTGCTTGCATGAAAGTGTAAGATGCGCGTAGTGGCGCTGGCTAGGAAGTGACGATCCTGGTTGAACAATCATCCTCTTGAAAAAAATTCTTCGATTTTATATATTGAAATTAAACACTAAATTTGGTAATATAATAGTATATATCTATTATTTTTACGAAAGGAGGTGTGCCTCGTGAATAAAAGTTTTAAAGTTAGAATTTATCCTAATCGAAAACAAATTCAGCTTATTGAAAAAACATTTGGCTGTGTTCGATATGTTTATAATTATATGTTGAATCTTAAACAAAAAGCATATAATATATTCGAGCTTAAATTAAATTATGTAAAGACATCTAGTATTCTTACAAAGCTTAAACAACGAAAATCTTGGCTTTGCGAAGTTGATGCTGTTGCTTTGCAACAATGTTTAAGAGATTTAGATGCTGCATACATTAAATTTTTTAATGGATCAGGATATCCTAATTTTAAATCTAAACGAGGCAAAAACTCTTATCGTACTAACAATAAATTAAAATTAGATCAAGATAACAAAATGATTAGAATCCCTAAAGTTGGTTGGATTAAATTTAGAGATAAGACTAAATTTAATGGTTTAAATAAAATTTATAATATTACTATCTCTAAAACTTCTAGCGGAAAATATTTTGCTAGTATTTCAGCCGAAGTTGATATCAAGGCTTTTGCGAAAACCAAGAAGAGTTGTGGTGTCGATTTAGGATTAAAAGATTTTTGTATCTTGAATGATGGAACTAAATTTGAAAATCCTAGATTTTTAACACGCAATGAAAAACGACTTAAGTTGTTGCAGAAGTCGTTAAGTCGCAAAGTATATGGTTCTAAAAACTATGAAAAAGCTAGAATTAAGTTAGCTAAATTTTATAAGTATATTGCTAATTGTCGTAAAGACTATTTACACAAAATATCGTTATTTTTAGTAAAGAATTATGATATAATTTGTGCCGAAACTTTACAAGTTAAAAATATGCTTAAAAATCATAAATTAGCTAAAGCAATTAATGATGTTAGTTGGTATGAATTTTGTCGACAGTTAGAATATAAATGTTTGTGGTATGATAAAAAATTCGTTAAGATTAATACATATTTTGCATCATCACAACTATGTTCTAATTGTGGATATAAAAATTCTGATGTTAAAAATCTTGAAGTGCGTGAATGGACTTGTCCTGAATGTGGACAACATCATGATCGAGATATTAATGCAGCAATTAATATCTTAAATCAAGGATTAACTTTAATATAATTTCAATATATAAAACCGTGGGACTCACGGGGATAGCCTATCGCCTTAGCGTAAGACATGCAGTGAACTTTTTGTTTGCTATGCTGCTGTTGGATAGGAACCTCTTAGAGAGGATGTCAGAAGGAAGAAATATTAAATAAATGCATCGATATATTTAGCATTACGATGAATATGCATCATGATTTCTACTTATCTTGGGATTTAGTTGAAGAATATTTGAAGGATAAAGTAAAGTTATTATGATTTTTCTTAAAGAAAATGTTTTAAAACATGTCGACAAGATGATTGTCGACTTAAACTTTCCAGAACAAATTGGTAGTTTGCAAGAATTAAAAGAAGTTATTACGCAGGCAATTAATTATAGTACAAGCAAAGATCGATCAGAACAATTGTATTTTAGTTTAAATGAAAAGCAATTGATATTGTCGATCGATGAACAAAATCTCGGTACATTCTATTCTGAGGAATCAGATATGCCAATTATTTGGTCAGAAATCGAAGATTTTGTACCGTCACCTCATGAAGACGATCAATATACATATGTAAGTACTATATATGAAACAATTATTATTAGTGATAAGTTAAAACCATTATTAGTCGGTTTATTCTTAGATATTAGTTCAGTGTTACCAGTTAATTATATACGGAGTTTTAAACATGAATGTAAATAAAGCTATTAAAGAAATTAATAATGCACTGACTAATACGGTCGTCGAGATCTATGGAGATAGTGGATCTGGCAAGAGTTATATAGCCGATAAAGTTGCCGAGACTAAAGATTTTGCTTTGCTAATCGATAGTCTTATGCAACGTACAGAAGGTCAGTATTATATTATTCAATCCAACAAATTAGAAGATGCCGAAGAATTAATTAAAGATTTTGACTTAATTGTTATTGATGACTTCTTCCAATTAGCCGGTGATCCTCGGGACAATATTTACAAATTACAAGAATGGGTTTATAATAACAAGAGATTATCAATTATTTTGATTAATCAGATTCGTGCGAATTTTAATGAACGACGTCCAGAAAAATTTGTTCCATATGCTGATTATTTACTACAACGTTACGCCGATCGACGATTCTATACAGAATTTAAAAACGGCGAATATGTAATTACTCAAGTTAAATGAGGTGCACCTATGATTATTGTAATTTCTGGCCCGAGTGGCAGTGGCAAAAGTACGCTTGCCGGTTTATTTGAAGTTAAAGGTTTTAAACGTATCGTAACTTCGACTAATCGTGATCGTCGATTAAATGATCCAGAAGGTCAATATTATTTCGTTCCGAAAGAAGAATGGACCGACGACGATTATATTTGTGTTACTAATTACGGTGGCAATAAATATGGTATCGATAAAGGTTATTTCGACGAAATTAATAAAGACTTAAATTATATTGTCGTATTAGATGAAGCTGGTTTAAAAGAACTTAAAGAATACTACGACAATGTATATGGTTTCTATTTAAACGTAGTCGAAAAAACATGTCGTGAACGTATGGCTCAACGTGGTGATGCTGCTGATAATATCGAAAAAAGAATTGCTTATGATAAAGAACATCATCGTTTCAATTATTTAATTGATGACGACGATTTATATGATCAAGCATTCTTTGGCGAAGATCATCCGTCTATGATCATGCGTCAAATTATGGATTACTTTAATAATAATCCAGATAGTAAAGAAACGATCGACGAAGGCGAAGAGATTCTTGCTATGCTACATAAACAAAAATAAATAATATATAAAGCCCCTTTTATAGGGGCTATTTTTAATATGGAGGAAAAATGGCATATTCTAATAAAATCGAACAGGCTGCTGTAATTTTATTCGAAGAACGTGACGATCGTAATAAATTAAGTTTACGTATTCGCGATCTATGTAATATGGATTGGTCTACCGAAACATTTACATCGTTCTCAGCTATGTGTGCTATCGAAATGGCTAAGAAACATCATTGGGCCAAAGAATGGTCTAATATGAATTCATTGCATATGGCACGTATCTGGTGTCTTTTAAATGCCGATGGCGATTCTCTACGAGAACGTATCGATAATGCTGGCTTTACTGGTCAGAAGATTAACGAAATGATTATCGAAGGTGGCGGAACATTAAGAAAACAAAAGTTTGATCAAGCTATTCGTTATAGCGAATGTTTTACCGATGCTGAAATCAAGCTTTTAGAAGCTATTAATAATAAGACTAAGAATAAACGTTTAGCATCGATGCGCGAAAAAATTACGCCAGAACATCGTGAATTGGCAACGAAACATCGTTTAGAGTCTGCTAAATATAATAAACGTAAAAAAGCTGCTAGTAAGATCTTAAAAGAAACAGCTAAGACTGTTAAAGTTAAGAAGCCAGCTCCACGATACGTTACGTATAAATGTATCGTTATCGATAGTAAAAAAAGTAAATTTGATAATATTGTCAATGCAATTAAATTAATTTTGAGTGGTAATTTTAAGGAAGTAAAGGAAGAAGTCCGTGAGTGTAATTAAAGATAATGATGGTGTTCGCATCGGTATTTTTGATAAAATGCTCGAAGAACGAGTATTATTTATCGTCGGCGAGATCAACGACGAATTAGCAAATTCTATCGTTGCTCATTTACTATATCTTAATAGTAAAGATAGCCGCAAACCAATTACATTGTATATTAATAGTCCTGGCGGTGTTATTACTTCCGGATTCGCTATCTACGATACAATGAAATTAGTTAAAGCACCAGTTCATACTATCGGTTATGGTATGTGTGCTAGTATGGCTAGTTTTTTATTAAGTATGGGTGATAAACGTAGTGTATTGCCTAATACTTGTGTAATGATTCACCAACCATTAGGTGGTGCACAAGGTCAACAAACTGAAATTGAAATCACTTATAAACGAATCACGTCTCTTCGTGAAAAATTAGAAAAGATGTATGCCGAAAAATCTAACGGTAAATCTTCTTATGAACAAATTCACGAAGCTTGTGAACGTGATAATTATCTTGATGCTAAAGAAGCATTAGATATGGGTTTAGTCGATGAAATTATCGGGGGTGACGAAGAATAATGAAATGTTCATTCTGTGGTAAAGACATCAACGATAATGAAAATAATCGAGTAACCTTTAGTTCTTCCGTAGACGAAAATATTTTCATCTGTCAAGATTGTGTTGAAAATATGAGTATTCAGTTAGTCGAAGATAATCCAGAATTAGATTTCGGTGTAAATCTCGAGAAAGATTTTGGTCTTGACGATAAACCAAAATCAAAGGTTAAAAAATCTAAGTTATTGCCTTCTCAAATTAAAGAATATTTAGATGAAAGTGTCATTAACCAAGATTACGCTAAAAAGATTTTAAGTGTAGCTGTAGCTAATCACACTAAGTTATTAGAGTATAATGCATTTAAAAAAGACAAAACTGGTATCGATGTAGAAAAAGCGAACGCTCTTCTTATTGGCTCGACCGGATGTGGTGGCTGTAAAATTTAAATAAATATGATATTGACTGTAGCTTTTGTGTAATATATAATTAAATTATTACACTAATATATTTTTAATAGGAGCTACAGACATTATGAAATATGATGAATACAATAAATATATTGCAGAATACTTAAATTCAAATATTACAGTAAAAGATTTAGCAAAAAAATATAATTTATCTTATTATGGTCTTCAACATCAAATTTCTAAAAGAAATATTAAAAGGATTCATAATTATGGTGAAGAAATTAATTATGCTAGATCTATAAAAAATAAGTTAATTAATGATTATATTCCTGGAGAAACTTCTTTAAAAAGTTTAGCTGAAAAATATAATATAAATAATTATAAAACAATAGCTGACGTATTAAAAGAAAATAATATAGAAACAGTTAGGCCAAAACTTATTTCAAGAAAAATTTTAAAAGAAGCTTCTGAATATTATATTAATAATAATATTTCAATAATAAATTGTGCTAAAAAATTTAAAATAGGTAAAAATACATTATATAATTATTTAAAAGAAAACAATTTAATAAGAAGTCCAGGATTTTATCAAAAAGATATATCTTATAATGAAAATTTTTTTGATAAAATCGATACAGAAGAAAAAGCTTATTGGCTAGGTTTTATAATGGCAGATGGCTATACAAGATTAAATAAAAAAAATAATCCAGCTCAAACATCAATAGAAATAAGTAAAAGGGATATTGAAATTTTAAATGCTTTTAAAAATAGTATTGAAAGTAATCATATTATAAGAGAAAGATCAAGACGTACTGTTACTGGGAAGATATCTGAAATTTGTTCTATTACAATTTCTTCGGAATATTTAACAAGTAAACTTATTAGTTATGGTGTTGTTCCTAATAAAACATATATAGGATATATTAATGAAGAAATTTTTAATAACAATGAAGAATTAATTTTTCATTATTTACGTGGGTATAGTGACGGTGACGGAACTATAAACAAAAATAAAGGAAATTACGTATTTAAACTAGTTATAAAAAGTGAAAGTATATTAAATACTATTAAAAACTGGATTAAAAAATATTGTAATATTGAGCCAAAAATTAAATTAGAAAAAGACAAATTAGGATCTGTATACAGATTAAGTATTCAAAATAAAAAAGAATATTTTATATTCTTAGATAAATTATATAAAAATGCAAATATTTATTTAGATCGTAAATATCAAATTTATTTAGATCATAAAAAGTTTGCCGTTCCAGAAGAAAAGCCATGAACTTCTGGATTATTTGAGCGGAATTAAGCAGGAAGGCTAAGTATAATACAATTATTATATATGCTAATCTGAACCGAAGGTTATATATAAAAATATAGTCAGGGGCAACGCATAGTAAGTGAACCTTATTTTTAATAAGAATATAATCTTACCACGAGGCCGCTCTAGTGTTTGGCTATTATATTATACACTAAAAAGGTATGCTGAGCTTATAGGAAACTATAAGAAGCAAAGGATAAAAAACCTTTGCGATAACAAAACTGAAGACTTGGATAATTAAACAAATTGCTAAATATTTAAAACGTCCTTGTGTCATTGTGGACGCGAGTAGCCTTACAAAATCTGGGTTTGTAGGAGAAGACGTAAATAGTATAATTGCAAAATTATACAGAGAAGCTGGCGAAGATGTTTCGAAGACCGAACAAGGTATTGTATATATCGATGAAATCGATAAGATTGCTGCTCGTGATCCTGAAAATGCAGGCGCTCAAGGTAGCGATATTGGTGGTCGTGATGTACAATATGAATTATTAAAACTTGTCGAAGGTGGCAAAGTAGCCATTAAGACAGGCGGTATGTTAGGTCAAGGTTCGACAGTTGAAATCGATACGACAAATATATTGTTTATTTGTGGCGGTGCCTTTACCGGTATCGAAAAGAAAATTGCCGAACGCTTAAATAAATCTATCGATAACGGTTTCGGCTTTACGAATGTAAAGTCCGAGAACGAAATTCAAGACGAAATTACCTATAATGGTTTAATCGATAATATCTTGCCAGAAGATTTAAGTAACTTCGGTATTATTCCGGAATTATTAGGTCGATTGCCAGTCATTTGTCCGTTAAAAGAATTAAGTATCGAAGACCTAGAAAATATTTTAACTGAACCTAAACATGCGATCTTTAAACAATTAAAAGAATTAGTAAGTATGTATGGCGTCGAATTAGAATTTGACGACGACACAATTCATACGATTGCTAAATTAGCTTATGAACGCAAGACTGGTGCTCGTGCGCTACGTAGTGTATGTGAAGCATTAGTCGACGATAAGATTTTCGAGATCACTCCTAAGACTAAGAAAATTAAAATTACTAAGGAAGATGTCGAAAAGAAATTTGAATATTATCTAAAGAAGAAGGAAGAATAATAAAGATGTACGATTTAGTATCTCTTACTGAAGCAGCTTTAATTACAGCTATCGATAAATTAGCTAATAATGCTGATAAATTAACAGTTGACGAAATTAGATTGCTTCATGAAATGTATATTGCTGGTACTATCGAAAAACTTCAACAAAAATTTGAAGCTGCTGAAAAAGATGCTCAAGAATTCTTAGCTAAAGAAGAAGCTAATGAAGCTACTGTATCTGAAATCGTAACGGCTAAAGAAGAAGTTAAAGAAGAAAAACATAAAGCTAAACGTGGTCGTCCTAAAGCTAAAGCTAAAGAAGAAGATGTTCCAGTAACAGATTTCGAAGGCAACGTATTGCCTCCAGAAAAATTAGCTAAAGGTAGCGAAGATAAAGTTCATGATGAAGAACCAGCTTTCGTACCCAGTAAAGCAGAAGTTAAACCTGAAGTTGTTGTCGAAGAAGCTTCTGCAACTGAAGAAGCAACAAAACCTTTAGAGTTTAACGAAGCTCAATTAGATTGCTATGTTTCTGAATTTAAACGTGAAGAAACATTCGAATCTAATCCAGAAGCAAAAGCTAAACTTACGCCTCAACGTAAGAAAATTAATGCTTTCGTAAAAGAAGCCGAAGGTAATAAGGCTGTATTGCGTAAGTATTTTGACGAGATCTTAGACGACGCCGATAAAGGTATGTCGTTTAAAGAAATTACGCCTTTCTATGTCGACAATTTAGCTCATTACTTAACGTTGCGTGAAGAATTAGCACGTTATAACGAAGATCAAATTGTCGAAAAGATGAAAGAAATTTCCGGAGGAGTATTGCACGATATCTCTCAATTGAATCGGTACAATATTGAAGCCATCTTAACAGTTCTTAAAGCATAGTATATGCTTAAGATATATTTTAAATAATTTTATTTTAAAAAGGAGACTATTTATTATGTCTATGAACAAATTAATTCTACAAGGTCGTATTCCTACAAGTGAAAAATTCCGTTTTGATGTTCGTTTTGGCGATGGCGAAAATGAACGCTCTTTTGCTAATTTCCAAATGTCTGTACGTCGTAACTGGAAACCAAAAGACGAACAATATTATCCAGAAGATATCTTCAGTGTAGTAGCATATGGTCCTAATGCTGATGTTATTGGTAAACACGTAAAACGTGGTGAAGAATTCTTAGTAGCTTGTCATTTACAAAACAGAACTTATGAAGATAAAAATGGTAATACTGTTTATACTAATGACATTATTGTCGACGAATTCTATTTTGAAGATCATCGTTCTGGTGGTAATAGCGAATCTAATTTTGATAACTTTAGCGATGCACCAGCTAATAATACAACAGAAGATGACGACGACGTTCTCGATATCTAATTGTTAAGTTAGCCATCGTATGATATAATTATAGTGGGTGTACGCAGTGTGTGCCCACTATTTTTATTATATTTGTGAGGTGGCTCATGGATCAATTAGAGCATATCGATTCCCAGATACAAGACTGGGAGAAATTTTTTAAATTAGATAATGAACTTAGAAGTAATTTAAATCAAATTTCAGAATATGTCGGAGAGAAACTTGCTAAAGGTAAATTTGGTGAACCTATTCAAGTCGAATTCGACGACAAAATATTCCAATTTGTATTTAGAGTTGGTACTTCTGGTTTACGTGGTCGTGTCGATTCTTATATCGCTAGTAGTAAATTATTAATTAAACCTAGAGGATTTAAGGCACAAGTCGATTTTAATCAAGACGTATCATTAGCCGAGACGATTGGCGAAACGGCTCGAGGTATTTTGTATCGTTACTATGATTTAATCGATGATGAAGATCATATTTATTAGAGGTTTATATGTTTAAAAATATGATTTGCGGTTTGCGTAATTATTTTAAGAATACTTATAATAATAACGTCGACGCACAATATTTAAGTATTTTAACTAATATTATTGCTAATGGTGTTCGTAAAGAAAACCGTACAGGTACTGCTGCGTATAGTATTCCGCATCAGCGTATGTCTTTTGATTTATCAAAAGAATTTCCGTTATTGACAAGTAAATTTGTCGGTCTTAAAACAGCGACAAAAGAAATGTTATGGATTTGGCAAGATAAATCTAATGACGTTAATTTGTTGAATAAAAAATACGGCGTTAAAATCTGGGATGAATGGAAACGTACTGACGGTACTATCGGCAAAGCGTATGGTTATCAGTTAGCAAAACAATATAAGTATTTTGACATTAATGCTGAAAATGCTTTTAAGCTTAAAAAAGATGGCAAAATTAGTGATTATCGTGTCGGTAAAAATGGCGAAATCTACATGGATCAAGTCGATAAATTAATTTACGATTTACATTATAATCGTGATAGTCGACGCATGGTCGTTAGTTTGTGGAATGTCGAAGATCTTAACGATATGGCATTACAACCATGTGCATTTTTAACTGAATGGAACGTTACCGATGGTAAATTGCATTGTTTACTCAATCTCAGATCGAGCGACTGGTGCATTGGAAGCCCCTATAATATAGCACAATATGCAATGTTAGTATTGGTATTAGCTAAAACAAGCGGATTAAAACCTGGTAAATTTACCGTTATGATTAATGATTGTCACGTATATGAAAATCATTTAAAAGGTGCTGTTCAACAATTAGCTAATAAGACATATCCATTACCAAAAGTAACGTTAAAAGAAGGCTTCGACAGTTTTTATGAGTTCGATGCTGACTGTTTTGAAGTTAAAGATTATAAACATAGTGGCAAGATCGAATTTGAGGTTGCCGTATGATCAACATGATTGTTTGTAAAAACAACTTTGACTATATCGGTAAAGACAATAAAATGCTATATCATATTCCGAAGGATTTAGCATTTTTTAAACGTAAAACCGTTAACCATGTAATTATTATGGGTCGTAAAACATTTGAAAGTTTACCTGGTTTATTACCTAACCGTGAACATTGGGTGATTACTAGAGATACGAATTTTAATAAAGCTCGTTCATTTAACAGTATCGATGACGTTCTAGAGGCCATCGATCCTGACGTTAGATTTCCGTCGATCGATTTAACGAAATGGAGTTTATCTGTTTCACGAACTGATATCGATGAAAAATCTAACTTAACCTTAAGATTTAAGAAATATTTACGAAAGGGCTAAACCTCTGTGAATAATTTCATTAACATAGCCGGAACGTTATGTGATATTAAAAAATCACATACTGAACGTTCTGGTCAAGATATATATTCTGCTAATGTTAGCATGAATATTGAAAAGAAACATATTAAAGTACCTGTTCAATTTAAAGATAATGTTAAACAGGTCTATAATTTAAAAGAAGATTCACACGTAAATTTGTACGGTGAATTACGAACATTATTACACAAGGCAATCGACAAGTTAATAATTATAACGAAGTCGTATTAACTGGTTTTATTTGTAAGAAAAGTAAAATCATTAATAAAAAAAGTCATAATATCTGTAGCGTGATTATTGCTGTTAAAAGAAATAATGACACTGTACATGACTTTATACCTTGTGTCGGTCATAATTTAAACGCTAATCTATTTCGAGATATGAAATTACGAACTAATATTAAAATTATCGGTAAATTTGTTAATCGTGAATATTACGATCATAAAGAACAATGTACGAAAACGACATACGAAGTTCTCGTAAGAGATATTCAGGTGTTACCATGATTAATTTTATGCATATGCGATATCTAATCGTTACTAAACAAGGTTGGTATAAGGTGGTTAATGGCGAGATGTTCGATATTGGGCGAAAACAAAAAATCATCACTTTATCTAATAATGATGATGAAATTGTGGCAATCGAACCATTATACTCAAATTTATTCTACGTCGTTACGACACATAATAAAATTCTTCTTGTCGATATCGAGTTCAAACCGATGAACTTGCGTACGACACGTGAAAGTGCCGGTAAAAAGAATCTTGTTAAATTAAGCGACGGCGAAGAAATTAAATTAGTTCTTAATCGTTTCTATGAACAAGAACTTAATAGCCTACTTATTATTAACGATCGTGGAGAAATAAAGGTCATCGACGATGCCCCACATCGAAGAAAAGGTAATTTGCCGAAACCTATTTCTAAAGATATCCCAATTAAACTGATTGTTCCTTTAAATAAGTTAAATAATTCGATTATTGGTATCGACAATTATATATATTTATTAAACGAATATGATTTTAAAGATTACGTTAAAAAATATAACGGAATGTTTAAAAAATATCCTAAATTTAAAGGAAAAGTATTTACTAATTATGAATTAGTTAAAGGTATAACATATTAATGGATACAGCTAATTTAGAAACGTCTTTGGCTTCGTATGTCGGTATGTTCTCTCAGACATTACAGGGAACAAATACCGAAAAGAATCAAGCTATTATTAGCACTTTTTTAAAAGTAATTAATAATTTAATGATTGCCGAAGACGTACAAAAAGATGTTGCTATTAAACCTGTAATTATGTTAGTATTAGAGTACTTAGTAGACTATAATAATCTGCTTGCTAAAAATGGTAAGGCTGATCAAGATATAGCTACGGCGATTAAAGTACTTAATACTATTTTAAATAGACAATAGGAGGGTTTATATGGCAAGAAAAAAAGCAGAAGTCGTTGTCGAAAATAAGACTAAAGTAACTGATGCAGAACGTAGAAAACGTATCGAATTAGTAATGGCTAATCTTCGTAAGAAAAACGATGGTATTATTGTTGGTAAATTAACAGATCCTATCCAGAAGGCCATTTTGCCTTATGGTTAGAAAGTGAAGCATCATTAAATTTAGATTATATGGTGAATCAGTTTGGTATCGATCCAGAACGATTTTTCTTTATTCAGTTTGATCGTAATCATTCAGCTGAACAATGTTTAGATCAAGCCGAAGCATTATTGCAAACTGGTGTTATTGATTTATTCTGCATTAATACATTAAAAGCATTGATCCCGGAATCAGAAATGAATAAATCAATGGAACAAGTTAATGTTGGTGCTGCTGCTCGTATGAATAGCCGTGCGATGGGTAAATTTGTACCGTTAATTAAACAATATAAAACAGCAATGGTATTGATTCAACATTTAACGACTAATATCGGTGGCTTTAGTATGTATGGTGACAATTTAATTCTAGCTGGCGGTCGTGCTATTCGTACAGCAAGTATGCTAACTGTCGAAATGCGCAAAGCCAGTGTATTAGATACTGATCCTATCGGCAAAGAAGACGGTATTAAAATCAATTGTAAGATTACTAAAAATCACTGCATTCCAAGAGAGTTTCCATATCGTAAGTTTACGTACTACGCAATCTTCGGTGAAGGTATCGAACAAATTCTTAGTACGCTCGATGAATTAATCGATATGGGTATTATTCATAAAGCTGGTGCTTGGATGCAACAGCTTGATCCAGAAACTGGAGAAATTGTCGATAAATGGAATGGCCGTAATGCCTTTAGGGAAGATATGAAAGCCAATCCTGACAAGCTTGAAAAACTTAAATCTTTAGTTTCGGAGAAGAATGGTATACATGTCTTACAATTACGGGAAGTAAGTGTACAGAATGTATTAAACATGACTCTGAATTAAGTAAGAAAAAATTAAAACAAACTAAATTTAAAGCCCGTCCGGATAAACGGATGGGCTCTAAGTTTGAGTTAAAGAATCATAATGCTAACGAAGCTTTAGTCAACGATGTCGTTAATCGTATGACTCCTAATAGCGGAGCTGGTAAGATTAAGGGCGATCAAGAAATTAAAGGTATTATTAGCGTTAGCGAAGAATTAAAAACTCAAGTAGCTGAAAAAGCTCGTGGTAAAAAAACATTCACGATTCATAAAGAATGGCTCGATAAATTAAAGCGAGAATCTCAGGATCGAGAATTTTACTACTTGAAATTTTGTTTTCACGAAAGTGAAGACGATGTATTTGTCGTCGTCGATCAAGAAATCATAATGTCGATGATTAAAACTATGATCGAAGATAGGAGAAAGGCTAATAATGCTGATCATCTAATACGATTAGCTAATCTCGAACGAGATAAAGCAATAGCCGAAAACAATTTATTGAGAGCCGAGAAGGCATTATTGGAGGAAAAAATAAATGAGCCTACTATGCTTCAGTGTTTAAAGTATTAAATAAGAATATTCCGATTAAAGGTAATACCGTAATCGATTGTTTACCATATACTCCGTTCGTTACAATCGGAGATAAAATTAAATATCGTGCGCCAAATCTTGAAGAGCAAAAGGTTGCACGACAATATTTATATGAACTAATCGATTGCGTTAATCCTAAATTAATTATCTTATTCGGAAATATTTCTTTACATATGTTTAAAGAAGATAGTACTATCTTAAAAGATAGAGGTACGGCTTTTACTAGTATGGGTCATTTATTCTTCCCAATGTATAGTGTTAACTATATTAAAAAATTGGAAGGAGAGATGAAAAAAGAAGCCGAATCTGTTCTAATTAAAGATATCGAAACTTGTAGTACACTATATAAGAAAATCATGGAGGAAAACTGATGCCATTAGATAAAGATTTCGATCTGTTTGACGAAATTGAAAATGAAGAAGTACCTGGTCTAGATACTGAACTTAAAGAAGAATCTAAACCAGATCTTATTACAGATGAAGATACTGTTACTATTAAAGAAGAAGTAACAGAAGAAATTAACGAAGAAACTGTTAAGGAAAATGAAGTTGTTGAAGACAACGAAGACAAAGAAGAGCCTGCTGTCGAGCCAATTAAGAAGATTAAAACAACAGGCGAAACATTTAATCGTATTAGCGATTTTATCGTAAATCCTGTAGCCGACGATGAATGGGAACGTTTTAAAAACGACACCTTGATTAAAATGTCTGGTATTCAAATTAAAGAAAATATTCCGCCTAACGTTATTCTACATGTAGCAGCTGACTTAGATTCTATGTATAGTTCTATCTATGATAAATACATGGAAACTAAAACTGGTCTTGAAAATCTTACGAACAAAGAAGATGGTATTCTAGCTGTTATTAAAGCAACGAATGCTAAAGGTTCTAATGAAACAGAACGTAAAGCCAATGGTGTTGCTGCTGCTGAAAAATATAAGATCGATAAGACTACCGTTAATCTATTCCATTTGATTGCTGAAACACGTAGTCGTTTGAATTTCTTGCAAGGGATTATTGATCAAGTTCGTTTCAAAAAAGATTTATTAGTGACGGCTTCGGCCGCAATTAAAGTGTTAAATAAGTAGACAAATAGCTTCTTTTAAGATATAATAGTTGTATAAACAATGTAAGTATTTTAAAAGGAGCTTTCTCTATGTTAACACTTAAAGAAATTTTTCAAACAAGAAATATTACTCAAGACTTTTTTAAGTCTAATAAGTATGTAAATCAAGGCGCATCATATTTAAGTATCGATGATGTTACTATGATTCTTAATGAGTTGTTTAATGGCAACTGGTCTTTTGAAGTAGTACGTACTTGGTCAGAAACATATCTAGCTTATAATCAAGAAAAATCTGATAGTAAATTAGAAGACACATATTTCTATGCCCACGGTCGTTTAACTATTAACACATTAAACGAAGACGGATCTCCTTTACAAATTATTAAAGAAGATATTGGCAGTAATTGTGTTCGTAAATCTGATAAAAATAACCGTATGGATTATTCTAGCGGGTATAAATCTGCTGTAAGTAGTGCTTTAAAAGGCTGTGCTGCTAATCTAAATATAGCTGTATTTAAAGATGATAATTTCGACAATATTAAAGAATTTATCAATAAGAAAAAACTTAAAGCATATAAAGCTCAGGATGGTAAACGTTTTAGTAATATCGTTACTAAGTTTGCAGAAAATAATAATATTAGTCCAAAAGAAGCTTTAAGTGATCGCAAATTCTTAAATATGTTGGTATTATACATCGAAAGAGAAAGTGTGGAATAATGATTATCTCAGATCCAGAGGATAAAGTATATTTTAAATGTCCTCGATGCGGGAATCGACGATTCGAAAAGGTCGAGTTATTTGAGTTCAAAATGTTCCCACGACAAAATGAATATACTGCATTAAAAGATGCGGATGTTTATCGTTGTCATAACTGTAAACATGTCGTAACGAAAGATCAAGTCCGTTAAGGGCTTGGTCTTTTTTTTATTAGTATAGGAGAGAAAATGTTAATTAATTTGTACGATTATCGAATTAACATTAGAACGGCTGGCCCATCGATGCACGATAATTTGCGAAGTGAATTATACTTTGCTGGCTGTCAACGTGCTATGGATGGTACACCATGTAAGGGTTGTTTTAACTATGATCTATGGCAAAGTGATGTCGGCAGTATGATCGATCACAAATTAATAGTTCGTAAATTAAACGATATGGGATCTGTTAAAAGTGTTACGATTGTCGGTGGTGAACCTACCGATCAGATCGATGGCTTAGTTGAGCTATGTAAAGAACTAAAAGCCAATGACTATCATATTATCATAATTACCTGGAAGTCGTTAGAAGATATTTGGAAATTCGACGATGTCGATAAATATGTCGAGCTATTTTATAATATCGATATGTTAGTCGATGGCGTATACGATGAACACCAACGTATCTATGACGATACAGAAACAGTTCCGTTATATAGTTTTGTCGGTAGTTCTAATCAATTAATTCATGACTTTAGTAAGTATACTAAAGACAATAATATTTTTAAATCATATCGCATCACAAAAGATATTATCGATATGAAAATTCGTGAAGATGGAGGGGCTGAATTTGTCCGACGTAATTAATATTAAAGAAACGTTAATTAGCACATCATTAATTTTAGATCAAGATAAAAAAGACTTTTCTATCAAATATGATTTGACTATCGATGAAGATGATGCTGTATTAAATTTTACAATTACAAATGCTGATAAAAAAGAAACGATCAGCGAACATTTAGATTGGGACGACGACGTTATCCCGATGTTAAGTAAATGTATTAAAGGTAAATGTGCATTAACAGATCTAAAACAATATAAAGATTATGTTAACACATTGGTTGCCGAAAAATTTATATTAGATTTTCTTAATGGCTTTGTCGATACTCTCGAAGTATTCTACAACGAAGTATGCAAAATTAGTAATCGAACTATTGCTGCTAAGCTTAATAGTGGTTTTACAGGTGCCATTAAGACTATTGATATCTTTGTTTCTCAAATGAATGAATATCTCGAAGAAGATAGAAAAATTAGTTTGGGTGCTTAATATTTAAAAGATAAAGGAAATAAAAATGGATAATCTTAAATTAATTAACATGGGTAAGGGTAATGGTTATCGCCCTGTCGTATGGATTAAATCTTTTGAACGTGAACGTGCGATGTCTTATGTATTTAATCTTATCGACGAAGATAACCGTAGTTTAGGTTCTTCCGATTTAGAAGATTGTTTCGCAGAAACAGAATCTAAAAAAGTATTAGTTTTGTCTCCTGAAAGATTTTTAGGAGAGTTTAATCTTAATTCTTTGAAAAACAAAAAAGAACGTTCTTTCGATTATAACGAAGACATTAAAGCAATCGAAATGTTAAAGAATAAACAACTAATAAATAATAATTTATTGGCATTAGCTGCAGTTTTAAATGAAAACGAATTTAAAGGATACCCTCTTTTATTTGTTGAGCCTAATTTATTCTTTAATAATGAAATGTATTTATATTTATTTAGTAATATGATTAATTTCAAAGCTGATGGTTCACCTATTTATGTAGTATCAACTGTTAGTCCTAATAAAAAGATTCAAAATTTATGTTATGAAATAGACTTGAACTCTCTTACGTTGAAAGAAATCAAACGATACTTAAACAAATATGAATGTAAAGACATCGATAAATGTGCCGAAGCTTTGTTAGGTCTTACGTATATTCAAATGTTACAAACTATTGAATATGTAGCTAAAGGTAAAACTATTAATGAAGCCGATATTCATAAATTTAAATCCGAAAACTTCGATACGAGTATGCTCGAAGTAAGTCATCCTACTATGTCTGTCGACGATATGGGCGGCTATAAAGATTTTAAAGATTATGTTAAAACATTACCGATGTTTTATACAAAAGAAGCACACGAAAAGCATATTAAATCTCCTAAAGGTTTTATTGCATTTGGTGTGCCAGGTTGTTCTAAAACTGTATCGGCGAGTATTATTGCGAATACATTAAATGTTCCGTTAGTCAATATTAATTTGAGTAAAATTATGCAAGGTCTTGTAGGTTCTTCAGAATCTAATATGGAACAAGCACTTAATCAAGTAAAACAATTGAAATATTGTGTCTTGCTTTTAGACGAGAGTGAGAAACTCTTCGGCGGATACCAGTCAAGTCTATCAAGCGACGGAGGCACTTTATCTCGTGTAATGAGTCGTTTGTTAACATTCTTGCATGAAAATGAAAATACTTTTACTATTTTTACTAGCAATGATATTACGAAATTGCCTCCAGAATTATTACGTGCTGGTCGTATTGATAGCCAATGGTATTTCCCAGTTCCTAATAAAAAAGAAGCTAAGGAAATCTTAGATATCTATTTAGCAAAATATGATATTAAAGTAACGCCAGCTATGATGCGTCATTTAACTAAAGGTATCGATAAATTTACTGGTGCTGAAATCGAACAAACTGTAATTAATTTACAACGTGTATTGTTCTTAAATCAAACAGAAACGTTGACTAAAAAATTAATCGAAGAAGCATTAAGTACTATCGTACCAGTAACACGTAGTTCTACCGATGCAATTCGTATGCTCGAAGAACATGCTCGTCGTTTTGCCGTATATGCGTCTAAACCAGAAACTGATCTTATCGACGATAACGAAGATGAAGATTATTCTGTGTTTCAAGACGACGAAGAAGACGAAGCAGTAAGTATGTTTAAATAAGGAATTAGATTAATAAATGGCAATTATCAAGTTTAATGCTAATGCAAATGTTAAAAAAGAATCTAATTCTGATAAAGCTAAAGCATTAGCAAAACAATTAAATGAAAAAGCTGATAAGAAATTGAAGGAGGAGGCGCAGATTCTCATTCGGGATATTAATGTCTGCCTTCAATCTCTTCAGGCTTTCGAAGCATTAACAGAAGACGTATTTCCTGTAAGTGAAGTATTAGCCGATACATTATCGACTATTACACGAGTTATTGTTGACTCTAAAGGAAATACGTTCTATAATGATACTAAAGCAGTCGAACTTCGTAAAAAAGCGAAAAAGGGCTATATCAAACGAACATTTCCAAAAGAATATGGATTCGTTAAAGATAATATTTAGGTAATATATGATTGTAATTTTATAATCATTTTTACAATATATGCGTATATTTTATTTAAAACAGGAGGACAATTACTATGTCTAAATATGTACGTCAACAAATTGAAACTTTAGAAAATGTGGATCAAACTGTATTCATGCGAATGATGCAAGATGGTCGTTTTGAAAAAGGCTTTACAGTCGACTTCGACGACAAACGCCTTGCCGATAATTATTATGGTATAACAGTACCAAAAGATCAACGTGATGTTGATTGCACTGTTCGCATCGACGGCAAAACTCAAGTAGGTCTTGTATTCAAAGAAGATGGTAAACTTGAAATCCGTGGTGATTTCTGGGGCACTAATATGACTTTGAAAACTTTGTCCGAACAATTGGGTATGTTATATCAAGCATATAACTTTGCTTATCAATTAGACGCTATGAATTTCATGGGTCAAATTGAACAAACTCAAGACTATATCGAACTTACTTATACTCGATAATATAAATAATAAGGGGTCGTTTCCCGGCCCCTTCTATTTATTTTTTTAGTTAATCAGAAAAGGAATAGTTAAAAATGCAAGAAATTAAAATTCGTATTACAAAAGACGGTCAAGTTACATATGAAACTCAAGGTTTCCAAGGTCAATCTTGCGAACAAATTGTTCAACAAGTAATGGTATCTAATGGTAAAGTCGAAGAAGATACTAATAAACCAGAATACTATGATAGTGTTCCTGAGTTCATTAATAACATTGGTCAATAA
>QWBZ01000198.1_pt1 | contig 30945 bp, 26 predicted proteins | sample 1972441 | NCBI WGS metagenome assembly QWBZ01 (sample SAMN09866721, study PRJNA288562) | Human oral metagenome isolate term6_saliva, whole genome shotgun sequencing... | isolation source: mouth | host: Homo sapiens | place: USA: California
GGGTAAGCGCCGTAGCCCTGCTGAGCGGCGTAAGCGTTGGGGTCGTAGCCAACAGCCGGAGCGCTGGCAGCCACAATCGGGTTACCGTAGGCGTCTAGCTGTACGCCACCGGCAGCGGTCTGAGCAGAGGGGGCACCGTAGTAGGCACCTGCGGGGGCAGGGATGTCATTAGCGGGAGCCGGAGCACCGTAGGGCTGCTGGGGCTGGGGAACCTGGTTGTAGTCAGTCATAAAAGTCTGCCTCCAGTTAGATTTTCTTAGGGCTTTTAATACCCAGTTATGGGTTAGCCCTGATGGACTCCCCCTTAGCCTAACTCGAAAACCTTAGTTTCGTCTGGATCCGCGTTGCACAGTGACTTGTACTTCACCATCACTACCCGCCGCAAAAACGCGCGCACCTGCGTTAATACGCCAACGCAAAATGCGATTTTCGGCTTGCAGGGCAGCGTTTTGCTCTTCGAGCAGCAAAATCCGACGGATCCCCTCTAAGTTAATTCCAGCTTGGCTGAGGGTTTGGATATAGCGCAGTTTTTCGACGTCGCTATAGGAGTAACGCCGTCCACGCCCGCGTGACCGCTTGGGACTAACTAAGCCCAGGCGGTCATATTGGCGCAGCGTTTGTGGGTGCATCCCGGCCATTTGTGCGGCCGCAGACACCACATATACGGCCCGGTGGTAGGCGTCAGGCTCTAGTGAGCCGATCCCCTGGCCACGGCGTTTCACTTGGATACCGCTTCTTTGAGCTTAGCGCGCGGGTCGGCGTCACCCATGGCGGCGTCGAATTCTTCCAGAGCCTTACGGGCCTCGTCAGATAGCTGCTTAGGTACCGCAACTTCCAGGGTTACTAGCAGGTCAGTGTTGCCCTTGGGGGTGTGGGCCCCCTTTCCGCGCAGTCGCACCACGCTTCCCGACGACGTGCCCGGCTTGACCTTAATCTTGCTGAAAGTGCCGTCAAAGTTAGGTACCTCAACGACGCCGCCCAGGGCAGCTTCCTTCAGGGAGATCGGTACGCTCAGGCGCAGGTCTTTACCGTCCTGCTTGAACACCGGGTGGGGGCGAACCTTGATGTTAACCACCATGTCGCCGGCGTCGCCGCCGTCGGTGCCGGGGCGGCCTTTACCGCGCAGACGGATCTTTTGCCCGTCCTTAACGCCCGCCGGGATACGCACCTTAACGGCCCGCCCATCGGCAGTAATTTCCACCATGGTGCCGTTGACGGCGTCACGGAATTCTAGCGTGGCGTCGGTAACCACGTCCTGGCCGCGCTTGGGGCGTGAGAAGCTGAAGTTGAAAGGCCCAGGGCGTCCGTCGCGACCGCGTGTAGGCGAGGAGTAGCCGCCAAACATTTTCATCAGGTCATCAATGTTGATGTCTGCGCCAGCCGTGCCGCCAGCGAAACCGCCTGAGCCTGCGCCACCACCAAACATGGAGCCAAACAGGTCATTAAAGCCCGCGTTGGCCCCACCTGAACCGGAGGTGAAGCGCGCACCGCCACCAGCCATGGAACGGATAGCGTCATACTGCTTGCGGTCTTGCTCATTAGAGAGCACCGCATAGGCCTCGCTGACCTCTTTGAACTTCTTCGCAGCCTCGGGATTATCAGCGTTACGATCCGGGTGGTACTGCCTGGCTAGCTTGCGGTAAGCCTTCTTGATGGCGGTGGCGTCAGCGTCTTTAGCAACACCTAGTACCGCGTAAAAATCCTTAGTCATCCAGTCTTGACTGGCCATAATGTGGTCCCCACCTCCTAAATAAGGGGAAAGTCATTAATAGTTTCTTTTTTGGTTGCCGCTTTTTTCTTTAGCGACTTTATTTTTTATAGCGACGGCGCAGGTAAAAGCTCACCTGCGCCGTCGTTATTTGCATGGTGCTTAGGCCGGGTTGGCGACCTGCACGCGAGCGTGGCGGACCACGCGCTCGCCGAGCATGTAACCGGGCTGGATCACCAGGTTCACCGTAGGTTCGGCAACTTCAGTGGAATCCACTGCCATCAGGGCTTCATGCAGGTTAGGGTCGAATACGTCCCCGGCCTGGCCAAAGCGGGTAAGTGAGAACTTGTCTTTCAAGATGTTCTCAATTTTGCTGCCCACCGCTTCAAAGGAACCAACCAGGTCCCCGTGTTGGCGGGCTAGTTCGATCTCATCCAAGACCGGGATTAGTGCTTCAGTGACCTGCTGGGCACCGGCTTCGCGGTGAGAGGCAGCCTGTTCGCGAGAGCGACGCACATAGGCGTTGTACTCCTGCTGCAGGTTGTACAGGTCAGCGTGGGCGCGGGCCAGCTGGTCCGTGGTCTCGTCTAGCTTGACCTGTAACTCCTGGGCAGTGACCTGACCGGCCTCGGCCGCCTCCTGGGCGGCGTCGGCTGCGTCTTGGGCCGCGTCAGCCGCGTCCTGGGCGGCCTGGTTGGCGGCGTCGACGGCGTCGGTTACGTCAGCCTCAGCGAAGGCCTCGTTAACCTGGTCAGCTAGGGCCTGTAGGTCCTCGTTTGAGGGCTCAGTGCTCACTTGTTTTCCTCGTCATCAACGATTTCGGCGTCAACGATGTCGTCGTCGGCCTTGGGCTGAGAGCCAGCGGAGGCGCCGGGGAAACCACTGCCAGCGGCGGGACCAGCCTGCTCGGAGGCGTACAGGGCCTGACCGATCTTCTGGCCTACCTCGTTGAGCTTGTCCTGAGCGGTGCGTACGGCGTTGATGTCGTCGCCCTCAAGGGACTTCTTCAGGTCGGCAACAGCTGCGGAAACCTCGGAGTGGACGTCCTCGGGCAGCTTGTCCTTGTTCTCGCGCAGTAGCTTCTCGATGGCGTAGGCCTGCTGCTCAGCGGCGTTGCGGGTCTCAGCCTCTTCACGACGCTTCTTGTCCTCGGCGGCGTGAGCTTCGGCTTCCTTGATCATGCGGTCGATGTCCTCCTTGGGCAGGGCGCTGCCACCGGAGATGGTCATGGACTGCTCCTTGCCGGTGCCCTTGTCCTTAGCGGACACGTGCACGATGCCGTTGGCGTCGATGTCGAAGGAAACCTCGATCTGGGGCACACCGTGCGGGGCCGGGGCGATACCGGTCAGCTCGAAGGTGCCCAGCGGCTTGTTGTCACGGGCGAACTCGCGCTCACCCTGGTAGACCTGGATCAGCACGGAAGGCTGGTTGTCTTCAGCGGTGGAGAAGATCTCGCTGCGCTGAGCCGGGATGGCGGTGTTGCGCTCGATCAGCTTGGTCATGATGCCACCCTTGGTTTCGATACCCAGGGACAGCGGGGTCACGTCGATCAGCAGCACGTCCTTGCGGTCACCCTGGATAACACCGGCCTGCAGGGCGGCACCAACGGCCACAACCTCGTCGGGGTTAACGCCCTTGTTGGGCTCCTTGCCACCGGTCAGCTGGCGGACAACGTCGCTGACGGCGGGCATACGGGTGGAACCACCCACCAGCACCACGTGGTCAATGTCGCTGAGCTTTACGCCGGCGTCCTCGATTACCTTGTGGAACGGCAGCTTGGTGCGCTCTAGCAGGTCAGCGGTCATTTCCTCGAACTGGGCGCGGGTTAGCTTCTCGTCCAGGTGGATCGGGGTGCCGTCGGGGCCCATGGACAGGTACTGCTGGTTGATGGTGGTGCTCATGGCGCTGGACAGTTCCTTCTTGGCCTGTTCAGCGGCGTCGCGCAGACGCTGCATGGCAATCTTGTCCTTGGACAGGTCTACACCAGTGTTGGACTTTACGCGGTCGATCAGCCACTTGACGATACGGTCATCCCAGTCGTCACCACCGAGGCGGTTGTCACCGGCGGTGGCGCGCACCTGAATGGTGGAGAAGCCGTCGTCGTCCTTACCAACCTCAAGCAAGGAGACGTCGAAGGTACCGCCACCGAGGTCGAATACCAAGATGAGCTCGTCTTCCTTACCCTTTTCGAGGCCGTAAGCCAGGGCGGCTGCGGTGGGCTCGTTGACGATACGGTCAACCTTGAGGCCGGCAATGGTACCGGCGTCCTTGGTGGCCTGACGCTGAGCGTCGTTGAAGTAGGCGGGGACGGTGATAACCGCGTTGGTGACGGGCTCGCCCAGGTAAGCCTCGGCGTCGGCCTTTAGCTTGGCCAGGATGAAGGCCGAAATCTGCTGGGCGTTGTAGTCCTTGCCGTCAATGTTCACCTTCCAGTCAGTGCCCATGTGGCGCTTGACGGAGGAGATGGTGCGGTCAACGTTGGTGACTGCCTGACGCTTGGCGATGTTGCCAACCAGAATCTCGGGCTTGGCGTCAGGGCCGGTGGCCTTGGAGAAAGCTACTACTGAAGGGGTAGTGCGGCCGCCTTCAGCGTTAGGGATGATGGTGGGCTCCCCGCCTTCAAGGACGGAGATAGCAGAGTTGGTGGTTCCTAGGTCAATACCCACAGCGCGTGCCATAGTGTGTGCTCCTTGTTTGTTCTGTCTGTAATGTCTTTACTCAAGTATTCAAGTTGAGCCAGTTGCTGTCAACTCTCTTCTTGAGTCCACCTAGCTCAACTTTGCTAGGGGGCGAATCATTCCCACTATTTGATGTGAGCTGGCACACTTTAAACTTTATGTCCTATCCTGAGCTCGTGGGCCCAGCCAAAGACTCCCCCTCACCACCAAACTCACTGTCAGCTGCTTGGCTAGACTCACGCCGAAAGTTAGGGCGTGGACACCACTGGTTTTGGTCTTCACTAACCGCCATTAACTCTGGCCCTAGCTGGCACCGCGCTGCACGTTGGACCGCCACTGTATGCGGCGGCCTACTTGGCTGCGCCCTAGTTTTGGGTCCTTCCCACGCCACTTTGGGCTTGCTCGGGGCCCAGTGCGCCAACGTTGGGCGCGAAGAGCCACTACGACGGCGCACTGTCTCCATGGTCATTAATGCCCTGGTATCCCTAGGTTTTTTCTTCTTGGGTTGGTACGCAGCCCCCTATCCTTGGCTTCTGCCCCCATTAATCACGGCCATGACTTTTACGACCGTGTGGGTGTGGCACGCGCTAATGGTGGGTCCGCCAGGGCCTACAAACACGGTGTTCGCTGGGGCCTACGGGACCTATATGGCCTCCACCCATTCAAGCGCACTAGAAACAATTGTTTCGGTTAACTCCCTGGCGTTCTTATTTGCTGCTTTAACCTCGATTGCCTTGATTGCCTGGCACCCCAACTCCCCTGCCCGCGAGGCTATCGCCACTGCAGAGGCCGCCGTCGCCAAATATGAAGCCAGCTTTGACAAGCCCCAATACGAGCGCGGGCCGCAACGCTCAGCCGCCTATAGCGCGGTGAATGAGGCTTGGTACACCCTGCGTAGTGCACGCACAGCCAACGAGCGCCCCCACACTGCCGCTTCACGCCAGCTGCATTCGCGCCTGCGTCGCCTGCATCGGCGCCTGGTGTTGGGACTGCAAAGTGAGTCTTTTCCCGCCCAAAATCAGGCCACCGGCTCACATTTTTTACGCACCCCCCTGGGCCGACCTCGCCCAAGCTACCTGCTGCGCAGGGCTTTCCATAAGGGCTCTCGCCCTTGGTTAACGGCGGTGCGGGCGCTGATTGCGGTGCTGCTAGCCACCACCTCTATGTTTTTTTCGCCTACCGCACATACTTCTTGGGCGGTGCTTAGCGCCCTGATTGTGCTGCAAAACGGCACTAGTCGCATGGATATGTCGGTGCGGGCACTGCACCGTGTAGTTGGCACTAGCCTGGGTTTAATTAGTGCTTTGGCGATAATGACGCTGGGGCTGGAGCCGTGGACCAAGCTGGTAATTATTTTCGCCTGCCTGCTGGGGATGAACCTGACGGCGAAGCGTAACTATGCGGTGGCGGTTTTCTTCATCACCACCTACTCGATGCAGATGCTTCCGCCCACCGCCCACTACTCCACTTCACTACTGTTTGCCGATCGCCTACTAGAGACTCTGGTGGGCGCAACCACGGCCCTACTGGCGATTTGGCTGGTGGGCCGCCATGCCCCGATCTTGTTGGTGCGGCGCCAATATCGCGCGGTTTTGCGGGCTATTACAGCTGTTCTCGACGACGCCGCTCGCGCCGAGGTGGATACTTTGCCGGCCTCTGCACACCGACGCAACCTAGCTTTTGAGCTGTCTCAGTCCGGTACGGTTTTGGCTGGAGCCAGGGCCGACGATGCCGCTAGCCTAGTGGGTTGGCATGAGTTATCGCGGGAAATTTCCCGATTTGGTTTTGACGTGTTGGCTTCTGTATGGCGCAAATCTAGCGCTGGCCAGGCCCAACAGGCCCAGCTGGCGGCTGCCCAGGCGGCGCAGAATCTACGTGATTTTGTGCGTGACCTGCCCCCGCTTTCAACTACCAATATTGATACTGCCGCGCTAACTAAACGGGTTAGCTTGGCGCGCACCTTATACCTGGCAGATGCCTAAAAATAGAAAGCAGCAAGCTATACGACTTACTGCTTTCTGATTGCTATGTTATACCAATATTTTACCGGGCAGGCATTTGTGCCGAAAAATAATGGTTATAGCGGCGTAAGGAGTTAGAAAATTACTTCTCGTCCTTGTCGTCCTTGTGTACGGCATTCTTAACGCCTTCGATTGCGCCCTCTACAGAGTCCTTGACGTCCTCAACAGCGTCCTTAACCTTGTTAGCGAACTTTTCCGCAGCGCCTTCAGCTTCCGTCTTCTTATCGCCGGTAACCTTACCCACAACTTCCTTGGCTTCAGCCTTGGCCTGGTTGATACTGTCCTTGATCGACATAACTATGCTCCTTTTTAGATGGTAGTTAGCTTTTAGGATAATATTTTTGGAGAAAAATTGTTAGGATTTTCTCCCAAAGAATAATGCGACTATGGCGATAACAATTACTGCACCCAAGATAGAGGGGATTAAAGCCATACCAGCCAGAGCTGGCCCCCAGGTGCCCAACAGTTTTTGACCCACAACAGAGCCTATTAAACCTGCGACAACGTTGGAGACTATCCCCATCGAGCCGCCTTTTCTAGTAATCACACCTGCGACAAAACCTATAAAGCCGCCAACAATAATTGACCAGATCAAAATTCCACCCCATTCGTATTATTTATACGGAAGCTTTTGATTTCTCGTCGACATCACAACAAACACAGTCTTGTATCTGGCATCAATCAAGAGAGATTGGCGCCCAAAAAATAAAATATGTTGCGTAATGCCCGCATTTGTCAGCATATCAGAGCTTTACCCATACACTCAATCACCTATAAATATCCGTCCTGTACGTCACCCTGTATGTTTAGGTGGCCACTTACAGCCAGCGTTCATGTCGTTAGGGCTGTTGGTTTGGGTCTGGGCCAGCCTTAGCGGCGGCGTTAGCAACTAGCTGCCAAGGCCCCAGATTTAGTGTCCTTGATACCCGCACTATCAGGTCTTGCCCCTCGATTAGACATTGATTGAGGCTAGCTTGATTGTCGCTAGCAACCCTGCCGGCTTGTTGGCAAGGCTGCGCCCCAGCGGCAGCTAGCGGATCATTAAGTGCTTGAGCGCCAGCCAGGGCGGCCAGGTCAGCTGCGCTTTGAGCTTTAGCGGCGCCACTATAGGCCGCCGCCACCAGGGCGATCACCCCAGAAAGCAGCAACGCTAAAGCGATTAAAGCCAGTGAAAGTACCGTGCCCGAGCCCTGCTCCCCACGCTGGCCTGAGCACATTCTCCACTGACACTAATTTGGGCCGCGTCATAAGCCCTGGCCGCTGCCGCATAGGGGTCCTCACCGGCCAGCTGCGCTCTGGCCGCCGCATTGGCTGCGCCTACTGCCCGCACCTGCCTAACACCTACAGCAGCCAAGCCCAACACTAGTGCTAGCACTGCGATAACTGCTGGCAGGGTTAAGGCTAGTTCAGCTGTAACCATACCCCGGCAGTTGCAACTAGCCCTGCTGGCGCAGGCGTGGGCGCAGCTTCGCCTGCGCCCACAGCACGCGCCTAAACCCTGGGGAGTGGTGGCGGCGCAAGTATTTAAGGGCTTGCGCCGCCACCTTGGCATAAGCTGTAGGCGGCCGTTTAATCCGCCCAGGCCCATCCGAATAATCGCCAGTAGCAGCCCCGCAAAGGCTGCGGCTGCCACAGTGCCAATGGCGTACTCGGCTGTGGCCATACCGGCTTCAAGATCTAGGCGCTTATCGCCCTGGACCTCATCTTCAGGCTTAACACACTCGGTCTCCGTAGCCTCCTTTACCTCCTTGGCCTCCTTGACTGGCTGGCTGCCAGGCGTTGGAGACGCAGGCGGCTGCTCATGTGCCTGCTCCATTGTTTCCTCCTTTTGCCCTAATTTGGGGCAGTTTCGACTGGATGGGCAGCCTGCTTGGCCAGCCCGTAAACAGTTTGTGGCGCCTTGGCTAGCAGCTGCTTGCAGCCTGTGGATATGGACTGTAGGAGGAAATTTGTTCCCCACCTGTGCTCAAAAAGGCATCAGCGATGACGCCGCCAGCAGAGGCATCAGCAGCTGGCAGCGTCACTTGTAGGCACAGCGGCAGCTGCAAAGAGAACAGGCAAAAGAGAGCAGACGGGCTGCGGATCAAAAGCCACACCGGCAAGATTCACGCAGATGCGGGGCTTGTGGGCCGGCGCGCCAGCGGCCGGAGGCACGGCAGTCTTTGCCGGGGCGCCAATCTGGGCCGGCGCACCACTCAGTTGGGAGTTTCAGCCAATTAGGTGGCAGTAAGCCAGTTAAGTGGGGCAACCAGTTAAGCGCCAGCAAGCACGCTGCGACCCAAATAAACCACGGCCGGCACAATCGCCAACAAAATAAAGGCCGGCAAATGACACAGCCCCAGCGGCAACACCAGGCGTACCGCCAACCGGTTAGCATCCGCGCTAGCCTGGCTTTCACGCTGATCACGCAGGTTTTGCGCCCAAGCTTCAAGCATTGGTAGTGGATTGGCCCCAACTAGCCAGGCCGGCGCTAAACATTGACTAAGTGCCTTATAGCCAGCCCGATTTGGCGCAGCCAGGCTCCAAGCTTCATCCCAACTCGCCCCAATTTCCAGCGCCCGCGCCACAAATCCAAAATCCTTGATTTCGCAGGCAAACCCCAGCGCCTCCAGGCACCTGGGGATACTGGCGCCACTATGCAGCGCCGCGCCACACAGGTCCAGCAGTAAGGCGTCGTCGAACTGGTTAACTTCCTCCTGAGCACGCCCCACCATGCGGGAAGTAACCAGGCGCCCCACACACAAAAACCCCAGCCCACCCAGAGCCGTAATGGTGCCCAGGGCGCCGTCGAGCCAAAACTGCCACACCCGTACCCCTAAAAGCGCCCCTAAAGCCACCCCCACCAGCGGTAAAGCAGCCAACATGCGGGCCGTGGCCACCGGCGCCGCTAAAGCCGTATAGCGTTGCTGCGCGCCGCGCGTGGCCTGCGTGATCATACCGGCCACCTGCCCTAACACCTGCGCCAGGGGCGAGCCCAGGCGCTGAGCCAAACGCTGCCCCGCCAGAGCCGATCTAGCCGCGAGCGCATTGACCCCCGCCTGTTGGTGCCGACTTTGCCCCAGCCACCAGGGGGTTTTGGTCGCAATCAAGCTGTGCAGGTAGAGGCTTTCGCCCGCCTGGTTAAGTTGGCTGGGCACCCCGGCCTCGGCTAGGGCTTGGCTCCAGGCTTGGGTGGGCATCTGTCCGCCGGTAAGTCGCACCGATACCTGCACTAGCAGCATATTTAGTGCCACTGGTGGTTTACGTTTGGGTAGTGCTGGTAGGTGTATGGGGCGGCTTCGGCGTAGGGGTGCACACCAGCACCAGGCCACTAGGGTCAGCAAGCTGGCTAGTAAAAGCGGGTGGGTTTGGATTACTGCGGCGACGGCGCTAAACGCTACTGTCAGGGCGGTTTCTAGGACGCTTTCTAGGGTGCTCTCGGCCAGTGCGAACAGCGTGGCCAGCACGGTCAGTGTGGCCAGCGCGGCCAGTGCGAACAGCGTGGCCAGCGCGGATAGTGCTGACAGTGCGCCGCTAGCTTTGCAGGTGGCGGCGCATAGTTTGGCTAGTGTTTCTAGTAGCTGCCAGGCCATGGTTAGCTACCTAGGGCTTGCTCTAGCGTTGGCCCAAGGCGCCGCCGCAGTAGTTCTAGGCCCGCACCTGGCACTAGCTGCCCATCATCATTCCAGGTCAGGGCGTCTTGGCAGATTAGTTCTCCAGCTTGGCGCCATAGCACTGCCAGGCTGCGTAGCCGGCGTAGGCCTTGCTGGCGTTCTAGGTGTATTACTGCGTCTAGGGCGCTGGCTGCCTGTAGGTTTAGGGCTTGGGGGGTTAAACCGGCCAGGGCCCCTAGGGCGGCTAGTCTTGCGGGCACATCCACTGCACTGTTGGCGTGGAGCGTGGCCCAGCCTCCCTCATGGCCGGTGTTGAGGGCGGTGAGTACGTCGGCTACTTCGCCGCCGCGACATTCGCCCAAAATGAGCCTGTCTGGCCGCATTCTTAAGGCGATTCGTACTAGTTCGCTCATATTTACCCCGCCGGCGCCTTCCACGTTGGGGCGGCGTTCTTGCAGGTAAACCACGTGTGGGTGGTTGATGCGCAGCTCGCGGCTTTCTTCAATGCACAGCAGGCGCTGTTGGGGCTCGACTAGGGCCACTAGGGTGGCTAGCAGCGTGGTTTTGCCTGTGCCGGTAGCCCCGCTGATCAGGCAGTTTGCCCGTTTTTTGACCAGTAGTTCCAGCACTTTTTGCATTCGTATGTCAAACATGCCCGCCTGGCGTAGCTGCTCAATGGTGAAGGCTTTGGAGCGAAAGGCGCGCAGGGAAATAAGGGTGCCACAGGCGCTGACTGGCTCTAGCACGGCGTGTAGTCGGCTGCCGTCACCCAGGGTGCCATCCACTACTGGGCTGGCTTGGTCTAGGCGTTTGGCACAGCCGGCGGCCAGGCGCACCGCTAAAGCGCGGGTGTCTGCCTCGCTCCAGCCTGGCGGTAGTGGGGCGCGTAGTAGCCCTTTTCCTCTATCTACCCACAGTTGGCAGCCGTTAAGCAGCACGTCAGTGACGACGTCGTCGTCTAGGTAGCGCTGTAAGGGGCCGGCCCCAGCGATGTCTTCATAAACCCCAATGGCCATATCCGCCATGGTTTGGGTGTCTGCCACTGGGCTAGCAGCCATGGCTTGGGCCCAGCCTTGGCCGCTGGCAATGGCGCGCCGTAGCCGCCCACCCCAGTTTTCCCAGCTAGGGGCGTTTTCGCTAGGAGGGTTCCCACGGCGAGGGTTTGCACTGAAAACGCTTGGTTCACTCATTTTTGGCCCTTTTGTGCCCAAAAGTTGGGGTTGAGCGCCCAGTTAGCTAGGCGCGACCCCACTTTTTTCTCTGCCCGCTTTAGCCTCAGTGGATCTAAACCCAGCTGTAGGCGCTGGCTTAACTCGCGCCGATTAGGCAGGGCACACACCACCGGGGCACCTACCAGTCGGGCTATTTCTTGGCTGGTTAGGTCTGCTCCCTGTTCTCGCAGGGCTAGGGCGCCTAAACCTGGGCGTACTTCTTGCAGCCAGCCGCGTGCAGCTAGGGCGGCGCGGCGGGTTAGGTCACTTACCAGCAGTACCCGCGTACCTTCTAGCTCATCCCAGGGCAGGTGTGGCAGTTGCAGCGCCGGCAGATCTACCACTGTTAACTGACAGCTGGTGCGTAGGGCGTAGATAGCTTGACTCATTTGCAGCCAGTTTTTAGGCCCGCCTTGGCCGCCACTGCCAGCTAGTACCTTCACGCCGCGATATTTACCCAGCCCACGCACTAGTCTTTGGGGCCATAGTGGCGACTGATTTTTAGGCAGCTGCCCCCAGCTGGCGCCCTGACAGTAGCCGCTCCCCAGGTATAGATCCAGGCCACCGTAGGGGTTGGCGTCCACCAGGGCCGCACTCACTGAGGCCTGCGCGGCTGGCGAGCCAAAGCCTGGCCCCTGCGGCTGCGAATATGTGTCTTGGTTTCGACGCCGAGCTGGCTGCGACGCCTCACCGCCACGGATTAGCTCTCTCCCAGCCCACGCCAGTAGCGCGGCGCTATAGGTGGCCCCAATGCCGCCCACCGCCCCACACACAAACACCACCTGGCCAAGCTGGCTGGTTTGTTTAGTTAGCAGCACCCGGTATAGCCGCTCCACCTGGGTGGGTAGGTTCAGTTCTATTAGCTCGACGGCGTCGGCGCGCCCCTCTAACTGGTCCAGTAAGCCCCGGGCATGGGACGCTAAACCCGGCTGGCATACTCCCAGACAGCTTTCTAGACAGTTTTGGCTCAGGTAAGCGAACTGGCCGGCCATATGTAGCGCATCAACCCCATTAACCTCGCCCTCGCCCTCGCCTGCAGCTTGCATAGGCACCTGGATGAAAGCTTCCACGTCGGCTATTTGCAGGTGGCAGTGCAGCTGCTCTAAATACTCAAGGCAGCCAAACCCCAGCACCAAAGGGCCTACACTACGGCCAGCCCCGGGCGGGCTGGGCTGACAAGCACATGCAGTTGCTGCGCCAACGCCGCCCTCAGGTGGGCTAGGGGCCGGCGCGCTTAACTCGACACTTAAAACCATGCTCAACACCCTGCCCCCACCAGGCCCCAAAGCGCTGCCAGGCTGTGGATAAAAAGCATGGGGTAAAAAAGTTACCCACTTGTGGATTAACTCGGGAAATTTTCAGCTTGCGCTTTTACACTTCACAACACACCCCTGAAACTTCCTAAAGCCGAGGTAATCGCGTGTTTAAAACCCAATTGCGCCCACCGCAGCTAAGCTCGCGCCGCGCAGGCAGCCCCAACGCTGCCACCAAAACCGCCATCCGCTGGCTACGCCCAGCCCTGGCTACGCTAACCACCCTGATGCTAGGCGCCGCCGCCCTAGCCCCCACCAGCCCCGCACAGGCTGGAGTTTTCAGCAAAGACCCCAACGGCGACGTCGCCCGCCCCTTCTACTACAACTCCGCTACCCTAGACGGCACCCCGGGCAAGCTACTGCGCCAAGAAGCCGCAGTCAGTGGCATCAACACCCTGGGGATCAGCAAAATTGGGCCCTACAAAGCCCAGCGCATCCTCTACTCATCCAAAAACCGCACCGGCAAAAACATTGCCGTCAGCGGCATCGTGATTGAACCCAAACGCGCCTGGAGTGGTAAAGGCCAGCGCCCCATCATCGCCTACGCCCCAGGAACCCAGGGCATCAGCGACGACTGTGCCCCCTCCTGGAACATCGCCAACTCCATCGGCGACTATGAACAGCTGTTCTTCAAATCTTTCCTGGCAAAAGGCTACGCCGTAGTAGTCACCGACTATGAAGGCCTAGGCACCCCCGGCGCCCACACCTACATGGACCGCGTCTCCCAAGGCCACGCCGTGCTAGACTCCGCCCGCGCCGCCACCCAGCTAAAAGGCTGGGACCTGGGCAAAAACAACCCCATCGTAATTAACGGCTACTCCCAAGGTGGCGGGGCCGCAGCCAGCGCCGCCGAACTAGCCGGCACCTACGCCCCCGAACTGAACATCAAGGGTGCAGCCGCAGGTGCAGTCCCGGCCAACCTCAGCGCCCTACCCGCCAAGCTCGACGGCGGCAAATCCGCCCTATTCGAGCTCTACGCTCTCAAAGGCCTAACCACCAGCTACGGCGTCACCCTGCCGCTGTCACCCCACGGCCAGCAGGTAATGCAGCGCGCTACCAACACCTGCGTCATGGGCGGCAGCTTCTACAGCGGCACCCGCCTATCCCAGCTGACCAGCGACGGCACCAATGTGGACCAGCTCATGGCCCAAGAGCCCTACCGCACCATGCTGGCCGAGCAGCGCATCGGTAACCTAAAGCCCACCATGCCTGTACTGCTCACCCACGGGCGCGGCGACGACGTCATCGACTACCAGGTGGGATCCACCCTGGCTAGCGACTGGTGCGCTCGCGGTGCGCGGGTGACTTTCACCCCCAATGACGCCAAGTCACACACTGCCGGCGCCAGCGAGCACCTCAAGCAGTCACTGGTGTTCACCATGCTGGTTTTGGATGGGCTCAGCCCCAACTCCTGCTCGGCCCGCTAATCTCCGGGCCTGGCGCGTTAGTCCCAGGCCTGGCTCACTAAGCCGACCCCTTTGGCCCGCCAGTTGGCGCTCGTTCAGTTACGACGACGCCGCTGGCGGGCTTTTGCGTGTCCGCCAGAAAGTTTTAAGTCAGTTAGCCTCGGCGTTGTTTAGCGCTGCGTGGTGCCGGCCTGGACGGCGCGTGAGAGCTCACTGCCTTGACGCATCCCCTCTAGCAGCGCCTCAGCCTGCCAAATAATCCAGGCCACCACGCCCTCCAAACTGGCACTGGCATAGGCCTGGGCAGCTTCAGCGTAAGCTGCGGGCACGCGTCCTGCGTAATAGTCGCTGACACTGACCCCGGTGGGGTCTAACCCGTCGCGCACACTCAAATGCCGCACCAGCAGTCTTCCTAGCGCCCCATTAGCTAAAGCGAAGGGGCGCACCGTAAGCATTTCGGCGTGCACCAACGCCACGCGCACCAGTGCCGGCAGGTTTGGGGTGTCAATTAAAGCCACAATCTGCGCTAGGCGCTCACGTAGCTCTTGGCCGCCCAGGTTTGGCCCCGGCCCACCTTCAAGCAGCTGCCCGCCCGTAAACGCCGCCTTTCCGCCCTCAAGCATCCCGCCGCCTTCAAGCGACTGGTTTTCAAGCCCCTGCCCACTTTCGCGTGGGCAGCCCACCACCGCCTCACTGATTAAGCCCCCAACTGCCAGCGGCCCCGCAACGTCACGGTGCAAAGTTGCCATAAGCTGCGCCGTCGCCGGGACCACCGGACGAGTACGCCCCACCAAATCAGGCATATAACCAACCAGGCGGCTGTGCGCCCGCCACAATCCGGTGGCCGCATCCCAAGCCGGATCCTTACTGGAAGCATGAGCCCCCGCCCCCTTAGGTCCGGTGGCAATTTGTTCACGCAAAGCCTGGGCGCTAACCACCGCCCCCTCAATGGCCGCACCACTAACCGCCCCGCGCACACTAGCCTCCGCGCGGGCCTCACGCCAACGTTTACGCAGCGCCTCCTGCCACCGCAGCTGCGCTGAAGCCTCATATAAAGCCTCACTTGCAGCCGCTACACGTTCTTCACGGGCCAGTGCCAAACAGGCGTCAATAAGGGCATTAGTGCTCACAAATCAAAGCCTACGCGCTAGGCTCTAAGTGTGAGTACCGAGGCCACCCACCCCACTACGCAGCAAGTTGCCGACTCAGCCCCTCATGGCAGGCGCAGGAGTCACATAATCGCGAGCATTTTTGGCTTGGCACAAGGGGCGTGGGTGATGGCCCTAGCCGCCTTCGTAGTCAAATACCAGGGCCCTAACTTTGGCTTCAGCTACCAAGCTGAGCAGTACCTGCTGGCCTTGCCGTTGGCGGTGGCGGCTTTCGCGGTTTGCCGCTGGGTTGAGCGCTACTATGCCCGCAACTCCTCGCTGGGGGCGGTGGTAGCCGGGGTGTTTTTGCTAGGCGGCTCCCTGGTGCTGCTGTGGCTGCAAAAGTACTTCACCCTGGGACTGATCTCATTTGTTTGTGCCATGCTGCTATTTGGTGGGGCCATGGGCATGCGCCGTGCTCGCCGTGCTGGGCGACGTGAAGCGGTTTACGCCCAGCAAATGGCCAAGCTTGACCAGCAGCCCGGCCAGGTGCCGCTGCCACCGCCTTCGCGTAAATCTGACCACATGCTTTCGCTGGTAATCACCCCTTTACTGACGGTTTTTGCGCTGGTAGCTACTGGTTTTAGCTCCGGGGTGGTTGCTGGCGCGGATGTTTTCGCTGCCAACGCCCACACTTTCAGCCACGGCAAGGTGCTGTTTGCACTAGTAGCCGGAGCGCTGCTGCTACTAAGTGTGGGGGCCTTAAGCGGCAACTCCACCGCCGGTACGGCCGCCACTGCGGGCACAATTTTCGCTTTCTACCTGGCGCTATGTGCGGGAATTTTGCTGGGTATCAAGGACCCGCTGTTCACTGACCCGGCCAGCTATATCGTCATTGATCCGGTGGTGTGGATTTTCTTGGCGGCAGTGATGTCACCGCTGGCACGCGGCTCACACTGGGCCCGCCAGGCTGGACGCACCCAAATGGCTACGCAGTTAGCTGCGGAAACCAATAAAGCAGCTGCTTAATCCATTAATCCAGACCTAAATATTTTTAGCAAAAACATTATTTTAGACACATATTCAGGCAATTTGCGCGGTTTTACGGCGCGCCTGGTAGTTAACGCAAAAAATAAGGGATACCTTTGCTTGCGCTATAGCTTTTGCCCAAGGAGACGCTGTGAGTACTAATCGGCCCAACGCAAGCATCTGGGACGACGACGAAGGCGAGGCCCAGCTGCGCCCCATGATGCGTAAAAATAATGCGCATCTTTTCGACGACGAACCTCCAGTTTCTTCACTTTCAGCCGCTAGCGCTGCCAGTGCCGCCGCTGCAGTAGCTGGTTACACCGCCAGTTCTGCCGCTGAGGCCAACGCCGCCTCAGCTTTGAGCGCTCCTAGCGCCTACTCGGTTGGCAGCGCCTCCTCTGCTTTGAGTGCCCGCTCTGCCGGTAGCGCCCACTCTGCGGTCAGCGCCTCTAGCGCCGCTGTGCCTTCAGCTGCCTCTGCGGCTGCGCCTGAGGCCGCTGGAGCTGCGGTTTCTGCACCCACCCCGGATTCAGCTGGTTCAGCCCCGCTAAGTGCCCGCTCTGGCGTTACTCCCGACGCCGCCCCTAACGCTGCTTCTGCCCAGTCTGGTGCCCCTGGCGCTGCTTCTGCTCCGGCTATGCCACCCAGCCAGGCCCCCAAGTCAGCTCCCAGCGCGCCGGTTAACGGCCCGGTTTTGGGCACCACCCCTTCGGTGCACGTGCCCGCGAGCTCTTTGGCTAACAATGGTGTGCCCGCCATGCTGGCTAACACTCCGCCAGCTACTGGCCGCCGCTACACCAACGCTGAGAACGCACACACTTCTGGCACTTTTGACTCTGCTGCCCGCCGCGCTACCGCCACCACGGCTGCCACCAGCGCCACTGCGTCTACCGGCGCTAGCGCATTAACTGCGGCCAGTGCGGCTGCCGCCTCGGTGACGGCTCAGTCTCCCGCTAGCGCCACCTCAGCTAACGCCCCGGAACTGGCCGACGCCGCTAAGCCGGCTGTTGCTGACGCCGGCGCCGCTAACCCTGGCGCGGTGCGTCGTCGTAGCCTGTTTACTGCCGTGCCTCAGCCTGCGCCTATTGACGAGGATAGTGACGACGAAACCATCCAGGTGCCGGTGGTGCGTGAGGATCTGATCCCAGATTCCTTCTCTGCCGCTAGTGCCGTATCAGCTAGCGCCGCCTCTGCTAGCGCAACCTCGGCTGCTGAGAGCGCTTCTGCCGCTGAAACTGTCTCTGCTGCGGAAACCACTTCGGCTGCGGAAACCAGCTCTAGCGTGAGCGCCGCTAGTGCCCCCTCTAGCCTAGAGCACAGCTCCGCTGCGGCCTCCCCGGCCTCAGCTAGCGACGACGTCGCCCCGGAAAGCGCCGCCCAAGAAAGCACCGCCCAGGCAGACCAGGCAGACCAGGAAGCTGTAGACAGCGTCCAGGAGCTAAATGACGCGCATGAAGTTGAGGCGGCTGCTGTCCCGCTGCCTACCGATTTTGATGCTCCCTCTGCTATCAGCATTCCTACCCCGCCGCACACGGTGAGCTCGGCTTTGTCGGCAGAGTCCACTTTCTCTATTGATTCTGCGGTTTCTGCCGCCTCTGCCGCCTCTAGCGTGGGCATTACCCTACCGTCTGCGGCTACTCCAGCCCCGGCCGTGCCAGTCACCCCGGCTGCCGGCGCCACGGACACAGCCAGCAACGAGCTCAGCAAGACCACCCCAGCTGCAGATGTACCCGAGCCGCCGGCTCCCCCGGCCCCTGAGCAGCCTGAAGCGACTAAGGCTGACTTTGCTGACGATGAGGTGGTGGCCAGTGACCACACTGAAACCACCATCATGGACGCCGCCGACATGGAGCTGGAGGAGGTTGTTAAGCCAGTAGTTACCAGCACCTCCCCGGTAGGGGTTGAACGCCTAGACCACCTGGCCACGGCAGACTCTGCGGATCTGGCCCCGGTGGCCCCCAGCCCCTCTAGCGCGATTTTCGCCTCCACCCGCACTGCTGCTTTCAGCGATTCGGCTAACCAGTCCGATGCAGGCAACGAGGTTGACGACGACGTACTGCTAGCTGGCTCCACCGTGGTCGGTAAGCCCGCCTCGCGCGCTGCCGCCCACTGGGGTGGCACTCTACTGGCGCTAGTGCTGTTCCCGATCGCCTGGTTCTTGATGCACACCGCCGCTAACGCCCTCACCGGTGCTTTGGCTGATGGCTGGCCTAAGGTTTTCTCCACCGCCGGCATCATTGAGCTAGGCATGGCGATAGTGCTGCTGATCGTGGTGATGGCGACGGCGACCCGCTCTTCCCTGGGCACCTTCGTCACCGGTATTACTACTTTGTTGATTGGCTTGCCCTTTGTGGTGGTGCCTTCGATTACCAAGCAGTACCTGGGTGATTTCCTGGCCAATATGGCTTTGCAGTCGCGCTTTGGCCGGATCTTGTCTGAGGCTATTCTTCTCGACGGCGTCAGCGGCCGCCTGGTGATCATTGGCCTGTTCCTGATCATGCTGGGCGTGGTTTCGCACTCTACCCGTCGCGCTGGACGCCGCGAGCGCCTAGTGATGGATCGCGCTAACACCAAAAAGTAGCCTTATAGCTAAGAGCAGCCTGGTTAGCTAACCCCAAAAAATAACCTGTTAGCAGGCACGTTGGCCCCCGGACTTAAGGTCCGGGGGCCAGTTACGTTTTGTGGGCGCTAGCGCGTTAGCGCCGTCTGAGGGCCACCTGGTTAACGGCCAGCGGGCCGGTTAGAGTCCAGCCAGGGCACCGCCCGCGCAGCAGGGCATTAGCGTGGTGGGCGCCTGCGCCTGCGCACGATACGAAGCACCGCCCGCGCAGCAGGGCATTAGCGCCACCGCGTAGCAAGCGCTAGCACGCTAGCGGGTGATGGTGTGGTGGTGCTGTGTAGCACCAAAAATAGCCTCGTTGTCGTACTCGAAGTTGTTTGGGCTGATAGGTTTACCGGCAGCCATTTCGGCGCGCATATGGGCCACTACCGCATCCAGAGTGCCGAATTTAGCGGCCACTAAACGCTGACGCTGGTAGCCCACCCCGTTGCGACTGATGTCGTCCAAGATGGCAAGGTCATCTAGACAGCCCAGGTCTGCAGCGGCAGGCTCTAGCTCTTTAAGCAGTAGCGGCAGGGTGTCGGTAATGAGCGCCTCATCGCCGTGGATGTTTTCGATCAAAATCGCTTCCATGCCGTAGCGGGCAGCACGCCACTTGTTTTCGTCCAGGAACCAGGGCGAAATGGTTTCTAGGGTTTCACCCTTATCTAGGCGTCGTGAAGCGGTTTCTACCAGGGCATGTACCAGGGCGGCAATGGCGCGCACCTCGGTTAAGTTAGTGGCGGCGTCGGCCACGCGCACTTCAATGGTGCCCAGGCGCGGTGAGGGGCGAATATCCCAGCGGATCTCGTCGAAGTGGTCAATCACGCCGGTTTTGAGCATGTCGTCGGTGTAGTGCTCCAGGTCCTGCCAACGCTCAAATAGGCGCGGTACGCCCGCTGTGGGTAGCTGCTGGAACACCATGGCGCGGTTGTCGCAGTAGGCAGTGTCTACACCCGCCCAGAACGGGGAGGAAGCGCTCAGGATCTGCATATGCGGCAGTTTGGTGGCCAGGTAGTTCAAGATCGGCATGACCTTGTCACGGTCCTCAATACCCACATGCACGTGGGTGCCAAATAGCAGCATTTGCCGGCCCCAGAACTGGGTGCGGTTAACTAGCTCGGCGTAGCGGCCTGAGTCTGACACGCGCTGAAAAATTGGGTCAGCAAAGGGGTGTGAGCCGGCGCTGGCCAGGTCGATGCGTAGCGGCTCTAGCACCGGGCGTAGCAGCTCTATGCCTTCTTGTAGGTCGGCGGCGCAGGCGGCCACGGAGAACTGTTTGCGCGAAACTAGCTCCACCGTGTTACGTAGCATCTCCCCATGCACCAGCGGGGTGTCGGGGTGGGCGCGGTGGAGCTGGTCAATTACCCAGTCACCGCATTGGCGTAGGTTTTCGTCGTCGCAGTCAATTAGCTGAAGCTCCCACTCCACGCCAATGCTGCTACGGTCCGACTTGGCAAAGTCGATGGCCATTTTTTCTCCTCTACGACGCCGTCCCTGCTTGAGGGCTTATATGGCGCCGTTTGTTTTGGGCCAGCTTAGGCGCAGTGTGTGCTTAGGCGGTGCGCTGGTAGCGCTCAACGAAGCGGGTAATGAGCTGGTTAGCGCTGAGTACATCAGCACTGTCGCAACGCGCTATGACGGCGGCCTTCTGGTCGGCAGGGTAGTAGGTGTCCCCGTAGGTGTTGATGCGGATATGCATACCTTTACGGGTGATTTCGGGGTGGAACTGGGTGCCGTAAACGTTTTTACCCCAGCGCAGCATTTGCACGTGGCAAAAGTCCCCGGTGGCGAGGATGGAGGCCCCCTTGGGCAGTAGCCCTACAGCCTGTGAGTGGCCGGTGTAGGAGTAGAAAACTGGGCCTGCGTGGGCGGTAAGCGGGTCGCGGTGACCGTCGTCGGTAAGGCTGATACGGGGGGCCTGTAGGTCCTCCCCGAAGCCGTCTACCAGTTTGCCGCCGCTAGCTAGACTCAGCGCCTGCAAGCCAAAGCAGATACCCAGGGTGGGGAAGTCTTGGTCGATCAGACGCTTAGCTAGCGCACGTACACGCCGCTCTACGCGCTGATGTTCTGGGGATTTGTCCTCGCCGTGGAAGCCGAAGGGAGAACCCGTAATGATTACCCCGCTGTAGTCGCGTTGCAGGTTTAGGGTTTCCGGCTCACATGCATCGGTATCTAGTAGATCCATGATCTCTAGATCCTCATCACCTAGGCGCCCGTACATTCGCAGCGTGTTTAACTCATCAGTGGCAATGTCTCCGGTGGGACGGCAAACAGCCACAAGGAATGGTAAACGCGCGGTTGCGGGTGCCGATTCGGTGTGCATACATTGCACGCTACCAGTAACCATCAGCAACGCACACTATGACAATGGTTAAAAACAAAACGTCCCAGGAGCTTTACTCCTGAGACGCAGTTTATGAGTCGGGGTGACAGGATTTGAACCTGCGGCCTCTTCGTCCCGAACGAAGCGCGCTACCAAGCTGCGCCACACCCCGTGGTGCCTGCCTATCATAGCGTGTTTAGCAACCTTAAAGCCAATTGCAACCCAAACTTGGGATGTGTAGCGCGTTACAAACAGCTATTTAGCGGGCGGTTAGGGTCAGCTTAGCGGGCCGTGAGGGTCAGCAGGGTGGCTTCAGGGCGGCAGGCGGTGCGTACCGGCGTGAAGGGGCTGGTCCCCAAACCTGCCGATACGTGCAGGTAGGCCTGGCCCTCCTCACTAGCTGGGGCAGTGCCCTTGTGGATGGCTTTGAAGCTGGCAGGCCAGGTGCTTAGGCCGCTGGCCTGGGCTGGGGGTAGATCACAGTTGGACACTAGGGCCCCATAGCCGGGTAGGCACAGCTGGCCTCCATGGGTGTGTCCAGCCAAAATTAGCTGGGCGCCATCGGTCACCATCTGGTCTAGTACGCGCTGGTAGGGGGCGTGGGTTACGCCAATTTTCACGACGGCGGCGCTAGCGCCCCCCGCAGCGCCCTCCCCCGCAGCTACAGGCTCCGGGAAGGCGTCGTCGTCGGCATGAGCATCAGCCACACCCACTAGCTCGATGAGCTGACCGGCCGCTTCCACCATATCGCGACAGTTATCCAGGTCTTTCCAACCGCCAGCTAGCTGCATGTCACGTACTTCCTCCCAGGGCAGTACAGGCAAGTCAGCAACCGGATCATCATTGCTACGCGGATCGCGGCGCAGGTAGCGGGTGGGTGAACGGAAAACCGTGCCGTGACGGTCGTGATCACCGAGCACAAAGGCGCCGGGGAAGGCCAGTAGCGGCTCCAGGGCCTCACCTAGGGCGCTTACGCCACCTAGGGTAGATAGATTGTCGCCAGTGTTAATAACCAGATCTGGCTCAATATCTGCTAGTGCCCGCACCCACGCCACCCGGGCTTTGGTAGCTCCTGTTAGGTGCAGGTCAGCAATATGCAGCAGCTTGATGGGCGCCGAGCCGGGGGCCAGTACGGGCACCTCAATGCGACGCAGCACCGGCCAGCGAGCCTCGATTAGGCTCCACCCTAGGGTTGCCACCCCCACGCCGCCGACAGTGCCGACGGCGCAGGCTAGTTGTTTAAGCGCACTCACTGGCCGTTCCCGCTGTTGCGACGGTCCTGGGGGGTGCCGGTGGAGTTGTCAGCACTCAAACCATTGTTGGTGGTGTTACCACCCTGGGAGTTGTTGTAGGTGCCGTTATTACCGGTGCCGTTGTTGTAATTGTTGTTGTAGTTATTATTGTTGTTGTTACCGTTGTTATTGTTGTTATTGCCGTTGCGGTTATTGTTACCGGTGTTGCCCTGGGGGGTAGCCCCAGTGTTGCCGACGGCGCTGTTGCCACCCAGGCTGACCTGGTTGAACTGCTGAGCTTCAGTGCCCGAAAGAGCCGAGTTCATGTAGTCGCGCCACAGCGGGGTGGGCAGGTCAGAACCGTACATGGTGGCATAGTAGCGACCACCAATAACCTGGCCGTCCATGTGGAAGTTACCCTCAGAGTGGCCTACCCACACGGCGGTGGACAGCTGCGGCACAAAGCCCACGAACCAGGCGTTATCCATCTTTTCGGTAGTACCGGTCTTACCTGCGCTAGGCCGGTTAAGGGCAGCCGCTGCGCCAGTACCGTTCCCCTTCATTACATAAGTCAGGGTCAATGCCACCTGGTCGGCGTGAGTGGGGTCCATAACCTGACGGCAGGCAGTCGAGGGGACCTTGATCTCAGTGCCGTCATCCTTGGTCACCTTGGTGATGGCGGTGGGCGGGCAGTAGGTGCCGTGAGCCGCGAAGGTGGCGTAAACATTAGCCATGGTAATCGGGGCTACGTTCATGGTGCCCAGCACCATAGAGGGGTTGTGGTCGATTTCCCCGCCATCAACCGTGGTTATACCCAGATCCTTAGCCAGACCGGTGACCGCGCACAGGTCCATACGGCTAAGCATGTATACGTAGCTAACGTTTACCGACAGGGCAGTAGCGTTAATAACCGTGTGGTTAACGTTTTCTGAAGCATTAGCGTTATCCACGTTCCAGTTTTCAATGGCGAAACCCGGGTCACAACTGGCGTGGAAGTCACCGGTGGTGAAGGTGTGGGGGGCACCGCCTAGCACCGTGTAGCCAGACATGCCCCGTTGGTACCACTGGGCCAAAACAATCGGCTTGAAGGATGAACCAGGCTGGAAACCACCAGTGTTAGAACCACCGTGCTTAGAGTCGGCCGCGTAGGACAGCTTAGTGGCGGTGGGGTCATCATTGCTGGGCTCACCATAGTTGGTATTTTGCACCATGGTGATGATCTTGCCGGTGCCAGGCTCGATAGATACTAGTGCACCCTTAACGTTGGACTCATCCCCAGTGGGCAGCCAGTTAGCCATGGTGTCGTAGGCAGCTTGCTGCTTAGCCATGTCCATGGTGGTAGTGATCTGCAGGCCACCACGCAGCAGCAGCTGACGACGAGTGGCCTCATCCTTGCCATAGGCGTCATTGGTGAGGATCTCGCGCACCACGTATTCACAGAAGTAGGCGGCACTCTTGGTTACGCCGCTAGAGCCTGAGCCACAGCCGCCGACGGCGTTGGTTACCTTCAGCATGGAGTCGATGCTCTGACTGGTGGCTTCCTTGTACTGCTCCTGAGTGATGAACTTTTCCTCAAGCATCTTCTGGAGCACCCAGTCACGGCGGGTCTTAGCCGCATCAGGGTTGGTGATGGGGTCGTAGCGGGTAGGCCAGTTGGTCATACCGGCCAGCAGCGCAGCTTCACCTACGCTCAGGCTGTCGGCACCGTGAGAGAAGTAGTGGCGGCTGGCAGCCTCAATACCGTAGGTAGAAGGACCGAAGGCTGCAATGTTGAGGTAACCCTCCAGGATCTGCGCTTTGGTGTAGCGCTTTTCCAGTGTCAAAGCGTATTTAGCTTCACGCAGTTTACGGGCCGGGGTGGCGGCGCGGGCAGCCTCCACAGCCTCCGGGTCGCTAGCCTGCAAACCCGCCTCAATAAGCACGTTTTTAACGTACTGCTGAGTCAAGGTAGAGGCACCCTGGGTGGAGCCACCGGCTGCGTTGGTAACTACCGCACGCAACATACCCGACAGGTCCACACCCTTGTGCTTGTAGAAACGCTTGTCCTCAACGGACACGATAGCATTTTGGGCATTCTTGGAAATCTTGGCTAGCGGCACAACAATGCGGTTTTCCGCGTAGAACTGTGCGATGGTTTGACCATCTGAGCCCTTTAGATAGGAAATCTGAGAGGGCTGAAGCACGTTGAAGTCGCTAGGTAGCTCGTCAAACAGCTGCACTGAGGCATCTGTAAGAACTGAAGCCGCCCCTACAAAGGGCAACGCGAAACCGGCAGCGAACACGCCACCACCAACGGCCAACATAAAGAATGAGAGCAGTGCGGCAAGTAGCTCCCGGGGAGAGGAGAGGGAGACTCTCGAGCTAGCAGACTTCGACATAGTCCCTAGCCTACGTCATGGTGCAAGCAATGAGACAGAGCGGCTTGGTAACACTTCTGACATGCAGGCCAAAATTTTTGTTAGGACTAATACCTGGTTTCACTCTGTTTTTGTGCCAATTTGGAAAATTTTGAAATAACGTGCAGCGAGAATTTGAATCTGCGGACAAACAGGCGTAGAGTCTGGGGGTGAGCTGAGTAACAAAGAAGTGCTCGCCTGGACAAATGAAAGTAGTTCCAAAATGAATAACGAAATTCATTCCTGGACCCAATTGGCAGCGTGTGCCGGTATAGACACCACTCTGCTGTTTGGGAAGGGGGCCGAGCAACGGGAAGCGCGCGAATTGTGTTACTCATGCCCGGTGCGTTTGCAGTGCCTGGCCGAAGCCCTCAATGGCGACTCTAGCTTTGGAGTTTGGGGCGGCTTAACTGAGCGTGAACGCCGCGCTTTGATCCGCAATATGCCCCACATCACTGACTGGGCCGCCTGGCTTTCCAGCGACGACGCCCTGGCGGAGGAAATCCGCCAACTACGCAAGCCTGCCCGCGCCTCCCTACTACGGCGCAAGAGCCTGAGCGAGGCTACCTCTCACGCCGCCACCACGCGCGCCGCAGCCTAAGATCAGACCACTTCAAAGCGCCCACAACCCCACCCTTTTCACCCAGCTAACAGGTAGGGTGTAATCATGACTACTTGGGAATACGCAACCGTGCCGCTAATCACGCACGCAACTAAGCAAATCTTGGATCAGTGGGGTGCCGACGGTTGGGAACTAGTCCAAATCGTTCCCGGCCCGGCAGGTACCGAAAACCTAATCGCCTACCTCAAGCGCCCCACCAACTAGTGGCCACCTCAGGCGCTAGCGCCACTACATAAATCAGTGCCCGGCCGTTTAATACGACCGGGCACTAAAGCTTGTGAGCGCTATTTATGCGCGTTTATCAGCGGGCGCGGCGCTTGAGGCGCTCGACGTCGATAAGGGTTACAGCGCGCCCCTCCAGGCGGATCCAGCCACGGGAAACAAACTCGGCCAGAGACTTGTTAATGGTCTCGCGCGAAGCTCCAACTAGCTGAGCTAGCTCTTCCTGGGTTAGGTCATGGGGGACATGGATGCCGTCTTCAGTGGGTGCACCAAAGCGCTCAGCCAGGTCCAACAGGGCCTTGGCTACACGCCCAGGAACATCAGAGAAGACCAGGTCAGCTAGGGCGATGTTGGTGCGACGCAAACGCACCGCGAGGGCACGCAGCATGTCCTTGGCCAGCGTGGGGTGGGAGTCAATAAAGCCCATTAGCTGGTTGTGCTCTAGAGCCAGCAGCTCAGTGGTGGCCACGGCGGTAGCGGTGGTAGAGCGCGGGCCCGGGTCAAATAGAGTTAGCTCGCCGACTACTTCGCCGGGACCTAGGACCGCTAGTAGGTTCTCACGGCCGTCAACAGAGGTGTGACCTAGCTTCACCTTACCGGTGAGCAGGATGTATAGGCGGTCGCCGGAGTCACCTTCATTGAATAGAACCTCACCACGGCGCAGAGTTGTCTGCGACATCATGCCACGTAGCTCTTCTCGCTCCTCAGGCGACATACGCTCGAAGAGTGGGATGCGCGCAATGATGCTGTCTTCCATATTGCGTCTCCTCGTTTGGGGATCAGGTAGCCGTCAAAGGGCTGATTATTGACTAATCTACCACACCTGTGACGTGATCCACTAGAGATTTTGGGCATTTGTACTCAGTTTTGTCAAAGTTTAAGGTGCTAGCGTTTGTGCAGATCAGCGCTATTTTCGCTGAAGTTGACCCAATTTTCGTGACAGTTTGACACGAAGTTGTCAGACCTATAGCCCATTAATATTATTTTGCGCCAGCTACCCTAAACCGCACTTTAGGCACCCTTTTTTGGCTCGTTTACACTCCCTGCGCCCAGCTAATTTTCAGGCTTCCTCAGGTTTAAGACACCAAGCATTTACCTGGTGAAATTGTAATGACTAGCCCCCTCAACCCGCCCTAATCGGCTACCCTGGAAGGGTGCCTCAGGTTGAAACAAAAGCAAACTACCGCTCCCGCATGGCTCAGCGCCAAAGCGTCATTATCGGTACCTGTCTAGTTCTAATGGTTATTGCTACGGCCCTCGGTTTGGTCGTAGGCACTGGGCTAGTCAAAGTACCAGACCCTGGCTTCCAAGCCGTCCCCACCCCCACGCTAGTTAAACGCATCCCGGTATGCCCTGCCGCACAAGCGGTTACTGGCGAAATCACTGACATTAGCGTCAATATCTACAACGGCACCAAGAAGGCCGGTTTGGCAGGTAGCGCCGAAACTAACCTGAAAGACACTGGTTTAACTGTGCTTAGCACCGGTGACTGGGCCGAGGGCGCCTATGACGGCAATGTGCTGCTCACCGCCGGACCAGCGGGTATCACCAATGCTTACACCGTGGCCCAGGTATTTAGCGGCACGGTAGTGGTCCAGCAGGACCCGCGCGCCTCCTCTTCTGACACCACTGTTAACGTAGTTTTGGGCGCCCAGTACAACCACGGCATCAAGTCTGCTGCGGAAATGGCTGCCATTAAGTCTGGCTCCCCCATCACCGCTCCTGCCGGTTGTTCTCAGCCCACTGCAGCCGCATCCGAGGGCAAGAAGTGACCTTTTGCTTGCGCTTGTATTCACCTTTTTACAGCTAGGAATTGTTAGCGCATTAACCTACTTCAAGCTAGCCCCCTGGGCCCGCGCTTATATAAAGGCTGTGGGCGATGCCCCCCGTGAAGCTTGGTCCGCTAAGGACCTGCTGTTAGTAGCCGCTTTAACCAATCGAGGCATGGCGGTTAGCGTGCTACTAGGTGGCGCACTTTTAGTGGGGGCGCTGTCACTACCTCAGGCACTAACTGGCGCGGCTGCGACGTCGTCACTGCCCCTGTCCGTGCCGGTACTAGCCGCACTGATCCCTGCCGCACTGGTGGACTGGCGCGTGCAACACCTACCCACCCGCCTGCTTTCGGTTGCCGGCGCAGTGCTGCTTTTGGGAATGGTTTTAGCCTGGCTAGCCCCGCAAGTAGCGCCTGCTGGTATCGACGACGTCGCCACTCCCCTACGCGCTGGTGACTTACTGCGGGCTTTGGGTGGGGGCGCCCTGGTGTATATTGCCCTGGCTGCATTAAGTTTGCTGCCGCAGCTGTGGGGGCGAGCCCCAGGCATTGGTATGGGCGACGCGAATTTGTATGTGGTGCTGGGACCGCTGTTGGCTTTGCACGGCTGGAGTACCCTGCTAATGGGCTTATATTTGGGTTTTTTCTTTGGTGGCCTGGTGGCGCTGGCTTTGCTACTTAGCGGCAGGTTGAAACTTAAGGGACGTATCGCTTTTGGGCCTTGGTTGATGGCGGGGGCCGCAGCGGCCCTGGCGCTGAGTGTGTCCTAACTACTACTGCCACAGCATTAGCTTGCGGCGAAATTAGGTCTAGACTGGTGGTCTGGCAGCGCTCGGACGACGACGCACGAACGCGCCAGACGCACGGGCTCTGCCGCATGGACCCCTTTTTCCATTGCGACAGGAGACAGTAAATGTCTAAGGCAGGTTTTTGGACCCTGCACGGTGACGGCCGCTCGGTAAAGCCGGGAGACGTCGTCGCCCCCCACGAACGTCTAACCTGGCCGCGCACCATCGGTATTGGTGTGCAGCACGTGGTAGCTATGTTCGGCGCTACCTTCCTGGTGCCGCTGCTCACCGGCTTCTCCCCTACTACTACTTTGTTCTTCTCCGGCCTGGGTACCTTGCTGTTCCTAGGAATTACTGCCGGACGTTTGCCTTCCTATCTAGGTAGTTCTTTTGCCCTGATTGCCCCTATTGGCGCAGTCACTGGCTACAACGCTTCTAATGGCGGTTTGATTGACCCGCACAAGGCCTCCCTAGCTCAGGGAGGCATTATTGCGGTGGGTCTAACCTTGGCGGTTATTGGTCTGCTGGTGCACTTTGTGGGTGCCGGCTGGATCGACAAGCTGATGCCTCCGGTGGTTACCGGTGCGATTGTGTCCCTGATCGGTTTCAACCTGGCCCCTTCGGCCTGGAATAACGTTAAGCAGGCTCCTATCACCGCCACCGTCACCATTGTGTCTATCCTGCTGATCACGGTGCTGTTTAAGGGCATCATTGGGCGCCTGTCCATTTTGATTGGTGTGCTGATTGGTTACGCCACCGCCGTGGCCCTGGGTGAAGTGGACTTCTCCGCTATCGACAAGGCCGCTGTGGTGGGTCTACCCACCTTCCAGGCTCCCAGCTTCGATATTAAGTACCTGGGTGTGTTTGTGCCCGTGGTGCTGGTGCTGGTGGCTGAGAACGTGGGTCACGTTAAGTCTGTATCCGCTATGACCGGCGAAAACCTGGACAACATCACCGGCCGCGCCCTGTTTGCCGACGGCGTTTCCACCATGCTCGCTGGTAGCGGTGGCGGTTCTGGTACCACCACTTACGCCGAGAACATCGGTGTTATGGCTGCTACCCGCGTCTACTCCAGCGCCGCCTATGTGGTGGCCGGCATTTCTGCCCTGGCGCTGAGCCTGCTACCTAAGTTCGGCGCGGTTATTGCCACCATTCCCGCTGGCGTGCTGGGCGGCGCCGCCACGGTCCTGTACGGCATGATCGGTATGCTGGGTGTGCGTATTTGGGTGCAGAACAAGGTTGACTTCTCTGACCCGGTAAACCTCAACACTGCTGCCGTAGCCATGGTTGTGGCTATCGCTGACTACACCTGGGTAGTGGGCGACATGTCCTTCTCCGGTATTGCCCTGGGCTCCTTCGGCGCCATCATCATCTACCACCTGATGCGCGCTATCTCGAAGCTGCGTGGCACCAACCTGGAAAGCCCCTCCCCCGCCTCAGCACCTGCCGGCGTGGAACTGGAAGGCCCGGCCTACTCCAAGCGCCACAAGCAGGCTTCTAAGGCTGACGAGCAGGAATAACTGACCGCTAGCTAATAGCACTAGGGTCACTTATGTTTCACGTGAAACATAAGTGACCCTACGTCTATCTGGAATAGTCAAAAGTACTTTGGCCGCCAGGCCTACCTTGCGTGCCGGCACGCCTGCTTTGAGCTGTCAGCATGCACAGTTTGTGCGCCGGCACGCCCAGCTTTGAGGGGCAGCACGCCCAGTTTGTGTGCCGACAGATCCAACTTTGATAGTTGGCAGCTGGGTTGATGTTGCACAGCGTGGCCCAGCTGGGCACACTTAAGCAGATTGTTCCTGACGATTTTGTGTTTCCAGGTACGCAAGAAGTAAATCCGCGTGAAGTATTTGCTTTTGCGGGCTACAACGCTCCGCGACAAAAAACTCCAGCAATCTGCTTCATTGCCCTAGCCTCGCTACTACTATCCCCGATTCCCGGGGTAGTTCTCGTAACCATGGTTTTGGGGATTTTTGCGATCGTAGAATCTAAGCGGGCCGGTTATCGCGGCTGGGTAATCTCCTGGATCGCCACTATTATTTCCTGCCTGGTTTTTGCCATTTACCTCCTGGCAAGCCTATAAGTAGCGCCACTTTGCAAGCCAGTGGGCGGCGCAGCTAACCCAGCGCACGCTAGCCACATAAGCTCCAAGCGCCGTCGTCTAACGCAAACGGCGCCGTCGAGGAACCCCGGGGGCACTGTCGAAAAACGCAGCCAGCCTAGAGATCCCCACGCTTTTGCAGGCGCTGCAAGGACAGGTAACCCAGCGGGATCGGGATCCAGAAGGTAACCAGACGGTAAACCAACACCGCCGACACGGCCACACCGCTAGGTACCCCGGCAGTAACCAAACCACCGGTGAGAGCCAATTCCACCGGACCCAAACCACCAGGCGAAGGCACCACAGAACCAACCGTGTTAGAAGCCAGGTAAGTAATCGCCAACACCGCGAAAGGCGCACCCAAATCCAGTTGCGCAGCTGCGGCACCGCCAAAGCCGCCGCAGCCACCAAAATCGCCACCACTACCGCCACCAGCACCCAGCCAGAAGGCAGCGACAAGCCCGAAGAAGTACCGGTGGTAGCTGCCAAAATACCCAGCAGCACCACAGTCACCACAAACTGGGAAACCTGCACCAACGCCACGGTGGCCACACCCACCGCCGTCGGCACCCCCTTACGGTTAAGGAAACGCAAGTTCATAGCCGCCCCACCCACACCGGCCGGAGCCACCAGCGCCACCACAGAAGATGCAAAATGTACCTCAGTAGCCCGAATCAAACCCAGCTTGTTGGGGGTGAAAGCCACCAGCGTCATACCGGCGCCCACATAGGTGGCCAGCGAGAACACCAGCGCCGCCAAGAACCACCAGAAATTAGCTTGCTCAACCGCCGCAGAAATCTGGGTGAAGTTCATCTGGCCCAGCACCGTCCACAGCGCC
>QWBZ01000112.1_pt1 | contig 30453 bp, 26 predicted proteins | sample 1972441 | NCBI WGS metagenome assembly QWBZ01 (sample SAMN09866721, study PRJNA288562) | Human oral metagenome isolate term6_saliva, whole genome shotgun sequencing... | isolation source: mouth | host: Homo sapiens | place: USA: California
TTTCATGCACTCTTCAAAGGCTGGTAGCAAGCTAATTCCACAACCAACATCAACCCTATTGTCAACAATCAGCGTTGTTACTTTATCATTTTGCGCCTTTGCTTGCCCGTCTTTTGTTGCCGCATCGATCAATAACATCTTACGACATAAACGATCTGCCAATATGTTCCGACCCAAGAAACGGCTTATTTGCCGTTGTGTCGCCCCATCAGCACCAGCATTAAGCATATTCAAAGCATAGCAAAGACCAAGTGGAAAGACCAATAAGTTGTCATGATTCTTTTGCATCTCATGAACCAAACGAAAGGCCACGCCATTCACCATGCTGTCAACTTCAGCACGTTCTGTATCATTCAGTTTCACCTGTCCATACTTTCCTTTAGACTCATCCTGTAAACTTGCAGACTTACAAGCAGTTAATAATAAAGCAAAAGCGACGATATACCATTTAATTTTCCTCATAATTTGTATATATTCAGATATTCTTTTCACCATTGATTATGCCACAAAGATACGTGATTTTCTAATAGATTATTCACTAAGTCCATTATTTTTTTTCTAAAAATACCTAAACAAGAATCACGAACACAAAAAGGATGTTGTATAAATGATTAGAGAAACCAGATTAAACCAGCAAATTAAGACTACAAAAACAAGCCGTTTTAAGCTGTAAACTGTATCATTTTAATACCTAAAATGACGCAAATTACAGCATAAAACGACGGAGATTGCCTTGTGTTTTGCCCCATATCGTTTTACACATGATTGGCATCACCACAATGAAGGCTATTTCTTTTCATATCGTACGCCATGAGATGATAGCGTTAGGTGATATTAAACCGCTCACTGAAAGCACACCTTCATAAAGAATTATCTATTTTTCCGATAGCTCAATACAGCCCAAGTATCTGCAAAAACAGATAAGAGAGTGAGACCAATCAACTGTGGAAGGATGCTCATAAAACCTCCCCCACGCACATAAATCGTTCGAACACCATCAATAAAATAGGCAACTGGATTGATATAAGTAGTCAAATAAGCCCAGTGAGGCATAGAACGTGCGGGCGTAAGTAAGCCACTCATCAACAGACATATCAACAAAAAGAACCATAAAACGAACATGGCTTGCTGCATAGTATCGTTATAATTGGAAATAACCAACCCCAAACCACTGAAACAAAAAGATAAAAGCAGGGCAAGAAGATACACCCAAAACAAGCTTCCTACACACGAAAAGCCATATAAAAACCTTGTAAGAACGATACAAATCGTCATGATCAACATGCCAAGTAGCCAATAAGGAATGAGCTTTGCCATGATAAACGTAAACTTACTCACAGGAGTTACGTTGATAGCTTCAATCGTTCCAGCCTCCTTTTCGGCTACAATGTTCAGGGCAGGTAAGGCTCCACAGATAATCATTAGCAAGATTCCAAAGAGTGAAGGAATCATTAATCGCTTACTGTCTAAGTGCTTATTATATAAATATAAGGTCGAAACACGCTGACTTAAAGTGGTAAGCAGTCCTTCTGGAGCAACAGATGCGGTCACAATCAGATTCATATATGAAGCCCCCAACATGCCTTTCGACCCATTAACAGCATTTACCGCAATCTGTATTTGAGGGTGTTCGCCCCGTGTTTTATTACGTTCGAAGTGCGCAGGAACCTCTACTATCACGTCTGCTTCACATCGTTCTACAGCACTTAAAGCATCAGTATACGAAGCCTTCTGCCCCTTAAAGACGAAATAATGGCTTGCTTCTATGCGATGAACCAATTGTTGTGAAAGTGTAGAATGGTCGTTATCTACCACCACAACCGCTACGTTTTTCACGTCCATACGCATCACCCAAGGAAATACACACATAATAGCCACAGGATAAACCAGCGCCAACACTTTCAGAAAGTGATTGCGGTTCATCTGTAAGAACTCTTTTTTTATGAGATAAAGAATAAGCATACTACCCCAATCTTTTATTAAATTTCAACAACGCTACCGTCAAAAAGAGCGTCGTCATGCCTAAAAGGGTGACGACTTCTGACAAAACATATCGAAACGATACACCCATAATGAGTAATTTTCTCATTGCAGAGATATAATAACGCGGTGGAATCAGTGCCGCAACCCATTGCAAAACACGAGGCATACTCTCGATAGGAAACATCATGCCGCTTAGCATAGTGCAAGGCATTAACAGCATAACGGCCGACATTAATAAGGCTGCCATCTGTGTCTTTGCTATCGTACTGATGAGCAATCCCAAGGATAAAGCCATGAATATATATATCGTTGAGACAAGTAAAATGAGCCAAAGACTGCCAGCGATTGGTACAAACAACACGTAACGGGACATGAGAAGAATCGCTAAAAGCACGACAAATGCCAACACAAGATAAGGCACTGCTTTCGCCAATATGATTAGAAACGGGCGCACAGGAGACACTAATAACACCTCCATTGTGCCTCGTTCTTTCTCACGAACTATGCTGATACTCGTCATCATTGCACATATTAGCATCAACAAAATCCCCATGATTCCCGGCACAAAGTTATAGGAACTCTTCATTTGGGGGTTATAAAGCATTTTCAAAGCAATGGCATTTGGGGCCTTTTTCTGCATGACATTCATCAGCTGAGTGCCCATAATCTGTGAAGCATAATTATTATATTGCTGTGCCATATTAGGGTCTGTACCATCTGTAATGAGCTGAACTCCACCATGTTTGCTGGCAAAATCAGTACTAAAAACAATACCCATATCAGCCTTTTGATTACGAATCAGCTGCTCAGCTTCGGCTGGTGTGTGCACCTTATAAAGCACATTGAAATACTCTGACTCATCAAGTGCATTAATCATCCGCTGTGTTTGATGATCGATCTGAGACATAACGACAACGGTTCTCACGTTTCTTACGTCAGTAGAGATTGCAAAACCAAAGATCAACATCAGTATAATGGGCATACCAAAGAGTATCATCATCGTGCGTCTATCACGCATAATGTGTTGCGTTTCCTTAATAATAAATGACCAAAACTCTTTCATACTAAACACTTTGTCGATTGGATTGTCGCGCCAAGAAAGTAAAAACCTCATTCATATCACGTTTATTGAACTGTGATTTAAGTTCAGAAGGCGTCCCGATTGCACTTATCTTACCATCTACCATGATAGAGATTCTGTCACAATATTCGGCTTCATCCATGTAATGTGTAGTCACAAAGATAGTTATTCCGCTTCGGGCTGCGTCGTAAATTAACATCCAAAACTGCTGTCTTGTGGCTGGATCGACACCCCCAGTTGGCTCATCTAAGAACACAATATCAGGCTCATGGAAGATACTTATGGAGAAAGCGAGTTTCTGTTTCCAGCCTAATGGGAGGGAAGAAACAATGTCGTTGGCATGGTCAGTGAACTGTAATTGTTGGAGCAACTGATGGAGTTTGCGGCTGATATCAGCAGACTTCATGCCGTAGATATGACCAAACAATTGAATGTTTTCAGTCACAGTAAGGTCTTCATAGAGTGAAAACTTCTGACTCATATAGCCAATGTGTCGCTTCACTTGCTCATACTGAGTAGACACATCGAAGCCTGCAACCGTGGCATGTCCCCCTGTTGGCTGACTAAGTCCCGTCAAAATGTGCATTGCTGTGGTCTTCCCTGCACCATTAGCACCAAGGAAACCAAAGATCTCTCCACGGCGAACATTAAACGAAATGTCATCTACGGCACGGAAATCTCCAAAGGATTTCACTAAATGTTGCACCTGAATGACGTTTTCTTCGTGTTCCTTCTGGTTGTCGTTTACCTCATGTACCAACGCGGGTGGATTGAAAATAGCTTTGAATTGCGTTAATATTGTCTTGGGATTCCCTACTCCTTTCAACCTGCCTTCATGTAAGAATGCCACGCAATCACACTGCAACACTTCGTCAATATAAGGCGTAGAAACTACTATTGTAATGTCATTTTGTTTCAAAGTTACAAGCATTTCCCAAAACTCTTTACGGCTAACGGGGTCGACACCCGTAGTGGGTTCGTCAAGAAAAAGAATGGAAGGCTTATGCACTAAAGCACAACATAGCGCCAGTTTTTGCTTCATTCCACCAGACAAAGCGCCTGCTCTTCGCGTCTTAAATCGTTCTATCTGCGAATAGATTGGAGCGATTAAGTCATAGCCTTCGGCTATCGTTGTGGAGAAAAGTGTTGCAAAGAACTTCAAGTTCTCTTCCACTGTAAGGTCTTGATAGAGTGAAAAATGGCCAGGCATATACCCTACTCGTTTCCGAATATCATTCATATCCCGAACTACATCAAACCCATCTACACTGGCTTTTCCTGCATCTGCCAACAAAAGAGTCGTCAGAATACGAAACAAAGTGGTCTTCCCTGAGCCGTCAGGTCCTATGAGTCCAAAAATCTTTCCATGCTCAACATCAAACGAAACGTCATGTAATGCCTGCACTCTTCCATAGCTTTTAGACAATGCTCTGACAGATATTGACGGCTGATGATTAGAAGTTGACCTCGCCATACATACCTATTTTAATGCTACCATCATTCTTAACAGCCACCTTTATGGCATAAACCAAGTCGGCACGCTCGTCATTTGTGAGGATAGTTTTGGGTGTAAACTCACTCTGAGATGATATCCATGACACCACACCTTGATAGCTTTTACGTAGGTTATTCCCGTAATCTGAGAAGACAGTTACACGTTGACCGAGCTTCACTTTACTTAGTTGTTGGCTCGTGATATAAGCCCGAAGGTAAAGCCGTTGGATATCAGCGACCTTAAAAAGAGGCTTTCCTGTCATGACAAACTCACCCTGTTCAGCATACTTCTCCAATACGGTTCCACTGATAGGTGACGTGATATGACACTTCCGAAGCTGGTCGATGACTTGCAGTTTCTCTACATCTGCCGTCCCCATTTGAGCCGAAAGACTACGCGTAGAGTTACCCAAGGTGGAATTTTGAGCCGCTAACTGTCGCTGAAGAACAAGCAATTGGTTTCGTGAATCATCTAATATCTTCCGATTGGCAGCCCCATCTTTCACCAACTCCGCATAGCGTTTGACGTCTTCTTGGGCCTTAACAATCTGCTGACGCAAGGCTGCTACCTGCGTAGAAGCATTCGGTTTCTGTGCTTGATACACCATTTTTAGTGCACCAATCTGCCGTGCTTTCAGATAAAAGGGAATGGTATCAATACATCCAACCTCCTTGTTTACGTCAACTTTTCCACCTTCTTGAATATCAAAGCGAATCAGTTTGCCCGTTTGTTCGGCTGAAACAGTCACCTCTGTTGCCTCGAAAGTTCCTGTTGCGTCAAAGACATTATCATTGTTACTGCAACCCATCAGCAGGCACATTATAGCAAATAACATTATTTTCTTCATCATAATTCTGTTCAGTTGTTATTGATTTATCGTATTTTTAAGTGCGTATAAGGCTTCAAGCAATTGGATTTCATGAGTCGAACGCTGTTGACGTGCCTTGGAAACTGCATTAATATCCCGCAACATCTCATTGATACTTTCTGTTCCTAAGCGTACTTTCTTCTCGCTCTTTCCGCGAATTTGCTCCCGAAGTCTTACGATTTCATCGTCCCGAAGCAGTTGTTTCTTGAGCATAGCTATGTTCCCTTCGGCTGTTTCCACCTCCAAATGATTATTAAAAAGAAAGGTAGCACGCTCACTTTCTACCTGCTGTCGTTGCACCATTAGCTTTTGAAGATCATTCTTTCGCGTATATAAGGCTCCAACATTCCAACTTAAAGTTAAACCACCAGCAAGCATTCCATTGTGTATCAACGATGTAACCTTTGTATGATACACGCCCATCCCGAAGGCTTTTAGCGTTGGAAGAAGACTTGCATTCAATCGTTTTCGCTCCGCATCTAACTGATTTTCGCGTGCTTGGAAATAGGAAAGTTCTGGGCGTTTCACTTCTTCCGACTTCAATTCTAATGCAACAGGCAACTGCAATTGCACGTCTTTATCCAACGATTGATGTATAAAGAGGCCCAACATCTTAAGAAAAGATTGTCTCGAAGCCTGCTGTGCATCGAGCAATTGCAATGCATTCTCTTGCTCAACTGCCACTGCATCGACATCCGTTGGATTGGCAACACCTCCTCGCATCATTGCTTCAATGGTCTTCCGACTAAGTTTTAAGTCATCAATCAGCAACAATGTATGTTTGATTTGCGCATCCAACAGCAGCACACCAAAATAGAGTTGCTCCACTCTCCGATTCAAATCATACAGCGAAACAGCCAATTGCTGACGCTGAACTTCGGTTTGTGCGCGGACTATCAGACGCTGAGCATGAATCTTTCCACCATCATACACATTCTGATTCAGCATCACCATGCCCGAAGCTAACGTGTTTTTAGTCTCCATTCCCATTTGTTTCATCACACCACTTACATTCAACAAGTCTGTAAAAGCAACGCCACTAAGCGACACAGACACTTGAGGCAACCAGGCTTTTGCTGCATTTTCCAAGGTGAAATCACGTGTAAGCTCCATCAAATGATACTGACTTACCGCCGGATAATTTATCTCTGCACTTTGTTTACAGGCTTCTAATGTCAGCTTTTGTGCCCATAATTGCAAAGGCAACAAACAGCAAACGAATAATAATCTCTTTTTCATTATCTTCTTTTTTCTATGCTACAAAGGTAAGACTTATTACAAACTCTTTTGTTATCTATTTCAAATGGATAATGTTCTATTCGTTAGATTTAAAGAGAAAAAAGTTCTATAATACAGAAAAAGAATTATCTTTGTATCATATTATCCATAAAAAAAGCAATGCAAGGCAAACCCGTTTCGCTCACATTTGACCGATTTAAGCAACTCATTGAGTCCAACAAACTTGACAAAGCAAGTAATGTTAGGGTCTTACAAGACTTCACTATCGTTGTGGATATGGACTATTTAATCCAAGCTGTGTTGCGATTTGACTCCATCTTTCAACTGCAAGACTATCGTTTTGGCTATGTAAGTGCGGGACAAGCACACGCCCGTATCAACCTCATTGATAAGCAACTAACTCCTGGAATGATAGTATTTATAACGCCAGGTACCATTGTTCAACCCATCGAAGTGACGCAAGATTTCAAGCTAACGGGAATGGCTTGTTCTCCCGATTTCATGCATATCGTCATGAATGATGCCCTATCTTCAACGTTCAATCAAACAATGAAAGACGCTCAAAAAATACTCACTGCGAGCGAAAGTGACTTGATTCAGCAAATGTTCAGCTTGCTTTTGCAAACCGTTTCACAACAAGTCAATAATCAACAAGTTATCAAAAGCATCATTCGTACTATCATTTTACAATATGATTACCACTTCTCTGCAGTGAAAACAAACCTCATTGAGCAACACTCTAACGAGCGAAACATCTTCGAACGCTTTATCTATTTAGTCAACAAAAACTGCAAACAAGAACATCAAATGGGCTTCTATGCTGAAAAGATGTGCCTCACCGACCGCTATCTTGGTACGGTTGTAAAGGCTGTTAGCGGTCAAACAGGGAAAGAATGGATAGACCGTGCCCTGATTACTTCAGCCAAAGTATTGTTGAAACACAGTGATAAAACGATTATAGAGATTGCTGATGAGCTGAACTTTCCTACGGTAAGTTTCTTCTGTAAGTATTTCAAGAGGCTCACTTCTACCACTCCTAACCAGTTCAGACAAACCAATCCATGATGCCATAACTATATTATAAGGTGCAAAAAGAGAACAAATAACAGTATCGAATCATAAAAAATAAAATCAATGAAGACAAAAACAATCGTGTTAAGTGTGGTGGCTTCTGCCCTTCCAGCCCTCTGTATAGCGAACAACAAGCTCAATATGGTTATCGGAACCTATACTGATAATGGCAGCAAAGGAGTCTATTCTTTTCTTTTTGACCAACAAACGGGGAAGGCAACTGCACAACATTCGCTGGCACTTAAAAACCCTTCATACCTTGCTTTCGCACCAAATGGCCGATATTTCTATGCGGTTAGCGAGAACAATGATACCACAGCAAGCTTGAATGCCATAGCCTTCGATCGAAATGGAAGTATGAAACTCGTCAACACTCAACGCACACACGGCGAAGATCCGTGTTATGTGGAGACCGATGGACACGTAGTTATGACGGCAAACTATTCGGGAGGAAGTCTCTCTGTGTTTCCAATTGCAGCCGATGGAAGCTTGAAACCTATGGCCAGTCAACACAAAGGAACGATTGGAGGCCCTGACTTGACGAGACAAGACAAGCCTCATGTGCACTGCACTCGATTCACAAAAGATGGTTATATGTTAGCAACAAACTTCAGTGCAGACCAAATTCTATCATTCAAATACAACAAAACAGCAGGTACACTCACACCTTATTCCGTGCCAGTTAATATTGACAAAGACTCTGGTCCGCGTCATCTCACATTCTCACCCAATGGTAAAGACGTCTACCTTATGAGTGAATTATCGGGCGACATCACGGCATTTCATTATGCCAACGGACTGCTGAAACGCTTCCAAACCATTGCTGCTGACGATGCAAAAGCCCGCGGTGGAGCCGATATTCACCTCAGTCCTGATGGTAAGTTCGTTTATGCGAGCACACGATTAAAAGGCGATGGAATCACCATTTTCAAGAGATTGGCTTCGGGAAAGCTTGTTCGCGTTGGACAACAACCCACAGGATTGCATCCTCGAAACTTTATCATTACACCGAATGGAAAGTTTGTTCTCGTCGCTTGTCGTGATGCAAATAAGATTCAAGTCTATGCACGCAACCCTCAAACGGGCTTACTAAGCGACACATATCAAGACATTTTGGTTCAGCATCCCGTATGCGTGAAGTTTGCACCAGCGCAACATCAATAGAGATATTGCAGGTTCTCGCGATGCTGTCCGACCACCTTTGCAGTATAATTTCATCAAAAATTAAACAATAAACCATGCTGTTCAAAAGTACAAAGCATGGAGATTAATTTCCTTAACCCATAAGATGGTATTTGAATTTGCGCCATTTCGGTGTGCCTTCTGCGTCATTTCACTGCATGATTTGAGGCAGATTACACACCGAAATAGCACAAATTACAAATAATTTATTATTGATTGATTATCAGCATATTAATATAATCTCACTCAACATAAACTATATTATTTTTTATTACCATTTGAAGCACTACCCCAAAACGCAAGAATCAACTTTTTCCTACAATGAGAATAGTTTATGATATAAAAGTTGTATTTTTGCTAAACCATAACTTTTGAATTCTATAAAATGGCAGAAGACAAACTAAGAACCATGCGAGAGCTTGTTGACAAGCTTAATTTCGCGGCCAATGCATACTATAATGGACAGGGCGAACAGATGTCAGACTACGAATGGGACGCCTTGTTTGACGAAGTGAAACGCTTGGAAAAAGAGACTGGGCAGCAATTCCCCGACTCACCAACCAACCGAGTTTCGGAAGACAATATTATTGGAAAGAAGGAAGAACACGAATTTCCTGCCCTCTCATTAGCAAAGACCAAGCAACCCATTGAACTCGCGAAATGGGCAGAAGAGCGTCCTATTTGGCTGAGTTGGAAGCTTGATGGGCTGACACTTGTAGTCACTTTTGACAACGGAAAACTTACAAAGGTGGTGACACGAGGCAATGGACACATCGGAACAAACATCACTCATTTGGCTACTGCCATTCAAGGCATTCCACAAGAGATAAAGAACAAGGGCCATGTTGTAGTCAGAGGAGAATGTGTTATCAGTTATGCCGACTTCGAACAATTTAATATTGAGAGCGAAGAAGAATATGCAAACCCACGCAACTTAGCTTCAGGTTCGCTGACATTAAAAGACATTAATGAAGTCAAACAGCGTCATCTTGTGTGGATTCCCTTTACATTAGTCTACACCGATGAAGTCATAACGTCATGGGGAAAGCGTATGGATTGGCTTGAAAAGAATGGTATGAAGGCGGTAGAACGTGAGGAAATAGAACATCCAACACTGCAAAACATAGAACAAGTCATTGCAAAATGGACAGAGAAAGTAACGGGAAAAGAGAACCCCTACCCTGTAGATGGCTTGGTGATTACCTATGATGACACGGCGTTTGCCCAAACTGGCAGCGTCACGGGACATCATGCAACGCGTGCGGGCCTTGCTTTTAAATGGCAAGATGAAAGTGCAGACACCGTGTTAGACCATGTAGAATGGAGTTGTGCAGCCAATACAATCTCCCCTGTTGCCGTGTTTTCACCTGTCGATTTGGAGGGAACGAGTGTAAAACGTGCCTCACTCTGCAATATCAGTGAATGTGAACGATTAGGTATCGGCGGCCAAGGAACGAAACTAAGTGTTATCAAAGCCAATAAGATTATACCGAAAGTGATTCGTGTTATCGAGAAAGTTGGCGACTTAGATATTCCATGTTCTTGTCCGGTTTGCAATGCGCCAACCCGCATAACGATTAGTTCGGCCAGCGAAACAAAGACCCTTCATTGCACAAACCCCAAATGCCCAGCGAAACAACTGCGTAAATTTGCACGCTTTGTAAGCAAAGAAGGAGTCAACATCGATGGCATGTCAGAGCAAACAGTGGCTAAGTTTATCAACTTTGGATGGGTAAAAACCTATGCCGATTTATACAAATTGAAAGAACACGCCATTCAACTTTCGTCAACAGATGGTTTTGGTGAGAAGAGCGTTCGCAATCTTTTGCGCTCTATTGAGCAAGCACGCGACGTGGAAGCACACCACTTTCTATATGCATTGAGCATCCCTTTGTGTGGTCAAGACGTATGTAAAAGGTTGCTAAGTGCCTATTCGCTGCAAGATATTATTACCATTGCAAGTGGTAAAAGCGAAAATATTGTTCCGGGAAGCGACTCACCTTTTTCTCTCATTGCAGGCATTGGCCCCGAAAAAAGTAATCAAGTGGTGACTTGGTTTCATGATGAAGAAAACCTCGCTATGGTTGAAGAACTGCTTCAACAAGTACGCGTGAGCCAAGAAAACACAGCGGCTGAGGGCGACAGTTGCAAGGGATTGACCTTTGTTGTGACTGGCGATGTAATGCATTATAAAAATCGTAACGAGCTGAAAGCATACATAGAAAGTCAAGGAGGAAAGGTAACGGGAAGCGTTAGCAAGTCTACCGACTATCTGATTAACAACGATGTAGCCTCTCAAAGCTCCAAGAATCAAAAGGCACAACAGTTGGGAATCCCCATAATCTCAGAAGAAGAATTTATTGAAAAGTTTGGTAAAGAATGACATTAAATATGCAACTCGATGCCGATAAAGCATGAGTATGCTTGTTCAATCAAAGAAAAAGCATTACTTTTGCAGTCATGAGAATAGACATTATTTCAGTAATCCCGGAAATGATTGAGGGCTTTGTCACTGAATCTATCCTTGCTCGGGCACAGAAAAAAGGACTTGTTGAGATTCGGTTACATAACCTTCGCGATTATACGCTTGACAAATGGCGTCGCGTTGACGACTATCCTTATGGTGGAAGCGCAGGAATGGTGATGCAATGTGAACCTATTGACCGCTGCATCTCTGCGCTTAAAGCCGAACGCGACTATGAAGAGGTGATTTACACCAGCCCTGATGGTGAGAAGTTTGACCAGCCTTTAGCCAACGAACTATCCCTAAAAGGCAATATGATTATCCTCTGTGGCCACTATAAAGGAATTGATCAGCGCGTCAGAGACCATCTGATTACGCGAGAGATAAGTATTGGTGACTATGTACTTACAGGCGGAGAGTTGGCCGCTGCAGTGATGACAGATGCTATAGTGAGGCTAATTCCAGGCTCAATCAGTGATGAACAAAGTGCATTGAGCGACTGTTTTCAAGACAGTATGCTTGCAGCACCTATATATACTCGCCCATCTGACTATAAAGGTTGGAAGGTTCCAGACATTCTTTTGAGTGGAAACGAAGCGAAAGTACGCCAATGGGAGTTTGATCAAGCAATGGAACGGACAAAACGTTTGCGTCCCGACTTATTGAAATAAATAAAAAACTAAACCGGAAGACCCTTGTAGTCTCCCGGTTTTTTATTTCTTTTTGACAGAAGCATAAGCTTTAGAGAATCCAAAATCAAATTATATTGACTAAATAGAACCAATAATTTTGATTTTATATTCATTTGTTTTATCTTTGTAAGATAATACGGAATTATGGAAAAAGAAACGAAAGACATGGAGGCAGTACAGCTGCCCGAGAACGCATTTCGCGAACTAAAAGAAGGCGAAAAGTATGAACCTGTGATGAGCCCTAACAAGGTTTATCCCGAAGTGAATAGCTGGTCAGTCATTTGGGGCATTCTCATGGCAGTGCTTTTTTCAGCAGCTGCAGCCTATCTTGGACTCAAAGTAGGTCAGGTTTTCGAGGCCGCTATCCCCATAGCCATTATTGCTGTCGGCGCATCTACAGCCGCTAAGCGTCGCAATGCGCTTGGAGAGAACGTTATTATTCAAAGTATCGGCGCCTGCTCGGGTGCTGTTGTAGCTGGTGCTATCTTTACTTTGCCTGCCATATATATATTGCAAGCCAAGTATCCTGAAATGACAACATCATTCTTTAAGATATTCATGGCCTCGGCATTAGGTGGTGTTCTCGGTATATTATTCCTTATTCCTTTCCGCAAATACTTTGTAAGCGACATGCATGGCAAGTATCCTTTCCCCGAGGCTACAGCCACAACTCAAGTATTAATGAGTGGAGCGAAAGGTGGAGATCAGGCAAAACCGCTGTTATTATCAGGTCTTGTAGGTGGACTTTACGATTTTATTGTAGCCTCACTTGGTTGGTGGAATGAGAACTTTACAAGCCGTGTGGTAGGTTGGGGAACAGAATTGGCCGACAAGGCAAAGCTTGTTTTCAAAGTCAATACAGGCGCTGCCGTCCTTGGTTTGGGCTATATTGTGGGCTTGAAATATGCACTATACATCTGTTTTGGTAGCATTGCAGTGTGGTGGTTGATAGTTCCCGGCATGTCGTTACTATTCCATGACCAAGTATTAAACCAGTGGGATCCTTCCATTACACTCACTGTAGGCGCTATGGACCCTGAAACAATCTTCAGATCGTATGCACGTAGCATCGGCATTGGAGGCATAGCTATGGCTGGTATCATCGGAATTATCCGTAGTTGGGGTATCATCCGTGATGCTGTTGGACTGGCAGCGCGTGAACTAAAAGGTAAAGGTGGGAACATAGATGACGTACAACGCACTCAAAGAGATATCAGTTTTAAGATTATTGCCATAGGAAGTATTGTGGTATTATTACTCACTTTTATCTTCTTTTGGACTGGAGTGATGCAAGGAAACATCTTATTTGCTGTGGTAGGTATACTGCTTGTGACCTTCATTGCCTTTCTTTTTACGACCGTTGCAGCTAATGCTATCGCCATCGTTGGTAGCAATCCAGTATCAGGAATGACGCTAATGACGTTGATATTTGCCAGTGTTGTGATGGTTGCTGTAGGCTTAAAAGGTTCTGCCGGCATGCTGGCTGCCCTCATTATGGGAGGAGTTGTCTGCACCGCTTTAAGCATGTCGGGTAGTTTTATCACTGACTTGAAGATAGGATATTGGCTTGGAACGACGCCAAAGAAACAGGAAAGTTGGAAATTTTTGGGTACTTTGGTCAGCGCAGCAACAGTTGGTGGCGTGATGATGTTACTCAATGAGACTTATGGTTTCGCAAGCGGCAGTCTGGCAGCACCACAAGCTAACGCGATGGCTGCAGTCATAGATCCTCTTATGAACGGTGTAGGTGCGCCATGGATTCTATATGGTATAGGAGCTGCTTTGGCTATAATTCTGACGCTATGTAAGGTTCCTGCGCTCGCATTTGCATTGGGAATGTTCATTCCTTTAGAGCTAAACGTGCCATTGGTTGTGGGAGGTGCCATCAACTGGTGGGTTACTTCTCGCAGTAAAGATGAAGAAGTGAACAAGCAACGCGGTGAGCGTGGTACGCTGATTGCAAGCGGTTTTATTGCTGGTGGAGCATTGATGGGCGTGATAAGTGCACTGCTGAAGTTTGCAGGTTTTGAGGTTTGGTTGTCCGACATGAAGCTCGCAGTGTCACCAACTTGGTTGACAAGTGCCGCAAGTCAAGTGTGCTCTCTGATAGCTTACATCTGTTTGATTACATTCTTCATCAGAGCTACACGCAATAAATAGACTATATAATAAGGTAAAAAGAATAAAGAAATGACATTAGAAAAGGATAGTAAGATTTACATTGCAGGCCATCATGGACTTGTTGGCTCTGCCATTTGGAAGAATTTAGAGTCACGTGGCTATACCAATCTTATTGGAAGGAGTCATAAAGAGCTTGACTTGACAGACCAATCTGCCGTCAAATCATTCTTTGATGAGGTACAACCTGATGCGGTAGTTCTTGCTGCTGCATTCGTCGGAGGCATTATGGCGAACTCTCTTTATCGTGCAGATTTCATCATGCAAAACATGAAAATGCAATGCAATGTGATTGAAAACGCGTATAAACATGGGGTGAAAAAATTACTATTTTTAGGCTCGACATGTATCTATCCAAAGGATGCGCCGCAACCAATGAAGGAAGATTGTCTACTCACCTCGCCCTTGGAATATACCAACGAGGAATATGCAATCGCCAAAATTGCCGGACTTAAGATGTGTGAAAGCTACAATTTGCAATACGGAACGAACTATATTGCTGTCATGCCTACTAACCTTTATGGTCCTAATGACAACTTCCATTTGGAGAATAGTCATGTGATGCCTGCCATGATGCGTAAGATTTACTTAGCCAAACTCATTCATGATGGAGACTGGAATGCTATTAACAACGACATGAATAAACGTCCACTCAACCCTCCACCAGCCTTACGTAAGCTTATTGGTGAAGGCAATGTAGATGGTAACAACACGCAAGAACGCATCTTAAAAGCCCTCGCTTTCTATGGCATAGAGGATAATAAGGTGACGTTATGGGGCGATGGTAGCCCATTCCGTGAATTCCTTTGGAGTGAAGATATGGCTGATGCAAGCGTACATGTGCTATTGAATGTTGACTTCAAAGACATCATAGGCATTGATAAATACTCATCTGTTTTCTATGATGCAAAGACAGATGGCGTGGTAGATCGTAATAATTCTGAAGGTCGAGGCGGTGCTATTCCATCGTTAGGTGAAATCAGAAACTGCCATATTAACGTCGGAACAGGAAAAGAACTCACGATCAAACAATTAGCAAACTTAGTCAAAGAAACGGTTGGTTTCACTGGAGAAATCGTTTGGGATGCCTCAAAACCTAACGGCACTCCACGTAAACTCATCGACGTAGAAAAGTTACATCGTTTAGGCTGGACACACAAAATAGAAATCGAAGAAGGTGTAGCGAAACTCTATACCTGGTATCAAGACAGTCTTAAATAAAATCAACAATCAAATATGAAACATTTATATCCATTGTTGTTTGAACCAAATCTTCATGAAACAGTATGGGGAGGAGACAAACTAACAACTTGGAAACATCTGCCAAAGCACGCTGCTCCCGTTGGAGAATCATGGGAAGTAAGTGCTGTTCCATCAAGTGTTAACATCATTTCTAACGGAATTTATAAAGGCAAAGACCTCATTTCACTCATTGATAGCTATCCAAACGAGATACTTGGAAAGCATGTTGCAGAGCGTTATGCAGGTAAAATGCCACTCTTAGTAAAGTTTATTGATGCCCGACATGACTTGAGTATACAAGTTCATCCCAATGATGAGATGGCGCAACGAGTGCATGGTAAGTTTGGAAAGAGCGAGATGTGGTATGTCCTTCACGCTGATCCTGGCGCATCACTCTACGTTGGTTTTAAACAAGAAATAGACCGAAATGAATATAAAAAGCGAATTGCTGAAGGCACAATTACAGACGTTTTAGCTCGTCACGAGGTGCATGCAGGAGACGTTTTCTACCTTCCTGCTGGACGCGTTCATGCGATTTGCGGAGGCATTTTGCTTGCAGAAGTTCAACAAAGTAGTGATCTTACCTATCGAATCTATGACTATAACCGGCCTGGAATAGATGGAAAGCCACGCGAACTACATACAAAATTAGCCGCAGAAGCACTCAATTATCATGTAGAAAAGGACTATCGCACACACTATTCTGACGAGAAAGAGTGCGATTGTACGGTGCTTTCAACAGAATATTTCTCTGTACATATCATTGACACCACTGCCCCATTCCACCGCAATCTCATGGAACATGACAGCTTTGTCATTGTGATGTGCCTTGAAGGAGACTGCAAAATTCACGTTCATTCGACTGGAGATGAGATCGAATTGCACGAAGGATTTAGTTGTATGATCCCTGCAGAAATAGCAGATTATGACCTTATTCCTGTGAATGGTCATACCAAAATATTAGATACTTACATTGATTAAAAGTAAAGGGTTTCGTGAAACGATTTCGCGAAACTCTATACTTTTTAAAATAAAATGTCCATGTTCGAAGACACAAGTGAATATAACGACATCATTGAACTGCCTCATGTAGAGCCAATCGGACGTAAAAGGCTTTCTTCATGGGAGCATGCTAACCAGTTTTCTGCATTCGATGCCCTCACAGGACTCGGAGAATCTATTGAAGAAGAGACGTCTAAAATACTCAAGGAATACACGATTAATGATGAAGAACAAAAGGGTGCGCTTGCTAAAATGAAAGCGTTCTTTGAACAAGCAAACCTACCATACGAAGCTGCTAACGAATACTTTCAATCCATTTTTGGTCAAGATGCGCAATTAAAGGACTTCCTTTAAACGCAATATCATTTTGCATTATCTCCCAACATAAATATAGTAATCGATAAAACGAACCTATCCTGAAAAACAATTCCATTCATTTTATCGCGTAAACAACATTAAAACACCTCGCAATCTCAGCCGTTTTAACTTGCAAAACAGCTTATTTTGGTTTGCTTTCTAATTTCATCGTTTTCATTACCGAAGAGGTAACGTAACACTATTTTGCACCTTCTATATTATATTATCATGAGAAGGAAGATTGAATGATAGTGATTTCTATGTTTCTTTGCATCTATTTTATTGATTGCTTAACCAGAAACAATACCCAAGAAACACACTCTCTAAGAGACGAAGTATTTAAAAAAGAAATCCCCAACGAATTGCTCCGTCGGGGAATATCTTGTAAATTGAGTCTACTTTATTACTTTACGTAGATTACAGCAAGGCGGTTAGATGTTGTACCTTGAACGCCCTTACCATTAGCTTGCTCAACATTTACACCCTTATTCTTCAGGTAGTTAGCAACAACGTTTGCACGATCCTGAGAAAGTTTCTTGTTAAGTGAGCTTGAACCTTCAGGAGAAGATGTACCAACAATCTGTACAGTGCTACCCTTAGCGATGTTATCAAGAACAGACTTAGCTTCGCTTGTCAAGTTAGACTTACCCTGTGCGAATGTTACGAACAATGGGTTAACTACGCTTGCACCTGGAACTTCCTTAACAACTTCCTTGATAACCTCTTTTGGTTTCTTAGCAAGTTCGTTACGAAGATCGCTGATCTGTGAGTTAAGTGCATCGATTTCGCTCTGATCACGAGGAGTAACAATCTTGAAGTTGTGTGTACCATTTGAGTTAGCGAACTTGTAAATCAAACCACCATTCAACTGAACGTAGCTGTGGTTGATGTTGTACTGGATACCGCTATTACCCATGTTGTAAGGAGTACCGCTCTTATCGTTCAAACCATAAGCAATAGATGGCTCAACATAGAACTGCCACTGCTTCTGTGAACCGAAGTTGAAAGCGAAGTCAAGACCTAACTTTGAAGTCAAGTTATTAACCTGTTTGAAGCTCTTGTACTCTGCAGTGTTGCCAAACAAGTGGCCCCAACCAAGACCAGCTACAGCGATTACTTCGAATGAGCGAGGCTCACCTGTGTAACCACCAAACCAGTTACTGAAGTTCAATGTACCCAACAAGCTTGTGTTCAAGAAGCGAACGATAGTACCTGTTGAAGCATAAGGCTTATTTGAGAAATAAGCATTGCTCTCTACTGCCAAACCAACAACTGGAGTAAACCAGCGACCAATGCGAAGACCTGCATTTGGATCAAGACCCTTTAACCATGCATGACCGGTTGTTTTTGTTGCAACACCGCCATTAACACCAACATAAATGTTGTCAAAAGTCTTACTTTCCTGTACAGTTTGTGCAGATGCTGATACTGTCATCAAGGCAGCAGCAGCTAATAAAACTAACTTTTTCATGTCTCTCTAAAAAATTAATTAATAATTATTGTTTATAATCTTTTTTCTTGTTTACGAGTGCAAAGTAATTAAAAAATATTCGAACTGCCAAATTTTTACTAAGGAATTTATGCTCAACAACATAAAAAATGAGAAATATCAATTATTTAATCAAATTATCTTTCGTTTTATACTTGTTTTTTACCTCTAAGGCCTTATTATTAAACGAGTTTTTATTATCTTCGCAATATGAAAAAGATTATACTGATAACAGGAGGACAACGTTCTGGGAAAAGTATGTATGCTGAACGCTTAGCCCTATCAATGACCGACCAACCAATATATTTTGCCACGGCACGTATTTGGGATGAAGAGTTCAAGGAGCGTGTAAAAAGACATCAAGCACGTAGAGGAGACAATTGGACTAATATCGAAGAAGAGAAATATCTGTCGCACCATACTATATATAATAAGGTATGTGTGGTCGACTGCATTACGCTTTGGTGCACTAATTTCTTTTTCGATGCAAACCAAAATAATCCAAAAGAGCCAGTGATTGATGAAGCACTCGATGCAATTAAAAAGGAATTTGATCAATTTACGGCCCAAGATGCAACATTTATCTTTGTGACTAACGAGATTGGTAGTGGCGGAGTGAGTGATAATGTGGTTCAAAGACGCTTCACAGATATGGAGGGTTGGATGAATCAATATGTGGCATCGAAAGCTGATGAGGTTGTTCTGATGGTGTCAGGAATACCAGTTAAAATTAAATAACATGACTAATTTTAATATAAAAGCACCCAATCAATACATAGAAAAGTCGCTGATTGAGAAGATAAACAATCTAAATAAGCCCAAAGGTTCATTGGGAAGATTGGAAGAAATAGCCTTGCAAATAGGACTTATTCAACAGACATTGTCTCCCTCTTTGCATCATCCTTGCCACCTACTTTTTGGTGGAGACCATGGTATTGAGCGTGAAAACGTGTCGATATCTCCACGAGATGTGACATGGCAACAGATGATAAACTTCACGCAAGGAGGTGGAGGTGTCAACCTGTTTTGCCGTCAACATGGATTTAAACTGCGAATCATCGATATGGGAGTTGACCATGATTTAACGGCCTATCCGGCCATTATCAATCACAAAATCGCGCATGGAACGGCGAATTTCCTCCACAATCCTGCCATGAATGATGAGCAATTCCAACGTGCGTTGCATATAGGTGCAACATTAGTTGATGATTGTTTTGCCGAAGGATGTAACATTATTAGTATAGGTGAAATGGGAATTGCCAATACAAGTCCGTCAAGTATATGGATGAGTATCTTTGAAAACCTTCCTTTAAACGAATGTATTGGCGCGGGTGCTGGCCTAAACCATACCGAGATGCAACACAAATTAGCTGTACTTCAGACTGCCGTCGACCGATTCTTTGCCCAAGGCTATCAGCCCATTGATGCCATTCCATATTTTGGAGGCTTTGAAATGGTTGGGGCAATAGGGGCAATGCTTCGTGCAGCCGAACGTCACATGGTCATCCTTGTTGACGGATTTATCATGACCGCTTGCATGTTGGCAGCGTCTCAAATGCACCCCGAAGTTTTGGCTTATGCCATCTATGGGCACTGCAGTGATGAGGGAGGACACCGCAAAATGCTTAAACTCATGAATGCTAAGCCTTTATTATCTTTAGGTTTAAGACTTGGTGAAGGTACTGGAGCCTTATGTTCCTACCCCATTATTGACTCTGCTGTGCGCATGATTAACGAGATGAATAACTTTGAAAATGCACATATCACCAAATATTTTTAATTCATGCAGATAGACATTCAAAACAATATTTCATGGCGCGACCGTCTTTTTGCAGCGCTAATATTCTTTACTCGCCTCCCCTTTTGGCGCATCTATCAACCTAAAAAAGAGGCCTACGAAACGATAATTGAGTTTTGGCCCCTCACAGGATGGCTCACTTCAGCGTGCATGGCAGCCACTTTTTACTTCGGTTCGATGTATATGCCTCTTTCGTTTGCCGCAATTTTGGCTATCGTAATACGCATTTTAATTACTGGAGCTCTACACGAAGACGGCTTAGCTGACTTTCTTGACGGCTTCGGCGGAGGCGGAAGTGACCGCAAACGCATTTTAGATATCATGAAAGATAGCCGTATTGGCACCTTCGGTGTACTCGGTTTGATTCTTTATTTCATGTTATTGTATCAGTGCCTTACAATTCTTCCTGTCCACACAACGGCATTAATGATTCTGGCTGCAGACCCTTTCTTCAAGATGATTACAGCCAATCTCATCCAATACATGCCTTATGCTCGAACAGCAGATACAGCAAAAAATCGAGTCGTTTACCGTAAGTTGAGCATTAAATCTGGCATAAGTATCTTCATACAAGGCGTGCTTCCAACTCTTCCTTTGTGGTATTTCTTCGGCTTACCTTATATCTGTATAGCCCTTCCTGCACTTGTTTATTATCTCCTTTATCTATTGATGCACCACCGCATTGGAGGCTATACCGGAGATTGTTGCGGTGCTGTTTTCCTCCTAACAGAGTTGAGTTTCTACCTCGTTTATGTCATTTTCTCACTTCATCCATTAGCATCTTTATGAAAGTTACCCTCATCCGACACACCAAAGTGAATGTTCCCAAAGGCACATGTTATGGTTGGAGCGATGTGCCCGTAGCCGACTCATTCAGTGAAGAGGCTGCTATCACGAAAGCAAACCTATCTAAAAAACCACCTTTTGACGCCGTGTTCTCTTCGCCATTAACACGTGCTCGCAAGCTTGCTTCTTATTGCGGATACGATAATCCCACACTCGATGACCGACTGAAAGAGATGAACATGGGAGACTGGGAGATGCGTTTATACGACGATATTGCCAAAGAAGACCCGCACATTCTGGCGTGGTATGAAGACTATATGCACCTTGAAGCTACGGGAGGTGAGAGTTTTCCGATGCTGTTCAAGCGCGTTTCGTCCTTCCTTGACTGGCTAAAACAACAACCATTTGAGCATGTCGGCATCTTTGCTCATGGCGGTGTACTCATTTGTGCAGGCATTTATGGTGGATTGTTTCCTAAAGAAAATGCCTTCGAAAACCTTACAGCATTCGGAGGCATTGAGGAAATTGAACTATGATATCAATTATTTTGTCACCATATTTGAATTAAAACTTATGGCCATCACACTATAAGCCGGCAATTGCAACACGCTATTTTTCATGTTGATGAGCTTTTCCCGGAGCATAGCATCAAACGTTTTCACCTTCATATCGCTTGGATTTCCATCAAAACCAACCACGCGGCTGTCATCAGGAAGACTGATTCCGTCTAACTTTAAGTTAATTGTTGCAGGCAAGGCATTCACCAATTTCAACATTGTTTCGCCTGTTCTACTATCTTTTACCACACTAACAGCAACACGATAGGCCAAATCTTTGGCTATATCAACATGCGAAGTAACATATTGATTGCCTGAAAATTGAGAAAATAAGGCCTGGGTATGATAATTAGGAGTTGTCGTTATTTGAGCCGCATTGAAATAAATGAGGTCAGGATTCCAGTTCTGATGCTTCTCATGACACAGCAAAGGAGCATAACTTGTCATTTCAACAATATCGCCATTACGCTCAATATTGCAAAGATGTATAGCCTCAGCAAGGGCCGACTCAACCGTTCTTGAGCGCGAAGCATACTCTCCCAAGTAAACTTTCGGACCTTTTCGGTCATATTGATCATAATAGTTTTGATTGTGAAGAAACCAGCCCGGTGATTCATAATAATGCTCATCTACAGCATCTATAACTGATTTATTCGCCTTAGCAACCTTCCATCCTTCGATATAATCAGCCGAAGGATAATGGAAAGGACCAACAGTTCCAATAACTTCTATATCAGGATATTTTGCTTTTACAGCCTTGCAAATCATCAAATAGCGTTCTTCAAATGCCGTTGTAATAAGGTCTTCATTGCCAATGCCTATCATCTTTAGATGGAAAGGAGCAGGATGTCCTGCGTCGGCACGCATCTTTGCCCACTTCGAAGAAGCCGGATTACCATTCGCCCACTCGATTAAATCCAACACATCTTGCACGTAAGCAGGCATCTGATTCATAGGGATTCCACATTGTTGCCCAGCTAAACCCTCTTTGTTTGCAGCCGAATTTTGACATGGAACGCCTGCAGCAAGCACAGGAAGTGGGGCTGCTCCAAGATCTTCGCATAGCTGAAAATATTCAAAAAAGCCTAAACCTTTCGTCTGATGATAGCCCCATATATTACGATCAGGCTTGCGATCATAAAGTGGTCCAATACTTTCTTTCCAATGATAGATATTGTTTATTCCGTCACCATGCAGCATACAACCTCCTGGAAAGCGCATAAACTTTGGACGCAAGGCTGCAATTGTCTCGGCAATATCCTTACGCATGCCATGTCCTTTATAGGTATCGTGAGGAAAAAGTGACACCATATCTATCGCAACATCTCCCGGTTTAGTGCTTACAATAAGCAGACTGCAACGCACAGGTGTTACGGGTTGTACTCTCTTTTTGGTCAAAGTATTTAGCGATAGCGAATAAGGCTGCCAGCTATTTCCCTCAACCTTCACTTTTCCTTCAGTTAAAACCTGCCCCAAAGAATCAACCAACTGGACGAGCAATGTAGCTTTCTTCTGACCAATACAACGTGCATAAACCGAAAAATCAAATTGTTCGCCATGGTCATAGATAATATTATCCCACCCATGATTCGTCAAAGTAGCTTGATTTAGAACTGCATAATGTGCATTGTTCTTACTCAATGGCTCTGCCGTTGCTATCACAATAGGTTTATCCGAGGTCCAAGCGGTCTGACTATTCCATCCTCGATGGTCGGCAGGAGAATACTCAAAATCTCCATTTTCAAGTAATTGTGCGTATAAACCACCATCAGCTGCACGACTAATATCTTCGAAAAATACGCCTATAAGCTTATCACTTATCGGCTTTGTTTTCGTGAGGTCAACATGCAAAGTAGCCTCAACAGGCCGATTCAAAGTTGCAAAACGCGATTTATCGTCTTTCATTTGCTCTGCATAACACTCGTTATCGGCTTTCAAACCAGCAAACCACGAACGAATAAATTGAAGATGATAAGCCGACACTTCGAAAGCATTTCCCAAGAACTTTTTCCCATTTATCACGGCATTATCCTTCTGCCAAAGCACTTCATCGGCTTGTGATGGAATGGAATCTTCTTCAAAATGACGAAAATCTTCTGTGGCATGGACATAGCGTTTGCCTTTAGAAGTCTTCAAATAAATATCAAAAGAGCCATCCCCCATTTGATAAACCACAGGACTTTTCACCCCTTTCTCACGCACAAGGGGATAATCTTGCGGGCGCCATGTAATGAGATCATCTGAATAAGCCGCTGCAAACACAGGCGCACTATCATTCACTGACCACACAGCACGCCACGTTCCGTCAGCAGCCTTAGTCACATAAGGGTCAAACATGCGTTTTTCCGCGCCCCATGGTCCATAGTCTGAGGCGCAAAGTTGGCCCACTTCATGCCACTGATCATCGTCTCCGAGAAAGGCAAGATGAAGTCCTTCGCGCGCACTCGGTGAATAAACAAAGACCTGGCAGGTAGAATCTTTGCCCATAATCGTATAGGCTGGCGTTATATTTTGAGCTTGAACGGCTCCACCACCCAAGCATAATGCCAAGAAAAGTATTATCTTATGTTTCATGTTATATGATTTATTTTCATTTCGTTTGTAACATGCTTTATCTCATTGAGAATCATAATGTTTAGTTTTCGGCATCAGATGTTTCTGACTTTTGCATCAAATCAGCGCACGATTTGTGCCGTTTTAGCTCATCTTCTGCATCAATTCACAGCATCATTGCTTTCATTTTACTTTACCTGTTGTAGTAAAAAACGGGACTGACTCGCATCACTGCGTACCAGTCCCTATAAAAAAAATTAGAGAGTTATAAAAAAATCAAGTTACTACTTATGTTAATAAGTCTACTTGTAATATTCTTTTTTGCCTGCCGCCAACGTATTTTTCATTAGCGAACAGATTGTCATTGGGCCAACACCACCAGGAACTGGCGTGATAAATGCACATTTGGGTGCGACCTCATCAAACTTTACATCGCCGTTCAAACGAAAGCCACTCTTGCGTGTTTTGTCTTCAACGCGCGTGGTACCCACGTCAATTACGACTGCACCTTGCTTCACCATATCGGCTGTAACGAAGTTAGGTTGTCCGATGGCAGCTATGATTATATCGGCTTCACGACATTCTTTCTTCAAGTCTTTTGAATGACTGTGGCAGACGGTTACTGTCGCATCACCATATTGTTTCTGCATCATCAGCTGCGCCATAGGCTTTCCTACGATGTTACTTCGACCGAGAATAACACACTTCTTACCACTGGTTTCAATGTTATAGTGACTGAGAAGCGTCCATATTCCCAATGGAGTGGCAGAGATGAAACAGGGCAAACCAATGCACATTCTGCCTACATTGATGGGGTGAAATCCATCTACATCCTTACGAAAATCAATAGACATGATGACCTTTTGCTCGTCAATATGCCGCGGTAAAGGCAACTGAACGATAAATCCATCGACGTCTTTATCTTTATTAAGTCGGTCTACACAAGCCAGCAACTCGGCCTCTGTGACATCCGCTTCATAGCGAATGAGCGTGGACTTGAAGCCACATTGCTCGCAAGCGATAACCTTATTGCGCACATAAGTCTCTGAACCACCGTCATGACCCACTAACACTGCCACCAAATGAGGCTGTTTTCCACCAGCTGAAACGATATTCTTTACCTCTTCAGCGATTTCAGCTTTGATTGCTGTTGCAGTTGCTTTACCGTCAATAATCTGCATGATAGTGAATCAATTCGTCAGACTTTAGAACTTAGGCATACCCGGCATTTTCATACCTTTCATACGACTCATCATGCTTGCCATTTGATTTCCCGTAACCATTTTCATCATTTTACGCGTCTGATCAAACTGCTTGATGAGCTTATTCACCTCTTGTATATTCGTTCCTGAACCTTTTGCGATGCGTTGTCTGCGGCTCGTGTTGAGTATTTCAGGATTAGTGCGCTCCTTAGGTGTCATACTTTTGATGATGGCTTCAATGCCTTTGAACGCATTATCATCGATATCAACGTCCTTAATGGCTTTACCTACGCCCGGAATCATACTTGCTAAGTCTTTAAGATTGCCCATTTTCTTAATCTGTTCAATCTGACCAAGGAAGTCGTTGAAATCAAATTTGTTCTTTTGTATCTTCTTTTGGAGTCGTCTTGCCTCTTCTTCGTCGAACTGTTCTTGCGCACGTTCAACGAGTGAAACGATATCACCCATGCCGAGAATTCGGTCAGCCATACGCACAGGATGAAACGCATCAATCGCTTCCATCTTCTCTCCTGTGCCGACAAACTTAATGGGTTTCGTGACAACCGTACGTATTGAAAGCGCTGCTCCGCCTCGAGTGTCACCATCAAGTTTGGTCAAAACAACGCCATCGAAGTCGAGTCTGTCGTTAAATTCCTTTGCCGTGTTCACAGCATCTTGGCCGGTCATGGAGTCAACCACAAAGAGAGTTTCGTCTGGATGAAGTGCATTTTTGAGATTAGCAATCTCATTCATCATCTCTTCATCAACCGCAAGACGACCAGCAGTGTCGACAATCACAACATCATATCCCTTTGCTTTGGCCTCACGCACAGCGTTGTTAGCAATCACAATGACATCTTTGCTCTCAGGTTCTGAGTATACTGGGACACCAATCTGCTCGCCAACGACTTTTAATTGCTGAATAGCAGCAGGACGATAAACGTCACAAGCCACCAACAATGGTTTCTTATTGCGTTTGTTCTTAAGCAGATTTGCGAGCTTTCCACTAAAAGTTGTCTTTCCCGAACCTTGCAAACCACTCATTAGAATGATGGCAGGATGGCCTTCAAGTTGAATGTCAACAGTGTCTCCTCCCATTAAATCGGCCAACTCATCATGCACAATCTTCACCATCAACTGACCCGGCTTAACTGCTGTAAGCACGTTCATGCCCATGGCTTTCTGCTTTACTGTGTCTGTAAAACTCTTGGCAACTTTGAAATTAACGTCTGCATCGAGCAGGGCTCTACGTACATCTTTCAACGTCTCTGCAACGTTAATCTCGGTGATTTGACCTTCACCTTTCAATATTTTGAATGATCGTTCTAACCTATCACTTAAGTTTTCAAACATAAATTAAAGTCTTTTTTTTATAATTCTCTCATTAAAAATGAGGTCTTCTTAGTGAGAATGAAAGTCAACTCATTTTAGACAATGCAAAAGTAAATAATATATAGGAGAAACACTACTATCTAAACATGAATTTATAAATAATTAAGAAAAAAATGATTCAACATGTTAAAATATGCCCAATACACCTAAAAATCGAACAGTGCAACTAAAGGTAAATGATCACTAAATCCATTTTGATAACGTGCGCCATGGAAATTTCTCAATGGTTGGACTCCACCATAGATTTCATCTTCAGTTAAGAGGAATGGAAAGTCAGCCACATAACAACGCTGAAAGAAAGGAATCAACGGGTCACTACAAAAGATATGGTCCAAACTTCCCCATTCTCCACGATATTTATACGTACCTTTTGCGCCATGATTCCCAACAGCCGATGCAGAAATATCTAAGAAATCATGATGCATAACATACTGAATACTAACGTCTTTTTGATAGTCGTTAAAGTCTCCCGCAATAACAATCTTAGCGTTGTTTGAATGATTTCTCACGGAATCGACAGCCTCAACCAATCGCTTTGCAACTGCCATTCGGTGATCACGAGTGGCTAATTCTCCACCCATTCGACTTGGCGCATGCACCACAAACACATGAAGTGTGTCATCGTTTATTAGTTGTCCTGCCGCATAGAGTATATCTCGGGTTGGTCGCATGCCTTTAATCGGAGTCACACGGATGCTGTTCCAGCGCAACAACTTAAATGTAAAAGGTGAATAAAGCAATGCAACATCAATGCCACGCACGTCAGGTGACTCGGTCATCACATACTCATAACGTGCCTGACGAAGTAGTGATCGTTTGGTAAGATCACGCACCACACTGTCATTTTCGACTTCACACAGCGCAACAAGATCAGGTAAAAGCCATTTGTTTTCATGATTACCACAAGCTATTATGGATTGACCAATGTGGTTAAGTTTATTCCAATAGCGACTTTTATTCCAGTGATGATAACTCTCTGGCAAGTATTCCATGTCTTGTTTCAAGCTATCATGTTGTGTGTCGAAAAGGTTTTCGCAGTTCAATTCAACGAAAGTGAAGACCCCAAGTAACAGATACAACCAGTGCATAAGCGTTATTTCTAAGAGATATCTTCCTTTACATGTCGGCGAATCCGTGCGAGAAAGTCTTTCATTGCATCAGCATCTTTGTGGTCAATGATGTCAATGAGTTCTTTCAAAGCCTCTCTAATCTTAGCCACTTGCCCACTCGTGAACGGATTGAAGAGGATTTCTTGCAACAGATAATCATCCTCATTCAACACTCCTTTGGCTATTTTCATGTGCCGTTTGAATGTTGTTCCCGGCGCATCTTGATGCTTCATGACCGCGGCGAAGGCGAAAGTAGAGACAAACGGAATGCTCAATGAATAAGCAACTGTTTCATCATGTTCCTGAAAAGAATACTCATAGATGTTCAATCCCAGCCGTTGATAAAGGTCCTTAAAGAAGATTCGTCCCATATAATCCCCTTCATTGATAATAATTGCATTCTCTTCGTTCAGCTGATGTAGGTTGGCAAACGTCGGTCCAAACATGGGATGAGTGCTCACATAAGGTCGATTGCAGGTCTCATAAAAAGCCTTTAAGCCCGTCTTTACACTTGCTATATCACTCAAAATGCAATCTTTCGGCAAATAAGGGAGCACTTCTTGAAATGCAGGAAGCGTGTATTTAACCGTCACAGCATTAATAACTAACTCGGGAGAAAACTGCTTTATCTCTTCAAGTTCGGTGAATCTTTGGCAGTTATACGTAAAGCGCATGCGCCTAATATCCTTCTCATAGACGGCTACTTCGTGTTCAAAGCTGAGCAAATCGATAAAGAAACTCCCCATCTTTCCTGCTCCCATCACTAATATTTTCATGGCTATTGATTTATGATTTCCATCTGTTGACGAACACTTTCTTCGTGGATATGCTCGAAGATTTGAGCCGCAAACTCCGGACTCATGCCACAAAGACTCGCCTGAGCACCACGCTTTGACAGTATCTCATTATATCGGTTGGTCTGCAAAATCGTCATATTATGTTCCTTCTTATAAGTTCCAATCTCTCGGCAAATGCGCATTCTCCTGGCCAAAAGTTCCATCAATTGGCTGTCAATATCATCGATTTGCGTTCTTAATTGGCGTATACCTTCGTTCGTTGTATGCTCATCTCGCACAATCAACAAACTCAATATATAATCCAAAATATCTGGAGCCACCTGCTGTTTGGCATCACTCCAAGCCTCATCGGGCGAACAATGGCTCTCAACTATCAATCCATCGAAGCCTAAATCCATTGCTTGCTGACACAAGGGTGCTATCAAATCGCGTCGTCCTCCAATATGACTGGGGTCGCAAATCAAGGGTAACTCGGGAATGCGTCGATGCAATTCTATCGGTATTTGCCACATAGGCTGATTGCGATAAATCTTCTTTTCGCAGCTCGAAAAGCCTCGATGAATGGCGCCCAAGCGTTTAATGCCCGCTTGATTCAGTCGTTGTAGTGCACCTATCCACAACTCAATATCGGGGTTTACGGGGTTTTTCACCAACACAGGAATATCAATTCCTTGCAAACAATCAGCCAAAGCCTGCATTGCAAAGGGGTTAGCGGTCGTGCGAGCCCCTACCCATAACACATCAATGTCATATTTCAGGGCTAATGCTACATGTTCAGGCGTGGCCACTTCTGTGGCTGTGAGCATGCCCGTTTGTGCTTTAACTTCTTTCATCCAAGGCAAAGCCATCTCACCATTTCCTTCAAATCCTCCAGGCTTTGTACGTGGTTTCCATATTCCTGCACGAAAGATGTGGCAACCTTTAGCAGCCAGTTGTTTTGCGGTGGTTAGCACTTGTTCTTCCGTTTCAGCAGAACACGGACCGGCAATCACGCAGGAAGGCCGCTCACTATCACTCGGTAAGTTTAATGCTTGTAATTCAAGTTCCATATCGTTTATATTTTTTTATGCTATATTGTTTGCTTTATAATTGTCTGTTTTACTTGCAACGAAGCAAGTGTTACAATGAAAATCTCTATACGTTCAACAAAGTTCAACTCTTCAAACCATGGAGACAGCGTGCTAAAATGAAACATTTGTGATTCTTTCTAAGGCTTCATTCAATAGTGTTTCGTTTGCACAAAGACTTAAACGCACATAGCGTTTGCCTCGCTCTCCAAAGATAAAACCGGGCGTTATAAAGACTTTGGCCTGCTGAAGTATGGCTTCCGTGAAGTCTTCTACATCCGAATAACACTCTGGTATGCGCCCCCAAAGAAACAAACCAACTTGCCGTGGGTCGAAAGAACAACCCAAAGCAGCCATTATTTTCTCGGCAATCTTTCTTCTGCGAAGATACACATTTACATTGAATTCGCGATGCCATGCGTCGTCATTTGTATTAAAAGCTTCAGCCGCTGCCAACTGCAAACCGCGAAATGTGCCACTGTCAATGTTACTTTTAATCTTTAATATCCAGCTGATAAACGTTGGATTGGCCACACACATACCGACACGCCAGCCCGGCATATTATAGGCTTTACTCATCGAATTGAACTCAATGCAACAATCACGCGCCCCTTCTACCTGCATAATTGACCTCTTTTCATCTGTATTAAGAATGAAAGAATAAGGGTTATCATTAACAATAATAATGTCGTTTTCTTTGCCAAAGGCCACCAACCGCTCAAAAGTCTCACGATGGGCATTCCCTCCTGTGGGCATATTGGGATAGTTCACCCACATTAACTTGACGCCCGTGAGGTCCATTTTCTCAAGCAAGTCAAAGTCGGGTTGCCAGTCGTTGTCTTCACGAAG
>QWBZ01000140.1_pt1 | contig 30334 bp, 11 predicted proteins | sample 1972441 | NCBI WGS metagenome assembly QWBZ01 (sample SAMN09866721, study PRJNA288562) | Human oral metagenome isolate term6_saliva, whole genome shotgun sequencing... | isolation source: mouth | host: Homo sapiens | place: USA: California
TGGTGCTACTACTAAATACACATCCGAAGACATTAAAGGTACTTGGACAGATTTAGCATTCGGTGGCCGTTATGGCTTCAATGCAAATAACAGCATCTTCGCTGAACTTAGCACAGGTCTATCTGGCGACTATAAAGCCGGGTGGTCTGTAAATGCAGGATTTACACATAAATTCTAAGGGTAGATTTATTAAATAATCTTTTGTACAATCGTTAACATAAATAAAGCCGCCTAATAGTAGAGTCATAACTTTATTATTAGGCGGCTTTTATAGTATCTGTTATAGAATTAACTATATAGAACTTATGTATTTATCTTCTAAATTTAAGATAAATTATATAGACGAAATACGATGTATCGAGTATACTAATGAAACTGTAAGCTACCAGAATTATTATTGATAGATGCTTACTATATCAATAAATTTACCATGATTAGTATGGGGACTCTATGGGTATAACAGTTCCTAAATAGATAATACCTAGTGTATGATAACTGAAGTAGCTCTGGGGAGGGCGCTTCAAGAGAGGAGAACTTATGAAATTAGTAAAATTATTACCTGTTATGGCAATTGCCGCCGTATGTTTTTGTAGTCAAGCTAATGCAGCTCAAGATCCACTAATGATGCCTGAACAAGTATCTGCTCCTATGACTGTGAGCGAACGAGAGGTTTCTCTTGCAGTTCCTAGCGAAGAGGTAAAAGCAGTTGTCTCTGAATTCGCAGCGTTCCAATTGGGTATGCGCAATGCATTGATCAAAGATGACAACCGTGTAATGTCTGGTCAACAACGTTATGCTAACAATGCGTTGTACTACATGAATGTTCGCCGTAGCTGGTACATCACAAGCCATCGGTATAAAAAAGATAGCTATGCTCGTGTAGCATTAGATCGCTTGTACTTGGATTACAAAGAATTCTTTACGAATAATACGACTGTATCCGAAATGAACCAAGCTGAATACGAACGCCAAATTTTAGCTATTCTTGAAAAGAATACTGAAAACATGAACAATAATGAATTGCGTTTCTACATGAATGAAATGGTAATACACAGCTTGCAACAAGCTATGCGTGACAACAATAACCGTGTTAAACGCATTCGCTAATGAGTATATAACTGAATATATATACAAAAGAGGTAATGATGACGGTCGTTGCCTCTTTTGATTTTAGGGCATTTTTTATTTATAATAATGTGATGAAAATCACATAATACTGATGTTAATAGGTCTATACTATACCCATGACCGTATAGCAGTTTATATATAGACAACCCTTACGTACTATACATAAATTTACACACAGGTATCCAGATATATGCAATTACTCCTAGTTACAAAGCAATTACAATTTCTACTGGATACCATATTCTCTCTTTTAGCTATATGGTCGTTGTTAAACAAATTGGGGCTGTAACAGAATGTGGTTTTACAATATTCTAGTTGCAGCCCCTTTACAATATAAGAAATATCAAGAAAATTAGGTTTGTAATACCCTAAGTTTTCTTGATATTTTTTGTTTTTAGGCGCACCAGTTCCTCTATGTAAATCGTTTAAACCTTAGATCTTGTTTTGTTACAGCTCCTTATTTATATATTTTTATATTCTATTTTTATAACTCAACTATTAATATTTTAAATAATTTTAAATAAAATTTACAAAATTCATTTACAATTCACAAAAAATAGTGTAATATTTTAAACATATTTTAAAAAGTGTTGGACATAAGTTCTTAATAAGACGAGTATATATCTATCTTTTCTGGCTATTTAAGATAATAAATAAACCTACTGATATATATTCTTTTATGAAAGAACTTTCACAAATGTGATTGTAATTGTATTTATAGTTGAGGTGTAAGAGGATGAGAGCAAGAAATAAATTTTTATTATCTGCTGTTATGATGACATTATTGTCATCTACTATGGCTATGCCTAGTACATGGGCTGCAGCAGGTCTTAATTCTGAGGGGCGCGTTTTTGCAACTACTGCAGATAGTAAATTTGAAAGTACTGGAAGTGTGACTGCGAATGGTGTGGTAGCGTCTAACGGTGGTCAAGTTACGATTGGCTCTTTGGATACTCCTGATGCATCTCAATTGCCTAAACGCTATCGTCAACCAGCTTTCATTACAGGCATGCTAGATAATAGCTCCATCCAAGTAGATGGCGGTGTTATGGACGTGACTACTGCGCCATGGAAGTCTCCATATCCAGTAGCCTTTGCGTATAATAGTAAAATCAATATTGGCATTGATGATGAGGGTACTGTAAAACATAAAGTGTTGAACATGCAAGGTGATGTGCTCGTAACCGATAAAACAATGCCTCCATATCAAGAACAGCAACCATCTGTTATCAATATCGGTCTAGGTCGTGCTCATAATAGCCCTAACCAATTCTCTGGTAAAGCAGTGAATACTTTAGAGGATAAAGGCGGCGAGATCAACATGACCTTTGATGGAGGCATGTGGAGCCACGATAGTATGGGTGGCTTAGAGCCGTTCATGATCGATGGTAAAAAGGCTAGTAGTAGTATCAATACATTCACAGGCACTCGTACTCGCGAAGGTTTCAGCCGTATTTCTCAAGATTCTCTCAGCGATATCCATGTGAATAAGTTGGACGGCCATATTAATGTTATTTATGATATGAGTGCAAGTACTGGACTAAACTTCGGTAAACCAGCTTCTCAAAAAACTGGTCTTGATGCGGCTGACATCGAGGGCGGTAACTTCATCGTAAAATCCGCTGCAGCCGGCTCTGGTGTGCATGGTTATGTAACAGGTGACAATCTTGATACATCTTCTGAAAGCAATGTAAACAAGATTTTAGATAATTTGGCCCATAAATTCTATTATGAAAATTATGTAAAAGGTGAAAGAAACCTTTCTGGTACTGTATCCATCGCTTCTAAAGGCATCGTGTCTAGCTATCAAAAAGCATTGACTACAGACAAAAAAGAAGGGGATATTACATGGAAAGACGGTAATGGACAAGGCTCCTATGTGGTGCCAGAACCAAAACCAGTTACACAAGTAACTCCGGACCCTAAACCAGTTACTCCTGTAACTCCAGATCCAAAACCAGTTATGCCTGTAACTCCAGAACCAAAACCAGTTACACCTGTAACTCCAGATCCAAAACCTCAAATTCCAGCACCTACACCTACACCTACACCAGTAAATCCTAATCCTGTTGTTCGTGGTGCGTACGATACGCCTCATATGCGTGGTATTCGTTCTGCTGTAGTAGGTAATATCAATGCTTGGCGTACATTAGCTGACGATATGTATCGCCCTCGCGTATTGCAACAAGACGAACCAACTGGTATTTGGGCTCGCATCGGTGGCGGTAAATACAGCTACTCTGGCAGCGGTATTGATACAGCTACAGATTACACACGCATCCAAGGCGGTTATGATGCTAAAATCAGCCGTGGTTGGACTGTAGGTGGTCAAGTATCCTACCTACGCGGTTCTGAAGACTATGTATTCGATGGTTCTGGTAAGGTTAAATCCTTCTCCGTTGGTGCCTATGGTTTGAAAGACCTTGGTAAGGATCAATATGTACATGTAGAAACGCAAGTAGGTCGTGTATCTAATGACTTCACAGCGCGTAATGAAATTGGTGAAGCCATGTCTGGTGATACAAAATCTAATGCATACAGCATCGGTGTTCGCTACGGTAAAACATTGAAATATGCTAATGGCTTCTATGTAGAACCACAAGCACAATTGAACTTTACACACTTCGGTGGCCGTAACTTCAACGTAGAAAATGTATCTGTTAACCAATCTGGTGTGAACAGCACTTCTGGTAAGCTTGGTCTTGAATTGGGTAAACAATTCGGCAATGGTAATATCTATACACGCTTTGCCGCAGGTCATGCTTTCACAGGCAATGTAAAAACTGCATTCGCTAGTGGCAGTGTTGTGAAATTAACAGAACAAGATCTTAAAGGCACTTGGACTGAACTTGCCTTCGGTGGTCGTTATGGATTCAATAGCAATAATAGCGTGTTTGCTGATGTTGCCACAGGTTTGTCTGGTGACCTCCAAGCAGACTGGGGCGTAAACGCTGGTTTCACGCACAAATTCTAATATATAGGTATTTATGCATAAGGTCATGAGACCTTGTGCATGGCTATCTATGGCCATATAGCTGTATGTCCGTATAGATATATATTTCCTTCACATATATTACCCCTTACATATATACAACGTATTTATCTATACATATACGTAGCATCCATATGCAACTTCCCCTTTTTATCATGCAATTACAATCCCTACGGATGCTATACTTCCCCCTGTATCACATAAGTATATGGCCTATCTTATTATGTTTAGACCTAGTCTGAATGTAATATACTAACCTTCTTAAATAGAATGCAAAAGAGCCCTCTTATAGACGCTTGAAGTAATCCTATCGTTTTTGAATATAGGATATACCCATTATGTGTATCTATAAGAGGGCTCTTTTGTATTAATTTTAGTTTAAAGATAAACCTTTTTTTTGATTATCTTTGTGTTATAATTAGAAAAAGGAGGCAAATAATATGTTAATTGATTTTTCCGTTGCTGGCTTTGCATCGATACAAAAAAGACAAGAGTTAACATTTTGTGCTTTCAGCGGGCAAAGAATTAAAGGTACTAAATATGAAGATAACTATATATTGACAAGTGAATCACGCCCTGCTAAATCTACTATTATATTTGGTAATAATGCAGTCGGTAAAACTAATTTGTTGCATGCTATTGATTCTCTGATTCATATTATTAAAGAAGAAAAGATTTTTTCTAATAATCGATTATTTAGTATATTGTCAAATAATATTCAATATAATATAACAGTAGAATCTAAACAAGAAAACTTATATCAATACTCTCTAGTTATTGATAAAAACCAGACCGTATTATCTGAAAAGTTAGAACTGAATAATAAAATTATATATAAATTTGAAGATAATATTTTATCAAGTGATGTTTTAGAGGATGCTGTTACAGAAATTTATTCTCGCAAATCAACTGCAACTATTCTTTCAAAGATAAAAGATTTTATTAGCGATATTTATATTGATTTTATAGATACTATAAATTCTATCAGTGTTATTACTGATCCTTTCATTAATCCTGATGTTAAACCATTTAATATAACTATTACTGAAAATCAGAGAATCTTAATTGAGGAGAATAAGGATTTAACATTAGAAATTCTAGCTCAATTGGATGGAACAATTTCTTCAATTGAATTAGAAAAAAGAACTATAGCAGAGGAAGAGTCTGTTTCATATGATGTTTATATTGTCCGTGATTTAGGGGAACAAGATCCAGTAAGACTCCCATTAGCTTATGAATCAAAAGGGATAAAGCGTATTATGGCAATACTTACATCGCTCCTTTGCGTTCACAATGGTAGAACGGTACTAATTGATGAACTAGATGCATCAATTAGTACTAAATCTCTTATTTTACTTTTTAATCATATAATCAACTCTAATTCCAATACTTGTGGTCAATTGGTTGTTACATCCCATAATTTAGAGCTTTTTAATATTAATTTATTTGCACCAGAACAAATTTATATCACTACGAAAGATCAAACATTGTCTACTATAGTTAATTCGTTAGCTGATTTTGATTTGAGAAGTAATAAAAAAAGGTTGGCTATCGACTATTTGCAAGGAAAATTCGAGGTATAAAGTCATGCCAACAAAGCCTAAACGTATTAGAAGAAATCTTAAAACCAGCTTAAAGATTCAAGTTGTGTGTGAAGGCGATACTGAATATAGTTATCTATATAGTATCTTGAAAGGGTTATCTAATGTCAAAATTTATTCAATAAATGGTGGAGGATACGGTAAATTTAGTAACCATATAGAGAAAAACTCATCTTTATATAGTATATTCCTAGTAGTTGTAGATTTAGATAAAGCGCAAAATAGGGATAGTGAGTGTAAGTTACTAAATCGTTTAATTAAGGATCTAGACCTTTTAGATAGACGTAATTGTATATTTTTGAATGGTCCTGATATTGAGTATTGGATTGCCTGTTGTATAGGCAATCCTAATGACACTCTTACTGAATTGATTGAGTTAGGATATGTTAAAGGCAACTCAGTTAATACTTTTTTAAATAACCAGCATGGTAGTATAGATATTGCTAAACAGCATGTTAATAGTACAAGGATTTATTACAGTAAGCCAAATGTTGATTGTAAATATGGTCTGTATAAAGAATTTTTAAATGAACGTCAGAGTACCTTAGGGAATTTACTACCCTATATAGAAGAATTAAATAGGTCGTAGAAATATTTAGGTTAACTTATTGATTATAACGAAAGAATCCACTTACTATCTAAAAAAGAAGTAGTAAGTGGATTTTTTATATATTGATTTTATTTTCTAAAGTACCCAAGGTATTCTAATCGCACTAAAACTTCGTTTAGGTATTGTTCGGTAGGAACTTTATAGGTGTAGCCGTCCTTAGTAGTACGCTGTACAGTTAGATTATCATCATTCATAGCCTGTATTAAGCTTTCTCGTGAGATAGGTTTAGCTAGTAATTTAGCAATATATAGTACTCCATTATCGATACTTTCATCGATTTGATTATACATATTGCCAAGAGCTGTATATTGGCTGCCACCATCTTCAATAAGTGTTTTCATATAGCTGATGAAAGGTTCAGGTATATAACTTTCATTTTCAACAAATGGTATGAGAGGATAGGATTCGCCATAAATATTAAGATTACCTAAGATGGTAAGGTACAATAGGCGCTGATAGAGCTGGTTATTATCGATGATATAACCAGGATAGGAGTTGTTGATATGATTTACAATATCTTGTACCGTGAATTGTTTAGCCGTATCCATTATCTCTTTGATGGCAATGTAGACGGTATTTGTCCAGTCCGATGGAACACCTTTTTCGTTGGCCGAATTAGCCACATAATATAGACTATTTAAGATATCCATCGTTACTGTTTCATCATGATTGATAATAGACTCATTGGCTTGTTTAGTTAAGAGACTCATGCGGAACTGTGTATCATACACATAGTCATAGAACTGCTCTTTGTCGATATAGTTGCCATTGGACAAGGCTCTAATATTATCTGCCACATCCTCTGAAAGCCATGAGATAAAGGACCGTTGCGGTACTTCATCACCAATATAGGCACATCCTTGCTGTTGTGCGCGCTCTATGAAGTCAGATACGTATACAGGATCATTAAAGGTTTCTAAATATTCGTGGGCTACATAATAGTCGCTAGAGTTTAGTACGCGATGAATATTATTGATCTTATAATCCGATTGCGTACGAGACCGTTCATCACTGTTCATGGTATCTGCCACCATTTTTAATACATTTTTTGTATATAATGTACGCTCTAATAGGTTTTGATCGTGTGCACGCTTTTCGGAGTACAACATAATATCCCGTAACTGTTCTAGTCGTTTCCATCCTGGGTAGGTATTATAGGATACGTAGGCAATACCATTATCAGATAAGTTTTTATTACAAATACTTAGTATTTTATCCTTTACTATGTCAGGCACCCAAGACCAAATGCCGTGAACGATGATGTAATCAAAGGTGCCAAAGCTTTCATCAATATCGAGAATATCCTTTTCTAATAAGGTTACATTGGTGAGACCAATGGATTTAATCATTTCATTGCCGTGTTGTACCTGTACACTTGATAGGTCGATGCCTGTGAAAGTTGCTTCTGGATAGTACAGTGCTTGCGGGATGAGATTGCCCCCACAGGATGCACCTAACTCAAGAATGCGGGCACCCTTGAGGGGCGCAGGATTAAGACCGTATAGCTTAGCTTTAGCTTGTAAATTGTTAGTATTCGTACTAGAAAATGGTTTGGATACATAGAGGAAGGAATCGTATGAATCCTTTACCTCATTTATATTAACCTGTAATTCCTCAGATATATTTGGGTTACTGGCTATGATTGTAGTTTCTTTTATATCTGTTATTTGTTCTCTGTCTTTCTGGCTCATATACTACCCCTATGATGATTTCTTTAGTACATAATGTTGAACATAGTATAACATATAAATAAGAACTGCACCTTAGAATCAAATAGAATTTTAAGGTGCAGTTCTTATTGTGTATGTAATTAGGATTGTAACTATTTTAAAGTTTAAACCTGTAATTATACTATAGCATAAAATTGTAATTATACTGTACTTTAAGGTTGTAATTAGAGCTTATTTTGTAAGACTGTAGTTTGAAATAATATAGATAATTTACATAATTTGAGTTACATACTATGTCATGGTTGGGGTATATTATTTATTTAATTTTGCCATCAGTTGATGTACAGTTTCTTGAAGTTCTTTGTTTTGTGTTTCTAAAGCTTGTACACGAGCTTCAAGATTTTGACCAGGGATATTTACTTGGGATTTGCCAGGTTTATAGGTAACCCCTACATTTGCCATAATATGGCTATTAAGTGTAACACCTGTAGTTAATAATAGATTATCTCGGTGATAATAGCCAACACCGAGGGCGAGAGCATTGGCGTTCTTGTAGTGGCCATAGCCTGCCATGTATTGAATACGGTTGTCTGGGTCATATGTCATAGGGTGCAATGCAGCTAAAGCAGCGGCACGAGCATCACCCTTATTGGATTCATTTTCTACATAATTGATCATTTGATGAGCCCCATATAGTTGGGAACCGTTGATAGCATCTGTAGAGGTAGCACTGATACGGCCAGCAGCTACATTGGTAATAGTCCGTTCTTTATCTTTAGCACCAATGGATACGGTAGAGATTGGTGTTGCCCCCGCATAATTGACAGTTCGGCCATCATTAAAGGTATAGCTAGATGTGCCTATTACATCGGCTTCTGTAGAGTCGTTGCCGAGGATGACACCATTTTCTAAGGACGTTGTGACATTATTACCCATAACGAATGTGTTGTTACCGGAAATATGGTTGTAATTACCAATACTATAGGAGCCGTTCGCGTCGATAGCATTCATGCCGTACTCGCCTTGACCGAACACACCGGATTCAGTAGCCTTATCTGTTAGGGTATTGTAGGAACCAATGGCTAGTCCTTTATTGGCATTAATATTGGTGTAGTGACCAATACCAAGGGTGAATTTACCAGTTGTGGAGGATCCAGAACCGATAAGAACGGAATTGGTAGCTTTACTATTAGCACCTTGGTAATGACCAATCCATACGTTTTTTGACCCTTCAGAGTTCTCACCTGATTGGGTGCCCATGATAACGGACATAGACTGTTTTGCATTATTGGCTGTTAATGGGCCAGCAATAACGTTAAAATCACCTGTGCCTTTTTGAAAGCTTTTACCACCTAAGGTAATATTTCCGCCCCCTTTAGATTGGTTACCGGCGAAGGCACCGATGGCTACATTGTTGCCGTTTGCGTTAGCACTGTTAACTACTTGGTGCGTGCTAGTTGTTGCTCCAGCACTTTTGCCGATAATCACATTACCATCATTAGTGAACACAGTTCCTAACGCCCCTATGTTGCCGTTGTCCTCTACGATGTTTACTGGGGCTACAGGCGCAGCTGATACAATCCCCATAGATAATGCAGAAAACACAATACCTGTTAATAGAAAATGTTTCTTACTCATCATAATACACTCCTTTGCATATTAGGACTTCACAAAACTTTCATATCACTTACGATTTCATAATAATACGAAATATACATGTTGTAAATGAATATTTTGTATAATATGTGGTAAAAATACACCATAATTGCATATTTAAAGAAAGTTTTATGTACTATTGTAGGAATATTTAATTGAGACTGTTGAACATTTATAAACAGTGAGAATAGTAATTAAAACGGGAGTAGTATTTGTCAATTTTACAAAGGAAAGATATTTGCTAACATTGTAGTAGGATATATTTTTATAATATATATGATATTACTATTATATATACATTATATGTAATCTACTTGCCTTCTATATATTAGTTTATTCCTTTTCTTGACAGTAGTACTCACAATTCGTTATACTTATACATATTTCATTTTTAGTTCATGAGAATTATGTGTAGAGAGTAATGAAACGTATTGTATGTGTTGCCTTGAGCGCCCTTTTGTGTTGTGTGGGCTCTGCGGAGGCAGAAAGACAACAATTACATAATAACGAATATTTTCACATTACGCCTGCGGCCACGCCAGACCATGTGATCGGTGAAGGGGGTCCTCTCGTAATGGATCGCCAAGAGACAAAGACAGTGCAGTACAGCAATGTAGACGCGGTAAATCGCGCTATCAACGCGGTGGCTATGTCTAATGTATCCAATGCGATGTATGGCGCTAAAGGTAAACCGTGGATGCGACGCACTACGTTGAGCTTCCAGTTCCAAGAGGGGTGGAAACCATTGTACTCTGTTGAGACTGTTCAGCCTCTAGGACATTATGATGATAAGTCTCGTGATGTATGGTTTACGCAGCAGCGTATTTCTCGGGCCTCCGATATTGGAACAACCCTTAACGTAGGTGTTGGGTACCGCCGTATTTCCAAGGATGATCGCCGTCTCTATGGGGCTCATCTATTCTATGACCATCGCTTCTTGCGTCATCACGACCGCCTCAGCACAGGTCTTGAATATATGTCTGGCGAAAGTGAATTCCGTTTTAATTGGTACGGTTCTGCTTCTGATGAGCGCGTTCTAGATGCGAACCTTCATACCTTGGAGCGCGTAGCCAATGGTTATACCCTTGAATACGGCAAGACTTTCAAAAATGCTCGATGGGCGAGAGTTTATGTAGAAGGATATCATTGGAACCAAGAACGTCAGGCCGATAAGAATGGTTTGCGCATTGGTTCCGAGTTGCAACTCACACCACGTGTGTCTGTCGATATGGGCTATAACAAGCCTGAGCATAGCTCGGGTGGAGCATACGGCAAGATTACGTTTCGTTTGGCAGGATCTCCTGTAGCTTGGTACGGTGGTAAGCACAGAGTAGAGGGTGCTATGAGTGTTCGTTCCAAAATGTTGAGCCTTGTAAGACGTCATAATACAATCTGGGTTGAGTAATAATTTTGATAATATCATTCACAATTAGAATAGCTATGTGATTCATTTGGTTCATTGATTTTTAATGAAAATTTAATGAAAAATCAACTATTATCATTGTTATATAAATGATATACTCAAGTAGAGAAAGGTGAGTGTTGGTATTGTCTGTTCTTCGAAGAGAATAGCTTTTGTTAAAAGCTATTCTCTTAACATGTAGCCCCTCTACATATGTCGTATGAGTATTGTTCATAACTAGTTACTCTCCAGTTACGTTAATAACTATATTAAAGTATAACTTTAAATCTCTCTCTCAATAACACTTATATCATACGGCAAGTATCAGAAACCACCTTATCTCCAAATTAAAAGTGGGTAGTTAATCTCTATTGATTAACTATCCACTTTTTGTGCTTACTAGGCTAGTACACGTTTATAGTGTTCTTATCATTATGTCCCTCTATATTTAGAAATACTATTAAATAGTTACATAATATTAAAAACAGTCGATTTTAATTTAGTAAAAATTAAATAAATAATAAAAATTATTTACAATTTTGAAATATGTGTTACAATGCTCATATAAAAATATGAATGTTTTGTGAAAAATGTAATGTGTAATATGGACTATTATCTAAGATAGTTTTTAACAGGACGGGAACTAATTATGAAAATAACTAAAATCTTATTAACTACTATGGTGCTAACTTCTATTGCTACCTCAGCATTCGCATCTAGAGCTGTAAATATTATTTCAGGAGATGGTAAAAATATCGCTACAGCATTCCGTGATAGAGATGCATATCGATGGGATACGTCGACTGGTGCACTTGTAAAAAGCGGTACTGATTTAGAATATATTGTATCATTAAATGAAGATCTAAAAGAAATTAGATCTGCAAAATTTAAAGAGAATATTGGTCCCTTTGGTGAAAAATCTAATCTAGCTATCAATTCTGATATTCTCGAATATACTAAATCAAATGTTGATAATAGCAATTCTGGTACATCCTATCTCACTGCACATGAGTTATATTTACGAACAGATGACCGTAATCATCCAGACCGATCAGCAACTAGCACATTTAGAGCTGATTTAATTAGTATGTATCAGGATAGTAAAAGTATTAGAATTGCCCCTGGAATGGATGGTATAAAAGCTGAAGACATTTCTGAAAATTATAGTGAATTTGATCACTTAACATCTATCCCTACAATGTCTCACTTAGATAAACGTGGTGAAACTAAGATTGATGGTAGTGTTATTGAGCTTCATAATAAAGCAGTAAATGGTGAAAAAGAGCAATTGACTGCTATCGACGGTAAGCACATCAGTTTTAATAGATCTGGTGACTATAAAACTTCTGTGGATGTAGATGGTATTTCTACATTGCATTATGATCAGGGTATGAGCGCGTATGCTGGTGGTATTGATGTATGGGGCCACGAAAATGATGATGATACTACTGAACTAAGAGAAATGTCATTCTCTGTTAGTAAAGTTGATGTAGGAGGTCAGCAAATTCATGGTGTATCTAACGGTGAAGCTGATACTGATGCAGTAAACGTAGCACAACTTAAAAAAGCAGAAGAAAAAATCAACGATGTTGAAGTGGAAGCTAAAAAACATACTACAGTTGTAGCAGGGGATAATACAACTGTAACAGCAGGTACAAATGCGGCTGGCGGTGCTGAATACAAAGTAGCTGTAAATAAAGACTTAGTAGAGATGAACTCTGTTAACTTCGGTAAAGCAACTGACGACGTTCGTGCTCGTATCGATAAAGACAGTGCTCGTTTCTTTAATGGCAGCGAAAATATCGGTGTTACACCTAAAGGCATCCAAATCGAAAATACAGATACCTTAGAACAAGCTACTTTCACAAAATCTGGTATGTACGCAAGTGAAGGGGACAAAACAGTTTACTACACTACAAACGGTATCAGTGCTGGTGATCAAATCATCAACAATGTGAAGGCTGGCGTAGCAGATACTGATGCAGTTAACATTTCTCAGCTTAAAAAGGTGAAAGACGAAATCACTGCTGCTACAGGTACTACAACAGTAACAGCAGGTGACCACATTACGGTAACACCAACAATCAATGGTAATAGCCGTGATTACAAAGTATCTTTGTCCGAAGATATTACAAACCAAATCAATAACAATACTACAAACATCGCTAAGAATACTGATGACATCAAAAACCTTAAAGGTAATGTAACAAATGTTCAAAACGATGTAGCAGATATTCAGAACAATATTACAAACATCAATAACAATATGAACTCCTTCAGAGGCGATCTTTCCAAGATGGATAAACGTATCGACAAATCTGTAGCAGGTGCTGCAGCGTTGGCAGCTTTACATCCACTTGATTTCGATCCAGATGCTAAATGGGACTTTGCTGCAGGTTATGGTCATTACCGTAGTGGTGATGCGGCAGCTATCGGTGCCTTCTACCGTCCTAACGAAGATGTACAACTTAGCATCGGTTCCACAGTAGGCAGCGATGAAACAGTATTTAATGCTGGCTTGTCTGTGAAAGTAGGGGCTCATAGCGGCGTATCTCGCTCTCGTGTAGCGATTGGTAAAGAAGTATTAGCTCTTAAGAAAACTGTAGCTGAACAAAATGCACAAATTCAAAAATTGACTGCATTGTTAAACGGCGTAGCTGGTACTAATATGAAAGCTGACCACACTACATTATTCCCAGATGTGGCTGCAAACCATTGGGCATATGAAGCGGTAAGCGATTTATCTCGCCGTGGTCTCGTTGAAGGGTATCCAGATGGCACATTCGGTGGTGACCGCTTGTTAACTCGTTATGAATTTGCACAAATCGTATACCGTGCAATCCAAGACGGCGTAACAGTAGATGATCGCCTCGTTACTGAATTCAGCCCAGAAATGGCGTTGTTCCGTGTGGACACAGTAGCGAAAAATGCTAAAGGTGAACCAACAATTGAACGCGTTCGTGTAAACAAAAAATAAAATAGGTTATCAAATAACGAAATATATTATTCTAACAACACCATAGTTGTTACCGAAAAGAACAATATAAAGCGTTATTTACATAACAATTGGCTACTACGTAGATTAACACTTCTAGATACATTATGTAGTAGCCAAATTAAATAAGCGTAACTGATATAGATTGAATTGCACTCTATACCAGTTACGCTTTTATTTTTGTGTGATTAAATTTTGAAAGTGAAACTAGGGCTTACTTTTTCTCTTATTAAGTCGCAACTATGTCATACCTTAATTAGAAGTAATGTAATAACTTAAGTAGTGACGTATCAAAATAAAAAATAGTGTTTTAAGATTGGTGTCTGAAATAGCCTAGTTCCACTAGATGTTTGATAGACTCATTGAGGTATTGTTCGCTTGGGACAGTGAAGGTCTCACCATCTGCTTTCGTACGAGTGATGGTGAGGGTTTCATCTAAAATCTTAATTAGTTCGCCACGAGTCGTTGGCTGTGCCATTTGTTTCATGACGTACAGTAGACCTTCATCTACAGTAGGATCCTCTTGGTTAAACATATTGCCTAAGGACATATATTGCTTGCCGTTGCCTTCAATAAGTGTGGAGACATATCTAATGAATCGCTCTGGAATGTAGCTCACATTTTCTACAAATGGTAATTTTTCATATTTTTCACCATACGCGCGAAGATGGCCTAAAATAGTTAACAAGAATATCTGTATGTACAATGTATCTTTATTATATTCCTCATTTGGATGATGCTCAGCCATGTAGTCTACAATATCATGCACATTAAATTGTTGGAACGTGCGCATAAATTGTTTGAGCGTAATGCGTAGCGCATCTGTCCAATTCGGAGGCATGCCTAAGCGGTCTTCAAAAGGCGCCGCAAAGTACAACGTGTCTAGAATGTCTTTTTGAACCGTTTCGTCCCGCACAATTTTATCTCTGTTACATGGTTTCGTTAATAGTGCCATGCGGAACTGTGTATCATAGACAAAGTCGTAATACTGTTCTTTGTCCTTATGGTTGCCGTTGGCAAGAGTTTTGATATTATCCACAATCTTATCATCGAGCCATGTGATAAAGGATTTTTCGATGCTTTCATCACCGATATATACGCATCCTTGTTGTTCAGCACGCTCTATAAACTCAGACACATATACAGGATCATTAAATGTTTCCAAATACTCATGGCCTACATAATAATCATTGGACTCTAAGACGCGATTAATATTATCGATTTTGTAACCCGATTGTTTTTGGGAACGCTCGTCCATCTTCATTGTTTCGCCAATGAGTTTTAACACATTTTTAGTGTATGCAGTACGTTCTTGCAGTGATTGAGACTTTAATTGCTTTTCAGAATAGAGCATAATATCGCGCATTTGCTCTAATCTCTTCCAACCAGGATACGTGTTGTAGGACACATAAGCCAAGCCGCGGTCAGATAGATTGCGATTACAAATGCTGAGGATTTTATCCTTAACGATGTCAGGTACCCAAGACCAGATGCCGTGAACGAGAATGTAATCGAAAGTGCCAAAGTCATCATCAATGTCCATGATATCTTTTTCTAACAAGGTTACATTTGTGAGTCCCATGGATTCGATTAATTCGTTACCGTGTTTGATTTGTACAGATGACAGGTCGATGCCTGTGAAAGTAGCCTCTGGATAGTACAGCGCTTGTGGAATGATATTGCCGCCACAAGAGGAGCCTAGCTCAAGCACACGAGCCCCCTTAATCGGTGTTGGATCAAGACCGTATATGCGAGCCGTTGCAATTAGTGAGTTAATAGAACAACTAGCAAAGGCTTTAGATACATAGAGGAAATCATCATAAGAGTCCTTTAATGCCTCAATGCCCGCTTGGTCGATAGACGCTTGATGTGGTGGGGGACTAATGGATGGGCCTTCGTTGCTATTGCCTTTTAGTATGTCTTCTGTGTTTTCTTTATATATACCTTTTAGCGCTTCTTTTGGTTGTGTGTCCATGGTAAACCCTCGTTGTTACTATATGGTCAAATTTTACCTCATTATGATTAAGTATATCATAATTTCTATTATATATAGGAGGATAAATTCATAACCTCTTCATTTACGGAGAATTACATGAAATCTTTATGAAATAATTATCAAAGGATTGAGTGAATTTCATATATAGATTTTTCTGAGATCAAAATTTATAGATAATATAGAAATGGAAATTAAAATCGAGAAAAATCAATCTTTATAAATCGATTAAACCTTTATTTATAAGTTTTGGTAATACGGTTATCGAAAATAATAGAAGTAGATAGAATAAAATAGATTAGATTTTATAAAATACGTATAAATCAACGAAAAAGTGAGTAAAAAAACGACCATATATTAAATTTTGTTTAACAAAATAAAGGTTCTAACAATAAACTTTGATGATTATGATAAAAAGATGAAGCAAACTATTTACAAGATTTTCGATATATGATATTCTGTTCGTGACACAAAATGAAAAAAATATGAAAGACGCTCAGAAAGCTATTAAGTATGGGATGTTTGGACTTTTAGTCTTTTGTATTTAATTAGTTATTAATTATTAATTATAAGGATTGTAATTGTGTCTAGTTTAAGAAAGGGGTTCATAGAAATATGAATAAAATCTTTAAAGTTGTTTGGAGCAAATCTAAAGAGTGCTACGTAGTAGTTTCCGAAGTTGCTAAAAACAATGGTGGTAAGAAAAAAGTTCTTGCTAGCGTATTAGCTGGTTTGGCTATGGTAGGTGCAGGGGCATTGGGTAACCCTGCATTAGCATCTTATGATGATAGTGGTAGTAAAATTAATATTGCACCAAATGCAAAAACTGGTAATTATGTTGGTAATAATTCTGTTGTAGTTGGTTACGAAAATAGAACCGATGCTGACAATAATAACTGGGGCCGTATTATTTATGGTGCTAACAATATCGCTGCAGGCGCTTCAACATTAGCACTTGGTAATGAAAATGAGGCTCGTGGTGATGCAACAACTGCTATTGGCGTTGGATCTAAAGCGTTAGACAAACAATCTGTTGCACTTGGTAATGTGGCTCGTGCAACTAAGCAAGGTTCTGTAGCTATTGGCTCCTATGTGAATGCAGAAACAACGAATTCTGGTACAGCAACAGCGCCTGTATATAACTCAAAAGACGTAGGTCAATATTCTACAGCTGTAGGTTCACAATCCTGGACAAAAGGCGACTACTCCGCGGCTTATGGTTACCAAGCTGAAGCAACTGGTACTAATGCAGTAGCTATCGGCCGTGTAAGTAAAGCTACAGGTACTTCTGCAACAGCAGTTGGTGTTAATAATAAGGCTCAGGCTCAAGATTCTTCAGCAGTCGGTTCCTCTAATACTATTGCAGCAGGTGCTACTCAAGCAAGTGCATTTGGCCGTGAAAATACTGTAAATCGTGGTGGCACTATTGCTGCAGGTTATAAAAATACTGCAGATGGTGATCGCAACGTTACTATTGGTAACGAAAATACCACTACAGGTGAAGAGACTATTGGTATTGGTACTAAAGTAATTGCTGGTACTGGTAAAACAATTGCTATTGGTAGTGTATACAATCCTGGTGGTGGTGTTGAAAAACAAACCATTGCTCGTGGTGATGATACAATTAACCCAGCTACGGGCCAAGTAAATAATATCTTTGCACTTGCAATTGGTAATGGTGCTCAAGCAGATGGCAAAGATAATAAAGCATCTGGCATGATTGCCATTGGTCAAGATGTATTAGCTAATAATAATAATACAATTGCAATGGGTGTTCAAGCAAAGGCTACTGGTAATCAAGCAATTGCATTTGGTAAGATTGCAAATGCTAGTGGTTCTGGTGCATTTGCTCTTGGTCAAGCAACAAATGCAACTTCTCACGGTTCTATTGCGATGGGTAATGGTGCTCAATCTAATGGTAGTGGCTCTACAGCGCTTGGTCGTACCGCTCAAGCTACAAAAGATGGTACTGTCGCATTAGGTTTCAATGCAGAAGCAACTGGTGATCATGCAATTGCTATCGGTGGTGATGGTAAAGGTGCTGCATTTGATAATACTAATACGACATTTGCTGGTTTAGGTGAAAAAACAACTGCAACTGCTAAAAATGCTGTTGCTGTAGGTCATAAAGCTACTGCAAATATTGAAGGCGGTGTAGCTCTTGGTTCTGAATCTAAAACAACAAAAGATGCGGGTGAAATTGGTTATAATCCAGCAACAGGCCGAACTAATGACTATAAAAATTTAACGAATAATACAAAGGCTGCTTTAACTTCTACACGCGCTGCTGTTTCTATTGGTGATGACAGTGCTAGTGTTACTCGTCAATTAACAGGACTTGCAGCTGGTACTCAAGATACTGATGCTGTTAACGTAGCACAATTGAAAGCAGTTAACTTGAAGTATGCTGGTGATTCTACACAAGTAACAGGTAGTACTGACGTTCGACTTAATGATGGCACTTTTAATGTCAATGGTGATGGTACTCTAATCTCTACTGAGGCAACTGCCACAGGTATCAAAGTAACAGCAAAAGTAGGCGGCAACATTACTAATACAGATGGTAAAGCTGTAGCCCCTACTACAAACGGCATTGCTACAACTGACAATGTAACTCAAGCGATTAACAACTCTGGTTGGAAAGCTAATGCTTCTGCTAATGGTGGTACGTTAACTGGTTCTGCTACTGCAACTAAAGTAGTTCCTGGTGATACAGTAACTTTCAGTGCAGGTAAAAACCTCACAGTAGCGCAAACATTAGGCACTAATACTCAACAATATACATATGCTTTGAGCTCTACTCTTAAAGATATTGAAAGCATTCAAAACGGTACTACTAAAATCACATTGAACAATGGTGGTGGCACAACTATCTCCGGCGGTAACTTGAGCGTAGATGGTAATAAAATCACTAACGTAGCTCCTGGTACTGATGATACTGATGCAGTTAACTATAAACAATTGAAATCCGCTAAAACTGTTGTAGAAGCTGGTACAAATGTAACTGTTAACAAAACTAAAGGTGCTAATGGTGAAGATGTTTACACTGTAAGCTCTACTGCAACAGGTGGTACAGCTTCTACTGAAAGCGTAGTTAAAAAAGCAGCTGCAACTGGTGATACTAACATTGCTGATGTTTCTGTTGCAGACAATAAAAATGTAAAAGATCCTGGTGCTCAATACGAAGTATCCGTTTCTAAAAATGCTGTTAAGGATGCAGCTCGAGAAGCTGTAACAGTAAATAATGGTGGTTCAACTACAGGTGGTACATACACAGCTGATACAAATAATCCTATTACTGTTAACCCTGTGAAAGATGATACTAATCATAACACTACATACGAAGTAAAATTTGATGGTGCTAAAGCAGCTAAAGTCATTCCTTTAACATACAAAGCTAATAGTGCTGGTGCTAAAACTGTTACATTGGAAAAAGGTTTAGACTTTACAAACGGTACAAATACAACAGCGGAAATCGATAATGATGGTGTTGTTAAGTACAATTTGAACAAAGACGTTGATTTGTCTAATACTGGTTCCTTAACGGTTGGTGGTACTAAAGTTAATAACGATGGCATTACAATTAAGGCTCCTACAACTCCTGGTACAACTACAACTGATGTTAAATTGACAAACACTGGCTTAGATAATGGCGGTAACAAAATTACTAATGTTGCTGAAGGTACGAGTAATACTGATGCAGTTAACGTAAAACAATTGAAAGCAAACCGTACCGAAGTTAAAGCTGGTGATAATGTAGTTGTGACTACAGATGTAGATGCAACAGATAATCACACTGTATACACTGTAAACGCTGTAACTCCAGCGGTTTACACAACTCCAGATGGTGAAAAATTAACGAAAGATAAAGACGGTAAATTCCACAAAGTTGGCGAAACAACTGAATATACTGGCGATATCATCACTTCTTTCGAAAACCCTAAAGCAGCAGCTGGTCAAACAACAAAAGACGGCGGTATGATCGTTAACAATGTTGGCTCTGCTATTAAAAATCAAACTGGTGCAACATATCTAGACAAATTGAAAGCAGCTGCTGATGATAACTCTAATGTTAAAAATGCAGTCGTAAACGTATCTGACCTTAAAAATACATCTGATGCTTTAATTGACAAAGGTTTACGTTTTGATGCTAACGAAGGTGGCGAAAAAACAAACAAACTTGGCTCTAAAGTAACAGTTCAAGGTGCTGGTGCTTTAACTGCTGGTAAAGCATATGCTGATGAATACAACACAGCTAATATCAGAACTAATATTGAACAAGGAGCTGATGGCAATACTACAATTAATGTTGGTTTAGCTAAAGCATTAAAAGACATCAATTCCATTTCTAATGGTAATTCTTCTATCACAATTAGTGATGTTCCAGCTGGTGCAACTACTCCTGCTGTAACTATCTCTGGTGGCAACTTGTCCATGGGCGATGGCACAACTAACAACAAGATTGTGAACTTGGCTCCTGGCACAGATGGCACTGACGCAGTTAACTTAAACCAATTGAAAGGTATGCGTACAGTTGTAACATCCACAGATAAATCTGTAACTGTTACATCTAACGAAAATTCTACAACAGGTCAAGTAACATATGACTTGAAAGTATCTACAACTGGTACAGTAGCTAAATCCACTTGGAATCTTAACTCTGGTGTAGTATCTGCTACAGAAGGTACTCACGTTGGTGATACTACTCAAAATATTGCTGACACTAAAACAGTAACAATGCAAGCTGGCAAAAACTTGACAGTTACGCAAACTAACGATGGTGCTGGTAATGCATCCGTTGCATATTCCTTAGATAAAGATCTTACTAACTTAGACAAAGTTGTTGTAAATGGTAAAGATGGTCAAGCAGGTAAAGATGGCGTAACTATCGTTGGTCCTCAAGGTGCTACTGGAGCTACTGGCATTCCTGGTACAAATGGTATCGATGGTAAAGTTGGTATCTCTGGTAAAGATGGCAAAGACGCTGTATCCATCGCTAGTAAAGATGGCGTTGGCACAATCGGCTTAACAGGTCCTCAAGGTCCTGCTGGTACAAACGGCAAATCTGTAGATATTTCTACTGAAAATGGTAAACAAACATTAGTTAAACTAGAAGCAAACAACAATGATCAATCTCAACGTATCGTATACGTACCAAAAGATGCTAATGGCAACCCATTGAAAGATGCTGATGGCAACGATATTAAACGTGAAGTAGCAACTATGGATGATGGTTTGAAATTTGCTGGTGATGATGGTCAAACAAATGCTAATAAAGTAATTGCTAAACAACTTAACCAACAAGTAGATATCATTGGTGGTGCTACAGGTACATTGACTGATAATAACATCGGTGTTAATAATGATGGCGGCAAATTGAAAGTTCAATTGGCTAAAGATGTTGATTTGACTAATGCTGGTTCCTTAACTGTTGGTGGCACTAAAGTTAACAATGATGGTGTAACAATCACTGCTCCTGCAGGTGGCACAACAACAGATGTTAAGTTGACTAATACTGGCCTTGATAACGGTGGTAACAAAATTGTTAACGTAGCTGAAGGTACGAATAATAGTGATGCAGTTAACGTTAAACAATTGAAAGAAAATCGTACAGAAGTTAAAGCTGGTGACAATGTAGTTGTAACTACAGATGTAGACGCAACAGATAACCACACTGTTTACACTGTAAACGCTGTAACTCCAGCAGTTTACACAACTCCAGACGGTGAAAAATTAACGAAAGATAAAGACGGTAAATTCCACAAAGTTGGCGAAACAGCTGAATATACTGGCGATATCATCACATCTTTCGAAAACCCTAAAGCAGCAGATGGCCAAACAACAAAAGATGGTGGCATGATCGTTAACAATATTGGCTCTGCTATTAAAAACCAAACTCCAACAATGCCTGCAGGTCAAACTGCTACATACTTGGATAAATTGAAAGCAGCAGCTGATGATAACTCTAATGTTAAGAATGCAGCGGTTAATGTATCTGACCTTCATAACACCGCTGAAGCATTGAAAGCTTCTGAATTACATATTGCTCCAACAGTTGGCGGTAAGGATGTTGATAAAGGTGGTACAACAGTAACACCAAGTGCAACTGCAACAGCCGCTGGTGCTGCTACACAAGCGTATAAATATAATGCTACCACTAAACAAGTTGAGTTAACATTCAATGATGGTAATGGTAAAGCCGTAACTGGCCCTAAAGCCGTTATCGATTTGTCCGATTTGGCTAACCAAATTACAAGCGGTTATACTTTCAGTGCAAATGCAACCGCAAATGGTGGTACAGTAGCAAATGATACTGCAACTCCTGCAGTAGCAACAGCTGTTGAAAACGGTGGTACTATTAACTACGCAGCAGGCAAAAACTTGACTGTAAAACAAGATATTGATACTGCTAATAAGTCCCATACTTACACATATGCATTGGCTGATGAGGTTTCTGTTGGTGAAAAAGCTCAACCAGGCGTTCCAGGTAAAGATGGCAAAGATGGTTCCATTGGTGCAACTGGTAAAGATGGTTCTTCCGTAGTTCTTAACGGTAAAGATGGCTCTATCGGCATGACTGGTCCTAAAGGCCAAGATGGTAAAGATGGTATCAACGGCCGTGATGGTGCAGATATCTCTATCACATCTGCTAAAGGTGAACAAGTTCTTGTAAACCGCGATCCTGCTAATAATGGTGATACAGATAAAGCTGAACGTATTGTATATGTTCCAAAAGATGCTAATGGCGATCCTATTCAAGGTGCTGATGGCAAGAACATCGTACGTGAAGTAGCTACTATGGATGATGGTTTGAAATTCACTGGTAACAATGAATCCACTGAAAACAAACAAAAACTAGGTTCTTTAGTAAAAGTAAAAGGTGAAGGCACTAAAGAGGGTGCTGATGCAGCTGGTACTGGTAAAGAAATTCAAACTTCTGATGGTACTAAATTTGAATCTGCTGCTGACAATATCGCAGTAGAAGCAGATGGTACTGATACATTAACTGTTAAGTTGAATAAAAACCTTAAAGGTTTGGACAGCGTAACAACTAAAGAAGTTAAATTAGGCGATGCGAATGACAATATTTCTATTAAGAAAGATGGCGATCGTATCACATACACTACTAACAATGGTGGTACAACAACTACTAATAAAGTAGCTAACCTTGCTGATGAAAAACATATTACTCAAGGCAACTATACAGTAGGCGATAAAACTATCGACACTAATGCAGCTGATGATGAAGTAACATTAACTTACACTGATGGTAATGGTGCTCTTGTTAAAGATACAGCTAATAATCCTATTATGACTAAGATTAAAGGCATTGCTAAATCTGATCTTTCCAATATCTCTGATGCAGGTAAAAAAGTAATCACTGGTCTTGGCACAGTTGTAAAAGCTGGTGACAATGTAACTGTATCTGAAGCATCTGATGCTACAACTGGTCAAAAAACTTACACTGTAAACGCTGTAACTCCAGCAGTTTATACTAAAGCTGATGGCACTAAAGTAGTTAAACGTCCAGATGGTACTTACACAACAAACGTTGATGGTGCTCCTGGTAACGATGTTCCTGCAAGCGATGTTATCGTATCCATCCAAGATGCAGCTGGTAATAGAACTGGTGGCAACTCCATCGTAAACAACGTTGGTTCTGCTATCGATAAAACTGGTACATCCACTGGTGATACATTCTTAACTAACCTTAACAATGCTGCTACTGATAATCCATTTGCAGCAGTTAACGTAAGAGATCTTAAATCTACTGCGGATGCATTGAAGGCGTCTGAATTGCATATCGCTCCTACATCTGTGAAAGCTGGTTCTGCTGAAAATAAAGGTGGTGTAGCTAATGCTGCGGGTACTGAAAACGTATACAAATACGATGCAGCTACTAAAAAAGTTACATTGACTTACAACGATGGTAACGGTAAAGCTGTTACTGATACAAAAGCTGTTATTGACTTCTCCGATTTAAATGTTCCGGCAGGTGGCAATAATTACGGTTTCAAAGCTAATGCAACTGCAAATGGTGGTACAGTAGCTAATGATGCTGCTACTCCTGCAGTAGAAACAGCTGTTGAAAACGGCGGTACTGTTAACTTTGCAGCAGGCAAAAACTTGACTGTAAAACAAGATATTGATGCAGCTAACAAAACTCATACATATACATACAGCTTAGATAAAGATTTAACTAACTTGGATAAAGTTGTAGTAAATGGTAAAGATGGCGTAGCTGGTAAAGACGGTGTAACTATAGTTGGTCCTCAAGGTGCTACTGGTGCTGCTGGTATTCCTGGTACAAATGGTATCGATGGTAAAGTAGGTATCACTGGTAAAGACGGTAAAGACGCTGTATCTATTGCTGGTAAAGATGGTGTTGGTACAATTGGCTTAACAGGTCCTCAAGGCCCTGCTGGTACAAACGGCAAATCTGTAGATATCTCTACTGAAAATGGTACACAAACATTAGTTAAACCAGAAGCAAACAACAATGATCAATCTCAACGTATCGTATACGTACCAAAAGATGCTAATGGCAACCCATTAAAAGATGCTGATGGTAACGATATTAAACGTGAAGTAGCAACTATGGACGATGGTTTGAAATTCACTGGTAATAATGAATCCACTGAAAACAAACAAAAACTTGGTTCTTTAGTAAAAGTACAAGGTGAAGGTACTAAAGAAGGTACTGATGCAACTGGTGCTAAAGAAATTCAAACATCTGACGGTACTAAGTTTGAATCTGCTAAAGATAATATTGCAGTTGAAGCTGACGGTGCAAACACATTAACAGTTAAGTTGAACAAAGACCTTAAAGGCTTGGATAGCGTAACAACTAAAGAAGTTAAACTTGGTGATGCTAACGATAATATCTCCATTAAAAAAGATGGTGATCGTATCACTTATACAACTCCTGGCTCTACTGATGTTCATAAAGTAGCAACTCTTGAAGATGAAATGCATATCAAAGACACTACATACACTGTAGATGCTAACAAAAAAGTTACTTTGACTTATGTTGATGGCAAAGGTGATGATGTAGCTGGTAAAAAAGCAATTATTGACTTGTCTGGCTTGCCTGTAGGCGATAAAGATACAGATATGCGTATCAAAGATGGTACTTACACTGCTACAAATGGTTCTGTTACATTGAATACTGTTGATAAAGGTGGTAATACAGTAGCTGGTAAAGACGTAGTAATTAAAGGTATCAACACTAATAACTACCAAGCTGGCGACAATGTTACTTTCACAAACAACGGTAATGATGCAAACGGCAACCCAATTGTGAAAATCAATGCTGAAGTGTCTACTGAACAAGTAGTAGCAAAAGCTGGTACAGATAACTTGGCAACTGTAGCTCCTGCAACTGGTTCTACACAAGGTGGTAAAAATGCTACATACGAAGTAAATGTAGACAAAACTAATCTTGAAAACAAAGCTGAGATTTCTTATAAAGCCTCCACATCTGCTGATGCTGGTAGCCAAACAGCTAAGAAAACTACATTAGCTAAGGGCTTTGACTTCACATCCGATGACAACTCCGTAGCTATTACTACAGGTGCTGATGGTAAAGTTAACTTCAAAGTTGATACTACTAACATCCAAGGTAAAGCATTCAACCTTGATGTAAACAAGGAAGGTACTGGTAAAGTAGAAAACGCTCAAAATGCAGCGACTACTCCTTCCGTAGAAAAAGGTACTAAATTCGTAGCTGGTAACAACTTGTCCATCCGTCATGACGGTATCACTGGTGACAACAAGTACGATCATCAAGTAACATACGCGTTGAATAGCGATCTTAAAGGTATCACTTCCATTACTAACAATGGTGGTGCTACAATGAACTTCGGTCCTAACGAAGTCTCCATCACTGGTGGTAACCTCAACATGAATGGTAACAAAATCACTAACGTTGCTAAAGGTACTGATGACAACGATGCAGTTAACTACAAACAATTGAAAGACTCCCGTACTACTGTAACATCCCAAGATGGCAGCGTAACAATCACTCCATCTCAAAATGGCGATGCTATGAACTACGACTTGAAAGTAAATCCTGCAATGGATCCTCGAGTTGATGAATTGGGTGAAGAAATCGGTCGTGTAGGTGCACAAGGCGCAGCTCTTGCAGCGTTGAAACCTATCCAATACGATCCATTAGAACCAACTCAAATCATGGCTGGTTATGGTAACTACCGTGGTAACTCTGCTCTTGCAATGGGCGTAGCTCACTACAAAAATGAGTCTACAATGATGCATGCTGGCTTAGCATGGGCTGGTGGTTCCCGTCACATGATGGCGAACGCTGGTGTAACTTGGAAAGTTGGCAACCGTGATAGCGAAGCTGCTGTAGCAGATCGTTACCGCAAAGGCCCTATCAGCTCCGCTTATGCAATGCAACAAGAAATGGCATCCGTTAAAGCACAAAACGCTGGATTAAAAACAGAAGTATCTGATTTGAAAGCTGAAAACGAACAAATGAAAGCTCAAATTGCTGCTATGATGGCAAAAATAGGTGTGAAAGAGACTTTCACCATAATCTAACGATAGAAAAGAGGAATATAGAATGAAAAAATCTACATTACTTGCTTGTGCAGCGGCTCTTGTTATTTCTACAGGTGTTGTAGGTGCACAATCCGCTCCAACATATGACGATAATTTGATCTTACCTAATCCTGTATCTGCTCCAGCATTGGGCAATGTAGTATTGGTACCTGTGGCTAGCCCACAAACAGTGTCTGCTGTTCATGACTATGTAAAAGCTTGGCAAAATGCGGAAATCAATATCGCAAAAGCTAAAGTGAAATACGAAAACCATGAGCGTATGACAAAAGCTGAAAAAATCTGGTTACATTCCTATGATAAACACAACTATGCTGATTACTTCCGTACACACTCCATCGGTCGCGTACATGGTCAAGAAGTGTTCTTGAACTGGAATGGTGAAAACCGCAACAAAAACGAATATGAATATTTCGAAATGCCTAAATACAATGAAAAAGACGGCTTTACTAACAGCTATGGCTACAATGTATTACGCGGCATGGTAGATCAAATCAACGAAATCATCCAAAAACAAAAAGAAGTTGGCGGTCCTATGACTGATGACGAAGCACAAGCATTGGAAGATGCTATTTTGGATGTAATGGCTAAAGACCAAGAAAACGTTTCTAACGAAGAACTTCGTCACTACATGAACGAAACAATCTGGTTTGCAGCTAAACAAACAGTTAAAAATAAAGCAAGTGAAGAACCTACTGTTCAAGATGAACATGTAGTAAATCTTCGCGAAGCTATCAATCGTCCAGCTAATCAAGAGGTTAAAAAAGTAGACTTGCGCGCTGCGATTCAATAATATCACTGTAATCATATAACTTTTAGGCTAATACCCCCTAAGAAGTCCTAGATGCGTGTACAGATGGAATATCTGTAAATTAATAACAACATACATATGGCCCTTATATAGGACATATAGGGGCCTTGATGTACCCTGGAACCCCGACTAGGGCACACAATCCTTATGCTAAACAACGCCATCCTTGCGATGGCGTTGTTTTTTGTATGGACTTGATACTATCTTTTTTATTGGACTACTATCTCTTTAAGATCTATAAAGCACTTATATACCGAAATAGCACTTTTAGTTTCACTAAAAGTGCTATTTTTATAAACAAATATAAACAAAATTGAATATATCTCGGCTTTTGTTTATTTTCATTAAGTTTTAGAAGGACTACCAAATATTATAAATGCTGAATTATTGATTATATTCGATTTATATTGTTTATAAACTACAGTATGAAGATTACATGGTTGTTTCTATAGAATTTAACATAATATAAACTAGTGTTGCTTTGAAAAGTGTTGTTTTTATATAAAGGTTTTTTATTATATATAATAACTATATTATAATAGCTGTATTTATATGGCGTAAGTATATAATTTCGCATAAAATAAACTCAATTTTATTTATTTTATAATTCTAAACTTTCTTTTAACATTTCTAAGGAATTCTATTTACATTTAGTTTATAAATTGGTATTATATAAATATCTTAATGAAGAGTATGTGAACGTGTGTCAAAAACAAGTCATAAACAATTCATGAAACAAAAAGTGTATATAAGGCATTTAGTGTTTTCTTATAAGAGAGAAAGGGGTTCATAGTTTCTATGAATAAAGTTTTTAAAGTCGTTTATAGCAAATCTAAAGGTTGCTATGTAGTAGTTCCTGAAACTGCAAAAAATAATAACGGCAAGAAAAAAGTTTTGGCTAGCGTATTGGCTGGCTTAGCTGTAGCTGGTGCTATGGGTGGTATTGCGCCACAAGAAGCACAAGCAGGTTATGATACTGGCAACAGTCATGTAAATATTTGGGCTGATACTAGTCCAAAAAGCAATGGTCAAAACTATAACGTTGGTCAAAACTCCATCGTTGTAGGTTACCAAAATACTACTGATGATGTGGCTGGTCATGATGGTAAAGTAGCAATCGGTGCCAAAAATACATCCACAAATAACGCTTCTACAGCTGTAGGTAATGAAAATAAAGCTACAGGTGGTGCGGCAACAGCTGTTGGTGCTGGTAATACTGCTTCTGGTAAAGCTTCTGTTGCACTTGGTAATGTAAATAATGCCGATGCTAAGGCTGCTATTGCTATTGGTACCTACAATAATGTTAATTACACCAAAGGGTCTTGGCAAACAACACCTAAACAAGCTGGTGAGTACTCTACAGTAGTTGGTAATTATTCCAGTGCGACAGGTCAAGAGTCTGCAGCTATGGGTGTTTATACTAATGCTGCTGGTGCAGGTTCTTTTGCAGCTGGTTATAGTAATAATGCAAATGGCCAAAATTCCGTAGCTATTGGTTCTGAAAATACATCCCATGTAGCAGATACAATCACATTAGGTCAATCTAATAATGCTAAAACAATGGGCGGTATCTCCATTGGTAAAAATAACTTAACAGATTCTACTAATGATGGTAGAAATCATCCTGAAACTCGTGATGAAAACTCTCAAATCGCTATTGGTCGAGATAATACCGCTACTCACTTAGATACAATCGCTATTGGTCGTGATACACACGCTACAGGTTCGGGTGCAACAGCTCTTGGCGCACGTGCCGATGCTTCTGGTAACAACTCCATTGCTATCGGTCAAAGTGGTAAAACATCTAACCGTATTACAGCATCTGGTGAAAATGCTATTGCTATTGGTATGAGAACAACATCTGCCGGTGCATCCTCTATTGCACAAGGTGCAGCAGCAACTGCAACTGGTGATTATGCAATTGCTGAAGGTCGTCTTTCTAAAGCGACAAAACAAGGTGCTGTTGCATTAGGTAATGAAACTGATGCTAACATTGCTAATGGTGTAGCTCTTGGTGATCACTCTGTAACAACTACAGATAAAGGTGTTGTAGGTTACAACCCATCCGATCCACATGAACGTAAATATGATCCTTTAACTGGTAATGTAAAAACAGCTACTACAGCTGCTGTATCTATTGGTAATGGTAGTACATTAACTCGTCAATTGACTGGTCTTGCTGCAGGTACTGCAGACACTGACGCTGTTAACGTAGCTCAATTGAAAAACGTTGGCGTTGCTGTAACTGGTAACACTGGTAAGAGTGATTTCTTAGCTGATGGCGGTAAATTAAACGTGATTGGCGAAGGTCGTGTATCTACAGTGGCAGCTCATGATGGTCAAAAAGATTCCAAAATCACTGTAAGCTTTGATGATAAAGGCATGGTGAGAGCTGGTAAAAACGTTACAGTTGATGAAAACACTGTAAATGGTCGTACTACTTACACAATCAACGCTGCTGACACGGCTGCTAAATATGACTTCTTAACAAATGCTACAGCAAACGGTGGTAAAGTTGACGGTGAAGCAACACCTACAAAAGTTCAAAGCGGTACTACAGTTAACTACGCAGCTGGTAAGAACTTAACAGTTAAGCAAGATATTCAAACATCTCTTGGCCAACAAACATATACATATTCCTTGAATAAGGATCTCAAAGAAATTACATCCATCACTAACAATGGTGGTCCTACAATGAACTTTGGTCCTAATAACATCAGCATCACTGGTGGTAACTTAGATCTTGGTGATAACAACATCACTAACCTTAAATCTGGTGGTGATGTAATCAACAACGCTGCTAACATTGGCGACGTAACTCGTATTTCCAAAGCTAATGACTTGCATGTAGCTCCTACAGCAGGCACTAATAACAATGTGGCTGAATACACTGTAGAT
>QWBZ01000114.1_pt1 | contig 30264 bp, 34 predicted proteins | sample 1972441 | NCBI WGS metagenome assembly QWBZ01 (sample SAMN09866721, study PRJNA288562) | Human oral metagenome isolate term6_saliva, whole genome shotgun sequencing... | isolation source: mouth | host: Homo sapiens | place: USA: California
TTGTTATTTTGATCGAATCCTTGAGATGCTCCGTTTTCTTCTAAATCAGAACCGTCTAACAATACCTTATCTTCAATATCGCGAATAGTTAAGTTCGCTTGCGTTGATAAGACTTTACGAGCTGTTTCTTGATCTTTTACCCCTGCAAGTTCAACACGAATTCTATTCCCTGATTCAACAGTAATAACCGGTTCACTTACCCCAAGTATGTTAATACGTCTACTAATAGTGTCGGCAGTTGCCTTAACAGCTGCTTCATCTATAGTTTGACCTTCTTTAAGAGGTTCTACTTGGTATAGCACCTCAAATCCTCCTTGAAGATCCAGTCCAAGATTTACTTTTTCAGCATTAGATTTTGATGTTAATCCTATTGATGTAAGAATAATAACAACTAATGATAAGAAAGCAATAAAAGAAAAATATTCTTTTTAAAATAATTTTAAAAAACAAAAAAATAAATGGAATATCATTCGGTTATGCACTGATAAAATGTACGGAAATACCCCCTTTAATTTAGAACGGGGGCAGGTATTGTTCGGATATAAGAACGCTGCCCTCTTCTGTGCGAAAAATTCCGTTTTTGAAATATTGAACCCCCATAAAATTTGAAAGGAGGTGGTCAATTTGGGACGAAAAATGAAGATAGTGGAAAGTACTAAAAGTCATTTGACGAAAGAAGAAAAGATTGCAAGGAAAACCATACAAGAAAAGGCTTCGGATGGTTTGGAAGCATTGCAACTAACACCGCCAAAACACTTTGATCCGATCGCAAAAGCAGAATATAAGCGCGTGATTGAAGATTTGAGAAAGCTACCCCTCAGAAACCTAGATAGAGCAGTATTAGAAAGTTACTGCACCTGGTATGCAGTCTATAAAGAAATATCCCGTGGATTGCAAAAAGAAGGGTATGTTTACGAAACAGACAATGGAAAGGTGTTACCTAATAAGATGCTGTATAGTTTAGAACGTGCGACAACAAACTTAATGAAAGCAGCATCACAATTGGGTATGACAGTGGATAGTCGCATGAAGTTATTTGTACCACAAGTTGAAGAAAAGAAAGAGAGTATTTTTGATAAATTTGGTAGTTAGGAGGATAGCTGATGAAATATAGACCGCATTATTTGAAGAAGAAAAAACACTATGTGTTAAATGAATTTTCAACAAAGGGTGGACGAATCGCAATAAACGGAAAGTTATTAGATGGAGTAACGAGTTATAGTATTGATTGGAAATCTGGCGAGCTAACTGGATTGACGATAAATATGGTTGGTAAAATGAAATGATTTTTATATCAGAGGGAATTTCCCTCTCTTTTTATTTAAGGCTGTTGGTGTAGAGGTAACATGACAAGCTCCAACCTTGTAGACGTGGGTTCGATTCCTACACAGTCTGTATTTTGTTAGTTAGGAGGTGAAACAATGGAAGATATAGCTTATCGATATGCTTCAAAAGTCGTAAATGGAGAAATAATAGCCAGCAAGAAAGTTATAAAAGCTTGCAAGCGCCATTTAAGAGATTTAAAGCGTATGGATGATGAAGACTTTCCGTATGTTTACTTGCCTGACAAAGCAAAAAATCCAATAGATTTTATTGAAATGCTCCCAGATGTCAAAACTGGAAATCCTTACCCGTTGGCAGATTTTCAAAAATTCATTTTATCAAGTCTATATGGTTGGAGAAAAAAGTCTAATACATCTATCAGACGATTCAAAAAAGCTTTAATCAGCTTAGCCAGAAAGAATGGTAAGACAATCTTGGTCGCAGGTATTGCCTTATATGAGTTTTTATTTGGTCGCAATCCTGCAATGAGTAGACAGTTGTTTTGTACTGCAAATGACCGCTCGCAAGCACGCATTGCTTACGATATGATCCGTAAGCAGTTGGATGCTTTGAGAAGTAAAAATTCAGACATCAGAAAAGCTACTAAAATAGTAAGAGATGAGCTTCGTAACTTGAATGATGAAAGTTATGTGCGTGCATTGAGTCGTGAAACTGGAGCAGTTGATGGTTTTGAACCGTATGTTGGTATCTTAGATGAGTTCGCAGCATCTAAAACCAATGAGATGATTGAGCTTCTCGAATCTGGTCAAGGTCAGTTGGATAACCCTTTGATTTTGATTATCTCAACTGCTGGATTTGATTTAAACGTACCAATGCACACTATCGAGTATGCGTATATTGAAAAACTTCTCGATGAAGAAGTTGAAAACGATGAATACTTTGCCTTCATTGCTGAACAAGATGATGAAGAGGAAATCAAAGATGAAAAGAACTGGATAAAATCAAATCCAATTCTTGAAGTCAAAGCGCTACGTAAGAAGATGATGGACTACCTACGAAAACGTAGGAAGGTGGCACTTGAGACAGGAACAATAAATGAAATCCTAGTTAAAAATTACAACATGTGGCGACAATCATCAGAAGAGTCTTACATGGATAAAGAGAGCTGGGCAAAAGCTAAGATTGATAAACCAGATACTAGAAAACGTAGAGTTTGGTTAGGTGTGGATGTTGGTAGATCAAGCGACTTATTCTCTATCTCTCCAATGGTCATGATGGATGATTATTGGTATGCGGATAGTTTTTCTTTTGTGGCCACTAAATATGGCTTAATCGCAAAAGAAAAAAGAGACGGTGTCTCTTATACAAACCTTGAAAGAATGGGCGAGTGTGAAATCACCACGCTTGAAAGTGGTGTTATTGATGATGAGCGTGTTCTTGAGAAGATTGAAGAAATGGTATATAGCAATGATTGGGAATTGCAAGGAATTTACTTTGACCCTTATCAATTCGGTTCACTATTAACTATGATAGAAAAGCGACATCCAGAATGGCCACTAGTCCAAATACCGCAAACCACCATGGTCTTGAATATGCCCACGAAACAATTCCGTGATGATGTTCGTCAAGGAAAAATCAAGCATAGTGGCAATCAGTTGCTGACAATGGCAATCAATAACGCATATACCAGAGTTGATAATAACGGTATGAGGATTGATAAAAACAAAAACAGTAATAAAATCGACCCTCTGGATGCTCTGTTAGATGCTTATGCTGCTTGTTACTTAGAGCCATTCGATGGAAGTGGTTATTGGACAAACGAGAAAATCCTAGAAGGAGGTTCGCTATTTTGAAAATACTGGAACATATCCACACAATTTTGCTATTGATAGGCCTTGGATTTTTAATCTATGGCTTTTTCTTATTGAATCAAGTAGCAGGTTTTTTATGTAGTGGAACTATTTTAATATTATTAGCCTTGTATATCAGTAAAACAAGGGGGTGAATTAGAAAGGAGGTGAGAAAATAAATGACTTTTTTTCAATCTTTAGGTTCGTCAAAACTATCTTATGACGATTATGTCTCTTCGGTAATCTCTGGTAATTCAAGTCCTGAATATACTGGTATATCTGCTTTAAAGAATAGCGATGTCTTGACTGCGGTATCTATTATAGCTGGTGATGTTGCTCGTTTTCCATTATTGAAAAAAGATTTAATGGGTAATATTGAGCAAGATGAAGATATGAACTATCTACTAAATGTCAAAACCACAAGCAATACATCAGCAAGACAATGGAAGTTTGCAATGACCGTCAATACAATTTTGACTGGTAATTCATTCTCTCGTATTCTACGAGATCCAATAAGTGGCAAGCCATTAGAATTTCAATTTTTTAGACCATCTGAAACGACAGTGGAAGAAACTAATGACCATGAATTGATTTATACTTTTCGTGACCGTCTGAGTGGTAAGAAAATTGTATGTAAATCAGAAGATGTTATTCATTGGAAATTCTTTAGCCATGACACTATTCTTGGTAGGTCTCCACTACTTTCTCTTGGAAATGAAATCAGCTTGCAAGATGGTGGGTTGAATACCTTAATTAAATTCTTTCGGGATGGTTTTTCAAGTGGAATCATCAAGCTTAAAGGCGCTCAGTTAAATGGTGAAGCCCGTAAGAAAGCCCGTATGGACTTTGAGAAAATGCGTGAAGGCTCAACAGGTGGCAGCCCTTTGGTGTTTGATGATACACAAGAATACACTCCACTTGAAATTGATACGAATGTCTTGCAGTTGATTACATCTAATAACTTCTCTACTGCACAGATCGCTAAAGCTCTACGAGTTCCTAGTTTCAAATTGGGAGTGAACAGTCCTAACCAATCTGTCGCACAGTTGACCGAAGATTATGTAACCAACGACCTTCCATTCTACTTTGATGCAATCACAAGCGAACTTGCTTTGAAAGTATTTAGCGATGAAGAACGTAGAAAATATCGTGTTGATTTTGACACACGTAGCGTAACTGGTAGAAACGTAGATGAGATTGTAAAACTTGTGAACAATCAAATCTTAACACCTAACCAAGCATTGGTTGAACTCGGTAAAGAACGTTCTACTGATCCAAATATGGACCGTTACCAATCAAGTTTGAACTATGTCTTCTTGGATAAGAAAGAAGAGTATCAATCAATGAAAGGAGGTGAGACAAGAGATGCCAAAGAGAATCAAGATGAAAGGTCCACTGATTCCGAATAACAGCCAGGAAGTTTACGACTACTTCGGTTTGGAAGCGGTCAGTGCAAAATCTATCACAGATGCTTTTCCAGAAGACAATAGTGACATCGTTTTGGAAGTTAATTCAAACGGTGGACTTGTAACTGTTGGAAGTGAAATCTATACAGCATTAAAGAGTTATCCAGGGCATGTGACTGTGGAAGTGACAGGAATGGCAGCAAGTGCTGCTAGTGTTGCAATCATGGGCGCTGATAAAGTGCTTATCAGTCCAACAGCTCAGATAATGATTCACAAAGCGCTTTATAGCTATGTATCTGGTAATAGTGATGATTTAGATAAAGCTTCTAAAGCGCTTAAATCTAGTGACCAAGCTATCGTGAATGCGTATGTTGCTAAAACTGGGTTGGAAGAGTCAGTTATCCTTGACATGATGAAAAATGAAACCTTCATGTCAGCTAGTGAAGCAGTCGAAAAAGGCTTCGCAGATGAAGTAATGACCTTTGATGATGTTGGTGCAGTTGCAAGTCTTGGAGATGGACTGTTGCCACAAGCTGTTATTGACGACTTCTATGCTAACCGTAGCAAGCGTAAGTCAGAAATCCAAAATATGCTACGAGAAATTGAAAAAGAAGAATTACTTAAAGGGCTATAAGCTCTTTTTTTAATACCGTAAGGAGTAGAAAGAAAATATGTTTAAAGAAAAAATGAAAGAACTTAAAGCGCAGATTGCAAATATCGGTGCTGAAATTGTTGCTAAGACAGATGAATTAAAATCTGTTTTAAATTCTGATGATCTCGAAAAAGCTCGTGAAATCCGTGCTGAAATCGACAACTTGAAATCACAAAAAGAAGAAGTAGAAAACAACTTGAAGACTTATGAAATCGCAGAAGAAGGAGTTGGTATGGAAGCAACTGGTAAAAAACATGAAGTAAAAACAGAAGGTAAATCTTACCGTGAATCTGTAAATGAATGGGTACGCACTAAAGGTGCAGTTGCTGATTCAAACTTAAAACTTGAAGGAAAAGACCTTCTTATTCCTATGAATGCAGCAGTAAATCCAACACAAGACGGATTGAAGACGGTTGAAACTGGAAAAGTAACTAGCAAAGAAATCGTAACTACACCAATTCGTGAAGTTAAGACAGTGCTTGACCTTAAACAATTCGTGACAACTCACAAAGCATCTAAAGGTGAAGGTTCATATCCTATCCTTAAACACGCTACATCTAAGATGGCAAGCGTAGAAGAATTGGAAAAAAATCCAGCTCTTGCTAAGCCAGAATTTACAGATGTCCCTTGGAAAGTTAAGACTTACCGTGGTGCTATTCCACTTTCACAAGAAGCAATTGATGATGCAGACGTTGACCTTCTTTCAATCGTAGCTGAAGCAGCTAACCAAATCAAAGTCAACACTACAAACGATGCAATCGCTACTGTATTAAAAGACTTTGAAGCTAAGACTGCTGCTGATCTTGACGCTATCAAAGAAATCTTGAATGTAAACCTTGACCCAGCTTACAACGTATCATTCGTAGTTTCTCAAAGTTTCTATCAAAAACTTGACACTTTGAAAGACAAGAACGGTCGCTACTTGCTTCAAGATTCTATCGTTTCTGCATCAGGCAAAGCCTTCCTCGGACATCCGGTATTTGTAGTTTCAGATACAACACTTGGTGCAACTGGTGAAGCTAAAGCGTTTATCGGTGATGTGCAACGTGCTGTACTCTTTGCTGACCGTCAAGAATTGGGTCTACGCTGGACTGACAATGAAATCTACGGTCAATACTTGCAAGCAGTTGTACGCTTCGACGTTAAGAAAGCAGATGCTAAAGCTGGTTACTTTGTAACTATGCCCTAATACTCCCCCAGTCAGTGGGGGTGTCTCACGGTCAGCAGTAACTTTCGCAGTACCAACCGCAAGTAACACCAAACAAGAAATTATGGCTTACTTAGATAACAAGGGAATTTCTTACACAGCCTCTCAAACAAAAGAGCAATTACTAGCCTTGATTGGAGGTTAGGGTCATGGAAGCTAAAAAGAATGGTTTTCTCGAAGAAGTCAAGTTGTATTGTAAAATCGACTATGACTTTGAAGATGATTTACTGATTGAGCTTATCGAGTCTGCAAAAGAGCAGATATGCTTTGCAATCGATAATGATTTAAGTCCAGATGATTTAGTAGACTATGCGAAATTCCGACTAGCTGTCAAAAAGCAAGTAAAAGAAGAATATGAGCATCGTGGAATGTCAGCAGATACCATGCGTTATCCATTGGCAAATGGTGTGCTAAACATCATCCACCAACTCAGAACACGGAGGGAAAGTTAATGCGAACACGTAAGATGAATGTTCGCATTACTTTTTTTCAAAAAGTAGGTGGGCAAAACGAAGATGGAGAAGTATTAGACTTTGAAAGGAAGGACTTATATACTTGCTGGGCAGAAGTGTCTAAAACATCTATTAAAGATTTTAGAGAAAGTGCGACAGTCACTAAAAGTGCAGGTTTGACAGAACATAAAGACACTAAAACATTCTTAATTCGTCATCTTCCTAAACTACCTTTCGATAATTCTTGCTTTGTAGAATTCGATGGTAACGAGTATCAAATTGTTGCAATCGAACGAGATCACGCAAACAAGGAAATTGATTTAATCAAAGGAGTGATGGTTTCGTGACAAAAGGATTGGATTTATGTCTTCAAAACCTCGCAAAGCTTGAAGGTAAAGCACCTAAAGTCGCTCGTGAAGCTGTTACAATGGTCGCTGAAGAGTTCAAGAAAGAACTTGAAGTAAATACTCCAGTTTCTGATGAGTTTACACCCACTCGTTTGAAAGAAGATATAAGGATCAGTAATTTCAAAGGCGGTGGAGATGCTCCTTCAAAAGATATTGGATTTGGTCGTTCTACTGGATGGCGTGCAAAATATCCGAATGCAGGAACAATTTATCAAAAAGCACAGGACTTCGAGGAAAAGACTATCAATGCAGTAACTCCTCGTGCTAAAGAAATTTACATAACAAAAATAAGGGAGGTGTTAAAATAAATGATTGCTGAAACTGAAGCTTATAAACTTTTGGTAGCAGATGAACAGTTAAATCGACTGTTCAATGAGTTTAGAGGTAAAGAATTTCCAGGATATAAACAAGGTATTTTTACTTATGATATTCCTGAGAAGCCTACAAACTTAAAACAAAAAGAGCTTGCTCCGTTTGCGAGAATTTATTTAACCTACGAAGCACCTCACAAGTATGCAGATGATGAAATCATCTCAATGGAACAACGCATCACAATCAACTTTTGGTGTAAGAGCGCAAAGCAAGCTGACCAAATCGCCAAAAGAATGGATGTGGTCTTAGAAAGTAGTGGATTTGAACGCTACACGGCAAATGAGAAACCTCGATACATGGATGACGATATTGGACTGTTAATGAATGTCCGAAAATATCGTCTTTTTGATTGGAGTGATCTCGAAGAAATGAAAGGAAAATAATTAAATGTCTAAAGTTAAATTTGGTTTACGTGGTTTTGAATATGGGGTTTTGAATGATAAAAACCTTGTGCCAGGAGAAACTAAAAAAATCCCTGGTTTGAAATCAGCAAAATTGGATATCACAAATGAATTGAACACTATCACAGCAGATGATGGACCATACGTAGTATTGTCTTCTGGTATCACTGGAACAACTCTTGAAGTATCATGGTTGGATTTGGGTAGTGATGCTCGTAAGGATTTCTACGGTATCACTGTTGAAAATGGTGTTGAAAAATACAACAAGAAGATGACTCCAAACGACATCGCTTGCTTATTCCGTACAACTGGTGATGATGGTAAAGGTATTTGGGTTGGTCTTCTTAAAGGTAAGTTCTCTCTTCCAGGGATGGATTTGGAAACAAAAGACGGTTCACCAGAACCTAAGAACGATACTGTATCTGGAAGCTTTGTGGCTCGTGGGGATGATGATGAAGGTCTTGTAATTGTAGTTGGTCGTGAAGACAACCCACAATTCCAAGAAACTGAGTTCCGTAAATTAGTCTTCCCAAAGTCGTAAGTGGTGCTGCACCTGCGAGTGCAGTTGCCACAAGACAAGAGTAATTAGGCTAGGCTTGGTTTTTCCAAGCCTTTATTTTTTAAGGAGTTAATAAATGTTTGAAATTAAGTTTAAAAAAGCGGGTGTTTTGAAAGAATTTTCTAAAGACTATGTAAATGTTGAAGACAATTTACTGGCATTAGAGCATCAAGTACGACAAACTGCCTTGTATGAAAAGAAAGAGGATTTGTTAAATCCTATCAAACATCGTGAATTGAATGAAGCATATCTTACTATGTTTGTGAAAATGTACGGTGAACAATTTGAAGTAGATGATCTAAAGTGTGCTAGTGTAGAAACACTTGAAACTTTGAACGACTTATACCTTGCAGCTCTTGGTGGAAAACAGGAAGAAAAAGAGACCACAGAGGGAAAAAAGAAGAAAAAGGGTTAAGCCCTAAAGAAGCTCAAAATAATTTATTGGTTTGGGTTCAATCATTAATGAGTCAAGGATACACAATCCATGACATAAAGAGCATGCGTTTATCAGATTTTGATTTGATGGTGCAAGCTTTAGAAACAAAAGAAAACAAAGAGGAAGAAGAGACAACGCTTGACAAGGCCTTCCCATTCCTTTTTGGATAAAAAAAGAAAGGAGATTAAATGGCAAGTAACATTGGCGAATTAGTCGCCACAGCAACCTTAGATGTCGCTCCTTTTCAGTCAAATGTTGGGAGGTTGAAAACTTATTTAAAAGGTGTTGATAATTCCCTAAAGGCGATGGAAAACAATTTTAAGGGAGCTGGTAATAATGTCAGCAACTTAAAAGGTCTTTTATCCCAGACTGGTTCGGCTTTAAACTCATATCAAAAAGTATTGAGTTCACAGAGCGAACGATATAACCAATTAAAAGCAAGTATTGGAGATGTTTCGACCGCTACTGCAGAGCAAAAGCAGAAGTTAGTTGAAGCAAGTGCTAGTATGACAGCTACTGCTGCTAAAGTAGCTGAATTACAAAATCGCTATGAACAATTAGCTGGATCTATGAGACGAGCTTATATCGATGATAGTGCATTCACTAAATTTGGAAAAAGCGCACAGGAAGTCGGTAATAAAATCAGTCAAGTAGGTCAAACTGTTTCTGGTTTTGGTTCTGCTCTAACTCGTGGAGTTACTGCTCCGATTGTAGCAGGTGCTGGACTTGTAGTAAAAGCAGCAATCGATTATGAATCAGCATTCGCTGGAGTTAAGAAAACAGTGGATGAAACTGCCACAGTATCTTACAAAAACCTATCAGACGGTATTCGTCAAATGGCCAAGGAATTACCAGCTAGTGCAGTAGAAATTGCAAATGTAGCAGAAGTTGCAGGTCAGTTAGGTATTAAGGCAGAAGATATCCTTAAATTCTCACGTACCATGATTGATATGGGAGAGTCAACCAACTTGAGTGCTGAAGAAGCTGCAACTGCAATTGCTAAAGTAGCAAACATTATGGGCTTGAGTTCAGATGATTATTCAAGGTTCGGTGCATCCGTTGTAGACCTTGGTAACAACTTTGCTACAACTGAAAAGGACATCGTAATGATGGCCAATCGTTTAGCAGCAGGTGGTAAACTAGCTGGACTAACTGCTCCTGAAATCTTAGGTCTTGCAACTGCCATGAGTAGTGTAGGTATTGAAGCAGAAGCAGGTGGTACTGCTATGACTCAAACTCTTACTGCTATTGGTAATGCAGTTTCATTGACTACTAAGGACTCCGCAGATGATCTAGCATTAATTGCTAAAGTAGCAGGAACGACATCAGAAGAGTTTCAACAAGCTTGGAAAGAAAAACCTGCTGAAGCTTTACAATCCTTTATTAAGGGGCTTAATACAGCCCGTGAAAAAGGCGCAAATATGGATGCTATCTTGATGAAGTTAGGCATGACAGGTGTTAGACAAGGGAATATGCTTAAATCTCTAGCTTTATCATCAGATAAGATGAGTGCAGCAGTTCAACGTTCTAACCAAGCGTGGAAAGAAAACACTGCATTGACCAATGAAGCAAACAAACGTTATGAGACTACCGAGTCTCAATTAAAGATGTTTAGAAATCAAATCACAGACTTGGCTATTGAGTTTGGTGGACCTCTAATCAAGGCTCTTAGAAGTGGACTTGATGCAGTCAAACCGTGGCTAAACAATCTAGCTGATTTAGCTAAAAAATTCAGTTCATTATCAACAGAGCAACAACAAAACATTATCAAATGGGGATTGATGGCAGCCGCTTTAGGTCCTGCATTGAAGTTGTTAGGCGGTGGTATCTCAGTCATTGGTGGTTTCGTAAAAGCCATAGGTGGCTTGTCAAAAGGTATTGGTTTCCTAAGTGGTTCAGTAAAATTCCTTGGAAACTTGTCAAGCGTAACAAGTGGACTAAGTGCCGTAGCTGGTTCAGCTGGTGCAGTTGAAACTGCAGTAGCAGGAGCAAGCGCGGGAACTGGCTTACTTGGTAGTGCACTTGGATTTTTGGCGACTCCAGTGGGGTTAGCTACTGTTGCTTTAGTTGCTGTAACTGCAGCAGCAGCCTATTTTGCAAATAAAGCCTATGAAGCAAGACAACGTGCTCAAGAATGGGGTGCTAGTGTCAGCAAGGAACAAGCTGGCCAACTTCAAAACTTTAAAGACAAAGTGGATGAAGCAAATCAAGCGATGACAGTTTTTGGAACAAGTTCAGACGGGATCGATAAAGTTACAACTGCAGTCCAAAAATTAGCAACGGAAATTCAAAAATTAGCTGACGAAAATTTAGCAAAGGACATCGATTTAGCTCATAAATTAGGTTTGAGCGAAGAGACAATCCAGGAAATAACAAACCATGCGGACCAAATAAAAAATAATGTTCAACAAATGTCTGATGAAGTTATTCAGATTTATCAAAACGCTGCAAACAATCATCGTAAGCTTTCAGAAGAAGAAAAAGCAATTGTACTATCTAATCAGAATGAATTGATTAACACTCAATTGGAACTAATGGAATATTCTGGTGAAGAACGTATCAACATGATTAAAGCTTTTAATGGTCAAGCTGATGAATTGAATACAGAACAACTTAAAAAAGCCACTGAATTAACTGAGAAATGGGCGAAAGAAGAACAAGCATCTTATAAAGAACGATTAGATGGCTACAAAAAGCTCATGGAGCAAATCAAAGGCGAGGATGAAAAATCTGTTAAAGCTCGTGCTGAGATTAAAGCTAAAATAGAGCAGTTGGAAGCTGAACACACAGCTAAAATGGAAGCGTATAGTCAGAAATGGAATGATTTACAAGGTAGACTTTTAAAAACTTTAAAAGTTAGTCCAGAAGCATTATCTGGCATCATGAATCAGCTTAAGTCAAGAGCCGAGGAAATGGGTTTGACTTATGATGAAATGGCTATAAAATTCCAGAATACTTTCTCGAAAGTACAAGAAGGCCATAGCATGTGGGCCCAAACTGCTAAAGATGCAACTGAAACCACTAAGCTTGCGAATACTCAATGGAATGCTATGGTTTGGGATGAAAAGACTGGCAAGTTGAAAACGAATGCAGTCGAAGAAGTTCAAAAAGCCCTTGAAGCAGAAGGCGGATGGGATGCCATGCAGTTCATCCTTAAAGAAGCAAACCTTGAAACGAATGCTCGTTTGACAATTGGTGAAGCTTTGGTAGCGAATGGCCAGTGGGAACAACTTTCTCCTGAACAAAAAGAATTGATTGTGAATGGCAAGCCTGCAGTACAAGCTATCTTGGATAGCAAAGAATTGATGGCACAATGGAACGCTTTGCCCGCTGAGGTAAAAGAAATCCTTGGAAAGAACGACAGTTTTTTACGAAGTGCAGAAGGTGCCCAACAAGCGTTGACTCAATGGAATTTGATGACACCGAGCGAGAAGGCATTAACTTTAAAAGATTTAGCTAGTAACGATATTAAGGTGGTCCAAGGTCGTATCGATATGATGACTGGTAAGCAATTGCCAATTGAAGCAATCGACAACACAGCAAGTACAGTTGAATCTGTACTGTACGGTGTGAACTCTATTAGACAAACTAGTCCAATTGATATCAATGCTATTGATCAAACAAGCGGACAATCTGCATCTGCCTATGCAGGAGTTAATGCAGTTAAACAAGATGCTCCAATTGACATCAACGCTGCTAACAGAACACAGGGTGAAGCTTCAGCTGCAGGATCTTCAATAAACTCAGTTAAACAAAATTATCCTATTGGAATTGAAGCACGAAACAACACCCAAAGTGCTATCAGTAGTGTGTTAGGAGGTTTAGCATCTTTACCAGCTTTTAAATTTATTGATATTATCACAAGACATTTTACACAAAGACACGCTAAAGGTACTGATAATCACCCAGGCGGTCTTGCGACGGTCAATGACCAACGAGGAACACTCTATAAGGAAATGGTTACACTTCCTGATGGTACTTCATTTATTCCACACGGTCGAAATGTGACACTACCACTACCTCCAGGTTCTAAAGTCATGCGAGCTGGTAAAACTCGTAGTTTGATGAACCGTTTAGGTATTCCAAATTATGAAAAAGGTATTGGATTCGAAGATACTAAAATCTCGCACCTTAGTCGTAGGATTGGTGAAGTGAATGAGTATAGGCGACAATACGATGATAGACGTGTTGTTCAATTGTTGTCAGAATTGGTCCGTCAATCTTCTTCGCAACAAAATTCAACAAGTCAAGTTGGTAATGTTAACTATACACTTAACTGGAATGGTTCAAATGGTGAAGATCCATACTCTCCAGAATTCATTCAGAGATTGATGAGAGAATTCGCCTATTATACAAATCAGGAAGGAGGACGTTTAGCTTAATGTCTTTTTTTACATTTAACGGAAAATCTAATGAAGAATTTAATTTGAAATTAGGTCAAGGGATTGAGTATGCAACATCCTCTAACGATTTAGAACGTGTAACAGTACCAGGTCGCGATGGAGAGTTGCTTGTATATAACAATAGGAGAAAGGCTGTCGAGCAGTCTTTCCCTTTGTTTTTGGTAAAAGAAAAAGGCTTGACAACAGATGTTATTCCTAAAATTACTGAGTGGCTAAGCGTGAAAGGTTTTCGTGATATGTCCTTCTCTTGGGACAAGGAACATATCTATAAAGGAGCTTATTTGGAAGGTTTTAGTGTAGAAGAAACCTTGAAGCAGTTTGGGAAAACAAAGCTAAACTTTTTGCTTCATCCCATCAAGTATCGTAAAGATGGATTTAACAGAATCAATTTATCCAATAACTCAACCATTATGGGTAAAGGGAATGTGATGAGTGATCCTGTTATTACAATCCGTGGAAATGGAGAAGGAATTCTAACCATCAATGGCAGACAGACAAAGTTTAAGAATATCCAAGGTGTGATTGTTTTTGATATGCAAAAAAAACTTGTATACAGTGGGAACTTGCCAGCTTGGGATAAAGTTGTGAGGTCTCCACAATACGTTATGCCAAAATTAGATCCAGGAGAGAACAGAATCTCTTGGACAGGTAATTTCAGCGTGGAGCTTATCCCTTATTGGGGGGTGATGATTTGAGACCAATCTTATATAATGCGACTGAAACTGTATTTGATTCTTACGGTCTAGGAGAAATTGACGCTAATAAAGCGACGGTAACAAGAGAGAGAAACGGGAATTACTCTTTGTATATTGAGTACCCCGTAGGTGGTTCTCTAGCTCCATTGTTTAAGCAAGATATGAGAATCAAAGCAGATGCTGGGGTTCGTACCAAGAATCAAACGTTCTACATTTCAAGGATTGTAAAAGATAGTAGCCATGTGATTAAAATCTACGCTAAACATATTAGCCATTTAACAGAAATGATGGGTATTGTGCACGGAACGACTGTAGTCGGCGATGCTAACGCCGCTTTGGCTCGATGGTCCGAGTCTTTGGTTGGTGGTGTTGAATTTAGAACATGGTCTGATATCGAAACTGAAGGTAAAGCGAGTTGGACTGTTGACAAATTCAAGACAGCTCGGGAAGCTTTGGGTGGAGTAGAAGGGTCTATATTAGATGTTTGGGGAGGAGAGTATGAGTTCGATAACACAACAATTAAGCTCCACAGACGCTTAGGTAGACAATCACCAACTATCTTAGAATATGGTAGAAATATTCTATCAGCAGAAGATGATGAAGATGCTAATAGTGCTTATACAAGTGTTTATCCTTTTGCTACTTATACCCCTGAATCACAATCGCATGAGGAAGGGAAGGAAAGCAAGGCGCAAGATCCTGTTACTGTGACTCTCTCTGAAAAGATTGTTGATAGCCAATGGGTTGGCCATTATGCCGAAAGGCGTGTAGCTGTTGTTGATTTCTCTTCAAAGTACGGAGACAAACAAACGCCGAACGCTGAGAGCTTAAGGACTTTTGCAAAAGAATACATGAAAACTAATCGTATTGGTATTCCGAAAATTAATACGAAGATAGAATATGTAGACCTTTCTAAAACCTTAGATTATGCAGATATGTCTCAAATGGAGGAGGTAGAACTTTGTGATATTTTACCTATCTATTATCCAACAATTGGTTTAACGAACGACGAAAATAAAGTAGTAGTTGTTAATTACGATGTCCTGAATGACAGAAATGAATCAATTGAGTTAGGAACAATAGGGCAATCTATGAGGTCTGCTTTGACCAATTCCGTATCTAATCGATTGGATTATTTAGAGGCAAAGCAAAGCGCCTTAGAAGAGACGTTCCCAGCCTACTTGGTGAATGCTAAGGGGAATAAAGTTTGGTATCGAACACCAGACAATAACGTAGAACACAAAGTAGGAGACACTTGGTTCGAAAAAAATGGTCAATATGACAGAATATACATCTGGAACGGTGAGATGTGGGAGAAACGGATTGACACTGAGGACGTTGCCCGTGTTCAGAAAGATGTAGACCAACAACTTGAGTCTGTCAATAATAGGATGAATTGGCTACAAGGCAAAAATGACCAGAAAATTTCTGATTTATTCAAAAAGTCAAATGCTACTCAAGAATTAGCTGAGGTCTCTAAGAGACTTGCTCAAGAGGCTATAAACACCTCTAACTCAACAGGCCAAGAATTATCACAATACAAGCAAAACAATGAGCAGAATTTATCTATTTTGAAAACTCAGACCGCTCAAATTGATGGTAAGGCAGGGCAAGCTTTAAATAAGGCCAATCAAACAGCCACAGAAACCTATAATTTAATTGCTAATTTGAGGACTGACCTAAATGGCAAGGTTTCTCTTTCAGAATTTCAAAATTTAAGAGAAACGGCTAAACTCCATGAGCGTATCTTAGGCACATCCGAAACAGGAGCACCTGACAAGCTATCACGGCTTATCATGAGTAGCGAGATTTTTCAGACGGAAGTTGGGAAATATGTAACAGATGATAACAACTTGATTGTAAACTCCATGACAATGAATAAGCACACGCTTATTGGAAACAACAATCCTAAAGCTGATATATCTGTCGCAGATGGTATTTTTACAATCAAAGCGCAAGGTCTTACTGGTTATAACTGGTCAGGATTTAGTCTTCCTATTTATGTCAAGAAAGTATATAAAGATGAAACCTATACGCTCGGATTTAAGTATCGTATTAGAGAATATCCAGATGTTTCTTTCGCTTTTAACGTTAAAAACCACGGATTAAACAAAACACTTACATGGGCTAATATTGGTGAGAATAGACCACCACTCAACGAATGGCAAGAGTTTCAAAAAACTTTTACCATGCAAGAAGATTTTGCTTTTGGCGAGGACGCAAACTATCCATTTTATATCTTCTTAGCTAAAAATGGATGGGTCGAGTTCAAAGAGCCTATTTTAGTTAGAGGTAGTAGGACTGGGACTTATAAACCTAGCCAATTTGATGACGCCTATAAAAAATCAAACGAGGCTAAAGACTTAGCAGAGAATGCTCAAAATAAAGCAGAGAATGCTCAAGCAAAAGCGATTGAAGTAGCTGAAAAGGCTGAGGAGGCCAAAAAAACCTCAGAGGCTACACGGGCACAAATGACACTGCTATCTAATTCATGGTCTGTTAAAACTCTGAATAGCGCTAGTGATGTGCTGGGGGCTATCAACCTTAACCCTGATGGTTCAGTTAAAATCAATGAGGGTCTAATCTCAATCGGTGAGAAAACTTACATTAAAGACGGTGTTATTAAAAATTCTATGATTGGTAACGCTCAAATTGGTACGGCACATATCGGAGAGATTGACGCTAGTCAGGCTAGAATTATCAATATTTCTTCTAAGAACATTGTCACAGACGGATTGACAGCAAATGTTATCAGAGGTGGTAATCTATCATCTTTGAATGGAGCAACTAATTTTGATTTGCAGAGTGGATGGCTCAAGATGAACGGAGAAGGTGTAGGTATTTTTAATCAATTTGATAGCAGACCTATACAATATCTTGTATTTCATAAAGGTGCTATCAATGGCAAACTAGGTTCATATACTGCTCTAATGTCTAACTCTCATGGTTGGGTAAACATGGATGATGGTTCTGCCGGTATTCAAATCTGGAATACAAACGACAATACAACGGCTATCAACTTATACGGTGATGAAATAGCAATGATGTATAATGCTACTGACCAGAGAGGAATAATATTTGATAATGTCAAAAATGAAATTAAAAATGTTGAAACAATGAAAGTTGGAACAATAGGGGCAAGTCATGAAATATGGATAAAAGGCAAATCTCTAGCAAAAGTATTTGATTTAATTAATCAGAATTTTATTGGCATTGAAAACTGGTTTAAACGAAACAAACTCGGTTCTCCTGGACGATACGACGTAAGAATTTAGAAAGGTGAAAAATGAACACACAAGACAAAGTTATTAATGATTTAGCAATTCAACTCGCAAACAAGACGATTGAGTGCGCTAACTACAAAGCATTATATGAAGAAGCGCAAATGCAACTTCAACAATTACAAGCAGAATCAGAAAAAACAGAAGAAAAAGAGGAAAACTAATTTATGACATTTAAAGTAGTAAATAAATACTTACAAGAAAACAATCGTACATTCGTAGCAATTCGCCAAGAAGCACCATACACGGCCTTTGACCGTGTTTTGATTGGCGACCGTGTGAGTGAGTCGGACGAAGTTCTTATCCAAGCAGTACTCGGTCAAGTGGCTACTGAATTAAATCCAGCGGACGGTGTGAAGAAACTTCAAGAAGACTTGCACACGCAAGCTCAAGACTATGAAGCAAAACTTGCTGAGAAAGACGCTAAAATTAACGAAGTGAAGGCTGTTGCAGACTGGGCAGTATTGGCTCGTGTTACTGACACAGAGAATCCACTAGATCCAACAGTCTTCAAGCGTGGACTTGAACTTGTCGAACTTGGACAAACTGGTAAGACTTACCAGCCACAAGAAATCTTCACACTTGAAAATCCTAATCATGTCGAAAAATTTCAAGAAGGTAAACGTGTCATGATTCAAGTTAACGAGCCTTTCACTTATCAAGGACAAACGCTTGAACAACTTGCAGACCTTTATCAAAACGGTAAGCTAGGCGTCTGGAAGTGGACAGAACCTAAACAAGAAAAACCATCTAGCGAGTTAGACACTCAACCTGTTCAATAAGAGGTGATATATGCAAGACTTAGCATTTCACGAACTAATAGAGCACCTCAAAAACCTATCTTACAGCCCATATATTCATTTCTTTTTTTGGTTGATGGTGTTAGATATCGTGACAGGTTACATCAAGGCATTTAAGACTAAGCGTTTTGACAGTAAAATTGGAACAATGGGATTGATTCGACACTTCATTGTTTTTGCAGTCATCCTGCTTGTTGCTATGTACGCACGTTCGCTTGGTTTTCGTAGTTTTGGGATTGCTTGGACAATGTTCTTTGCTTTCAATTACTTATTCTCAGTTATTGAAAATTGGGAGATGATTGGACTAGCTTTTCCAGAGTTTTTGAAACCGTATATCAATCAAATCAAGAAAGACAACGCTCGTAAAATAGGGCAGTTTCTGGTCAACATTGACCAAAAAGACAAAATCGAAGTTGAAGTAGAGGAGAAAGACGATGCAACAGATCAATGAAATTTTACTTAATGGTGCTATCAGCATCCTTGTTATCTTGGTAGGTATCGCAGTTAAGGCTGTTAAAGAATACCTCGTTCAAAAAGGCGGAGAAAAGACAATCAAGATTGTTGAAATCTTGGCTAGAAATGCAGTAAACGCAGTTGAGCAAGTATCTGCTGAGACTGGCTACAAAGGTGAAGAGAAACTTGAGCAAGCACGTATTAAGATTCGTGCTGAACTTAGCAAGTACAACATTCACATGACTGATAGTGACCTCGATACATTCGTTGAGTCAGCGGTTAAGCAGATGAATGATGCTTGGATGAACCAATAATGTATGAGAATCCTTTTGGGTTCTCTTTCTTTTTAAAGAAAGGAGGTTAGCATTTGAAAAAGGTTATCGAAAGAAAAATAACCGTTTTATCTAGCAATCGTGGTATTGAGAAAATGTATAACGAGTTTTACAGCCACGATAAAAATAATGCAGAGTTTAAGTTCACACTCGATGAATTGACTGCTACTAAGGTTATCTGCTTATTCTATTTCAAAGGAACTAAGCGATACCAGGAAGTAGAAGCAGCAATCGAAGGTAATTCGTTTACGGTTCAATTCGACACATCATTGATCACGACAGATGAGTCTGTTATTGGTTACATCTACTTTGAAAAAGTAGAGCAGTCAGCAGATGTGTATAGCTTTATGTTCAATGTTCATGTGAGTGAGATTGACAAAGCAATTAAAACACCACTTATTGAACGTGAAACAGGGCGAATTGTTAACGTTAAGGATGTTGTTACCAAGCAGGAATTGGACGAACTCTTTGCAAAAATCAAAGAGCAAGGTGGAACTTATGACGATAGCAATATTCGTAGTGAAATAAGCCATATTTCAGCCGATATTGAAGCCTTAAAGACAAAGACAGACAAAGATACTGTGTATGACGATAGCGCCTTAAAACAGCGTATATCGGTTTTAGAAAGCAAACCTAACATTGACACAAGTCAGTTTGCAACTAAGCAAGAACTACAAAATATTGCTTTAACTCCTGGACCAAAAGGCGACAAGGGAGAGACTGGAGAGCGTGGACCACAAGGTGATACTGGTCCAAGAGGGGCAGACGGTTTACAAGGCCCTCAAGGATTGCAAGGTATCCAGGGAGAACGTGGTCAAGATGGACAACCTGGACCAAAAGGAGACATCGGACCTATTGGGCCTCAAGGTCTAAAAGGAGAACAAGGACCTGCTGGCTTACCTGGACCAGTAGGACCTCAAGGGCCTATTGGTTTAACTGGTCCAAAAGGTGCTGACGGTGTTGGTATTCCTCAAAAGTTGACCTTAACTGGTAACACGCTCATTCTTTCTGACGGAGGTGGAAGTGTTAATCTACCAACTTCTAGTCAAAATGCACCAACTTCATCTAGCGAGTTAATTGGCGAAGGTATGCCAAACGGTAAAGTCGATGGTACTATCGGACAGACATACGTTGACACTAAGAAAACTAACGGAGCTTTGAAATGGATTAAACGTACACCTTCAGGTAACCAAGGTTGGGCAGTATTAGATGGAGATACCGGTTGGAAAAACCTAAACGTGTTATCTAAATTAGGTAATTCTTACGTACGCGTCCGACGTATCAACGATACGGTATATTACCAATTCGGTGGACTACAATGGGGTTGGTTCGGAATTGTTAGACGTGGTAATCCAGCGTTTATTGCGCATCCAGGGAACCGTGAAAAGAAATGTTTCCTTATAGCAAACGGTGGTATACCTTCTGGATATAGAGCTTCCAATTCACTAATTGGTCAGATTTTCAACGATGATGGTATTCCATATGGAACGTGGTATGTAGGCGGTTATGGTGATGCAAATCATTTACGATTCCAATTCACAGACCCAGTACCAACTGATAAAGATATCGGAGATATCAGGGTTTCTAATATAAGTTATGTTACAGACGACCCTTGGCCAACAACATAAGAAAGGAAAATAAAAATGGATATTGATAAAAGCAGATTAAGAACTGGACTTCCACAGGTCGGAGTGCAACCTTACAGACAAGTGCACGCTCATTCAACGGGCAATCGGAATTCGACTGCTCAAAATGAAGCAGACTACCACTACAGAAAAGACCCTGAACTTGGCTTCTTCTCTCATGTTGTTGGAAATGGTCGAGTGATGCAAGTCGGGCCTGTAAACAACGGAAGTTGGGACGTTGGGGGCGGGTGGAATGCTGAAAGTTATGCAGCAGTTGAACTGATTGAAAGCCATTCAACTAAAGAAGAATTCATGACAGACTATCGCCTTTATATCGAATTGCTACGTGACCTTGCAGATGAAGCAGGCATTCCTAAAACTCTTGATACTGATAGCTTAGCTGGTATCAAGTCGCATGAATACTGCACATACAATCAGCCAAATAACAACTCAGACCACGTTGACCCTTATCCATATTTAGCTAAATGGGGTATTAGTCGCAGTCAATTCAAGAAAGATATTGAAGGTGGCACAAATACTGAAGCTGGATGGCGACAAGGAAAATATGGTTGGTGGTGGGAGGAGTCAGATGGCTCTTATCCAACTAATAGCTGGAAAGAAATCAAGGGTGAATGGTTCAGATTTGACGAAAAAGGTCTATGCCTAATCAACCGTTGGTTCTATGATGGCAAGTATTGGTTCTATCTTGATAAACGTGGCGCAACCGTTACTGGTTGGCAATTTATTAACAACCATTGGTATTACTTCGATAAAGACGGTGGTATGATCACTGGTTGGGTAAAATATAACGAAACTTGGTATTATCTCTCTGAACAAAGTGGAGAAATGCTGTCTAAACAATTTGTGAAATATGGTGATGGCTGGTACTATCTCAAAGAAGATGGTTCACTTGCCGATAAGCCTGAGTTCACAGTTGAGCCTGATGGCTTAATTACAACAAAATAAAAAGAAAGAAATTCAAATTAATTATACCTATGAACCGCTCAATTTATGAGCGGTTTTTTGTTTTCAAAAATAATAAAAGCAGTGACCGAGATCACTGCTTATTAGCTGTAGCAAATTCATAAAGTTTTTCTGCTGTGAGAAGGGCCATTTTGTCCATGCTTGTTTTTCCTTTTCTAAGGTCAGAAACAGTAGTCCATGGGACTCCAGCGCCTTGTGAAATAGCAGATGTAGACATCGAACTGTCTAATAATTCTTGAATAACTTTTCTCATATTATTTGTCCTTTTTATTTTTGAGATAAATGTATACATTAATGGCAATTATAAAAATAGCTATTGCACTAACCATTGCTTTTCCTCTTTTCATTTGATAAAATAGAGGTGTGAGGGGCTTTCGCCCCCACCTCTTAGCGTTTACCTTTTTCTTTTGCGGGATTCGGGTTTACGCTTTTTATTATGCCTTGCGACTGTTATTGCAGTCACCAGACTTGCGATAGCTGTTACTGTTTCAGGGATATTGTCTATCGCCTTCTCAAGTAACCTAAGCCAATCTTCTTTGTTCAACTTCCTCACCTCCTTTCCTTATCTTGATTATATTATATCACGGTATACCGAGAAAATCAAGAGTTTTTATAAAGTTTTTTGAAAAAAATGAGGGGCAAAAAAGGGGCAAAAGGTCAAAACTTTTATATTTTTATGGTAAAAATTATATGTAGTTTATTTCTTATTTATGCTTATTTTATAAGGTTTCTTTCTATTATATACTTATGAAATATTGTCAGCTCTTAAAGAAGCAGTTAAATAATAACTTTACAAAAAGCCTGTTGTATCAAGCATTTAAGCTTGTGTGACAGGCTTTTTTTGTGTATAGGGGGCAAATAAGGGGCAAACTATAAAGAATCAAGCAAGTCCAGGATATTATCATCCATCTTTTTAGTGACGTGTGTATAGATTTTGTTAGTCGTTCGAGAGTCTGAGTGACCAACTCTTGCCATGATTGCTTTTAAAGGTACATTGTTTTCTGCTAGTCTACTAACAAGAGTATGTCTGAATATATGTGAAGTCAGATGTTTGTCGATTGGTTTTTTTAAACGTTTATTTGCTTTCTGGATTGCTAAGTTGAAAGAATTATTTTGGATTGGTATACCGTTTTTGGTAACAAAGATAAATCCAAGATCATTGAATGTTTTTCGAGTGTTTTTAGAAAGTTCATTTATTGAGATAAACTCTTTTAAAATTTCAATTTCTCTTTTTGATAAAGAAACAGTTCTGAAGCTTGCAGCAGTTTTAGTAGTTGTTTTAAATCCTTTTGAATACCCTACTGTTTTATCTAGAGTTCCATGGATTTTTACCGTCTTATTATCAAAATCAATATTTTCTTGTTTAATAGCAATAGCTTCACCGATTCGACAACCATTGTATGACATGAATTCAGCAAGCAAACCTAGTCTATATGTATTATTTGTCCTGTATAATTCTTCTAATAATCTTTTTAGTTCATCCTCTTCCAAAAATTTCTTTTCTGTCTTTTCTAATTCTTCGATTGTTTTTATTTGTTTTGGAAGTTTTGCTCGTCTTGCAGGGTTGTCTTTGATATATTCAAGACTAACTGCATAATCAAGTGATAAATTTAAAATCATTTTATAGCGCTCTAGTTTTGAACGAGAAACATCTAAATTATTTAAGAAACGCTGGATGTATTTAGTATCTATGTTTTTAACTTTTATTTCTGTATCGAATGCCTCTTTAAAATCATTCACGCTACTAGTCAGAGAGCTGATAGAACTACCTTTGATTTCTTTCTGGTAAAATGTCCACCATTCATCTAAAACGTGTAGATAAGTCACATCTGTTGATTGTAAATTCTGTAAAGTTTCTTCTATGCGTTCATCCAGTAATTTTTGTGCTTCCTTTTTCGCTCTGGCTGTTCCAGAACTAAGCGTTACAGATACCCTTTTCAATTTTTCAGTATATGGGTCTTTATATCTCTCAAAAAATTTATACTTTCCATTCGGAAGTTTTTCCATCCACATTGATTTTTCCCCTTTATTTTGTTAAAATGGGTATAGTAAAGAGGGCTTTTTAATGCCATTCTTTCTATACAGTACATCCTCACATTTTAGCTTGCAGGCGAGTGTGGGGATTTTTGTTATTTTAATAACGAAAAAATAAAGTGCAGAAGCGGTATCAATACAAATAGTGACATAATCAGACACCCAATTCCTCCAATAACACCACCGCAGCCTTGTAGTACTTGCCCACAACCTTGCAAAGCCTCTCCACCTTGAGTAAATCCACTGTTTTCTACATGACTTTCAAATGAATGAAAGATCGATTTTATTTCATCTGGATTATATCGTGTTCCACATTTTAGGCAACGATCGGTGTGATATGTTAATAAGAACTCTTTGTTGCAATGCGGACAAGTATACTTTAATTTCATATTTTCTAAATCCATCTCAATATTCCTTTTTAATTTAATAACGCTTGATATTCTTTCTATACAGTACATCCTCATACTCGGAGTTGCCAAACTTTGTGAGTGTAGGGATTTTTAGTTTGATAAAAAAATTAAAATGGCAATTCTTCATCAATATCTTTTTCTAAATCCCAATTTTTGAGCAACCCTTGGAAGAAGTAGCTTGATTTCCCTCCGCAGGTTGGGCAGTATCGAGAATTTCCAGATAATACAGTTTTGCAACCATTATCTAAATAATGAACGATTGGTATTGCATACCCACGAACATCATAGCTAGATTCATAATCACCAAGGCAAATATTTCTAGTGTATATACCACAAACATTGCAGTAGTTATTGTTACCTAATTCTTCGTTTTCGCAGTTAGGACAGATGTCAGGATATCCGTCTGAATCTAAATCATATTTTTTATATCTCATACGTTCCTTTTCTTTCTCTCTGTTTTCTAAATAAGCTTCTAATGATGTTATTCCTTTTGGTTGTTTAGTGGAACAGATATGACAGAATTTTGAATTTCTGTCAATTTTACTGAAACAAGTTCTACAAATTCTTGTATTTTGACTTATAGTTATATATCTAGAGAATTTCTTTTCGACTTCATGACCGTCTTTTATAAGCCCAAAAGATTGCATAGATTTCATGTTCCTGATGACATAATTAGCCACTGAAAAAGAAACTTGAAATACAGTTTGAATAAACCTATCATCCATAGAATGAAAAAACATTGTGTAGTTTCCCAAAACTGGAAAAGGAACAAGTAAATGTTTAGCAAAAAAGTTCGCTTCTGTTTCAAACGTCTTATACTCATTTTCGGATAAACTGTACCTTGCCAATATTGTTTTATCTGTTGTTTCATTATGCTTTAATGCATAATGTCCTAATTCGTGAGCAATTGTAAAACGAATACGTTCCTTGTTATCAATAGTATCATTGTATAACAATATATATGTTTGTGTATCAGATTTGTACCATAAAGCACCATCTTCACTGTTTAAAAGTTGATAAACTTCGTTAATATCCATATTATTTTCTTTTGCAAGAGTGCTATATTTCATAAGATGAAGATTATCAAGCTGTGAAATAATATGAAGTAGGTCAATTGGTAACCTACCATTTGTGTATCGATTAAGAAAACTATATGCTATGCTTTTTAATTTCTTGTAATTGATATTCTTAGAAATCGTGGTCGTTTTCACCACCTCCACTCGAAACGTTTTGGAAAGTTATCTCCATAATTTTTAGTAAACGTTCTTGATCAGTAACACTTAAATTTTTTGCTTTACGTTGAATCATTTTGAATGTGGAGTTTTCTTCTTCTGCTTCAGATGATGGATTTGTTAAATCTGTAGACATTAATTTTGATAGCGATACACCAAAAATATTTGCTATATCGTTAAGAACTCCAGCTTTAGGAGTATATTTTCCTTTTTCCCATTCACTAATTGAAGATGAACTTTTTCTACCTAACCTCGTAGCAAGATCTATTTGTTCGAGGCCATGTTTCTGGCGAAGAAATTTCAAATTTGTTGCGAAATAATTTTTTTCTTCTTTCATTGTTGCGGTCTCCTGATTAATTTCTTTCTTATATAATATCACTTTTTCCGAACCCTGTAAAACAAAAAGAGAAAATTTTTTCGAAAAAAATGAAATAAAAGTCTTGACATCGGAAAAACCGAAGTGTATAATGGACATATAAACAACGAAAGGAGATATGTATGACAAGTACATTGAAAATTCTACGTCGTTTCCGAAACAAAACTCAACAAGAATTGTCTGAAGAAACTGGCATCAATACAAGATCAATCAGTAGATATGAAGCTAGTCCTGAAGGTTTAAGAAGTGCTAGTTACAAAAATCTTGCTCTTCTTGCAGATGCCTTAGATGTCAGTGTTGACACCTTTTTTTTGGACAATGTTTCGGATTTTCTGAAATTACCGAATTAAGAATTCGGTTTGAGATTAGGGAAGGAAAGGAGATATGTCGATCGAAACAAAAAAAGCACCTAACAAAGTCAGGCGCTTACTAAAATAACTAATTGAATTATATCACAAAAAAGAAAGGAAAATCCATGCCTAAAGCAGAAATTACTTATAAGCCAGTAGGAGTAAATGAAAAAGCCACACATGGAGATTATACACATCTTTGTCAGATGTGGGAAGGTCTCACGGTTGGAACTGCTAAAGTCTGGGCTACTGAGATGAGAGAACACCCAGATTTTAAACAATTCATTGATAACCCGACACATAAAATTGTATTCATCAATTACGAAGGTTTTCGATTGTTTGTTAAATGGAAAAGCAGAAATCGTTATCGCACTAAAAAAGAAACACTAGCAGAGATGCTAGAGAATATCAAGCGAGAAAAACAATTGGGAGTTTTAACATGAAACTATTGGACAGACTAACAAAATGGTTTTTTAACACAACAAAGATTGAAGTTAACACAGACTGGCGATTAGTTGCATTAGACTTGAACCGTGAATTGATTGAAGCACGACAAGAAAATAAAATCTTGTATCAACGTATCGCAGATTTAGAAAAATTATTAGGAGTTTAACATGACAGAACCAAGCATCACAGAACAATTACTAGGAATTGCAGTTATATTCATCATCTTATTTACGATTATGGTATTGACTGCTAAAGAAGAACAGAAAGTCGAAGTGGTAGAAGAAAAAGAAGATTTCTACACTATCGCACGCACAAATATTCGTAACTGTGACCGTCAATTCACATACGACACACAAAAACCAGTTGGTCTACGTGAAGAACTACTTGCCCTACCATATCCAAAGGGGTGATTGTATGAGCCTATATATTTGGAAGTGTGGATGTCGTGATTGTGGAAACACATTTGAGTATGTCGATAGTTACCCAATCATTGAATGTCCGAAATGTGGGAGTGTGGACTTGGTTAATGAATTTGAAGGAAGGGAGTACGATTAAATGGCAACACTTTATGAATTGACAGGACAATTCCTTGATATTTACAACTTGGAATTGGACGAAGAAACAAAACTTGACACGCTTGATAGTATTGACTGGCAAACAGATTATGAAGAAAAAGTCGAAAACTATATCAAGGTAATGAAAAATCTTGAAGCTGATGTCGAAGCACGCAAGAATGAGATCAAGCGATTGACCGAATTAAACAAGTCAGACGAAAAGAAGAAAGATCACTTGAAAGAGACTCTTTCTACAAGTATGGCTCTTACAGGTCATGAACGTGTAGACACACCACTATTTAAAGTGTCGTTCCGTAAATCTCAAGCAGTCGAAGTGGATGAAATAGTCTTACCAGAAAGTTACAAGGTAGCAACTTGGAAACCAGATAAAAAACGCTTGAAAGAAGATTTGAAGAATGGTCTTGAAATTATCGGTGCAACTCTAGTAGAAAGGAAGAATTTAAGTATACGATGAAAATCACTAAAGCAACAGAAATTACAAATAATGATGCCTGTTATCTGATTTACGGAAATCCAGGTTTTGGGAAAACAACTGCAATTTCATTTATCCCAGGAAAAACATTGGTTATCAACATTGATAAGTCAGCAAAAGTATTAGCTGGCAATCCTAACATTGATATTGCAGATGTTGATACACATAAGATTTGGGATGAATGGTTATCAGTGGTTAAAGAACTGCTGAATGGAGCAGGTAAGCCATACGATACAATCGTGGTTGATAATGTTTCTGAATTATTCAGAGCCTGCCTTGCCAATCTAGGACGAGATGGGAAAAACCATCGAGTACCAACACAGGCAGATTACCAAAGGGTTGACTTCACTATCTTGGATAGTTTACGAGCGCTTTTGCAGTTAAACAAACGGATTGTCTTTACTGCATGGGAAACATCAGACCAATGGTCAGACGAGAATGGCATGATTTACAACAGGGCTATGCCAGACATTCGGAGTAAAATCCTGAATAACTTCCTCGGTTTGACAGATGTGGTTGCTCGTTTGGTTAAGAAGACAACAGATGACGGTGAGGAAGTTCGTGGGTATATCCTGCAACCTTCTGCAAGCGTATATGCTAAGAACCGTCTTGATGATAGGAAGGGGTGTAAGGTAGATGAGCTTTTTGCTCAGGGATTACCAGAAGGAACTGATAATTGATATTATCAAATCCATGAAGGCAGGTAATCATAAAATCATGGTACAATCGCCACCACGTTCAGGGAAAACAGTCGTGATGTCTTTCATAGCTAAAAATGCAACCGATAAAAATAAAACAGTTCTATTTTTTAGCCATAGGAAAGAAATCAATGAGCAAGTCCACGAAACATTCAACCGTGGAGGAGTGAATCTAGACAACGTTATTATCGGAACGGTTGGAAGTATTGTACGTAGATTGAATAAACTGCCTGAGGTAGATGTAATTCTTGTAGATGAAGCTCATCACATTAAAGCAAAACAATATCAGACAATTTTGAATCACTTCACAAATGCAACTCAATTATTTTTTACAGGAACTCCAATCCGATTAGATGGCTCTGGGTTTCATGATCTAGCAGATGATTTGGTCGTAGGAAAGTCAATTCGTTGGTTACAAGAACACGGAAATATATCTGAATTTGATTACTATTCAGTAAATTTATTGGATATGGCTAAACTAAAAAAACGCTCTGGAGAATTTACTAACCACTCAGTCGATGAAGCACTTGATTTTAAAACAGAATATGGTGATTATATTGACCACTACGAACGATTGGCAAAAGGAAAACAAGCTATCGTATATACCCATAGCGTAGAATACGCTGAGAGGGTTTCTAAGCGATTTTCTGAACATGGCTATCAATCAGGTGTAGTTAGTGGAAAAACCTCACAGAGCGAACGTGATAGCCTTATGCAAGCTTTTAGAGATGGTGAGTTGACTATTATGGTTAATGTCAATCTTTTTACAGAAGGTATTGACCTACCAAACGTAGATGTTTGTATCATGTTACGACCAACTGCATCACTTTCCTTATATCTTCAGTTTGCTATGAGGGCATTAAATCCAAGAGAAGGCAAACGTGCAATTTTAATTGATCACGTAGGTAACCATATTAGACACGGTCTACCAAATGATGATAGAGATTGGACACTTGACGGTGCAAAGAAAATAAAGAAAACATCTGAGAGATCAACGGTAACTTGTGAAGAGTGTTTTGCAACATTTTGGAGAGACCAATTGGAAGACGGTTGTTGTCCTTATTGTAATGCAGAAGTGATTAAGAAGAAAACGATTGAGGATATTGAACGTGAGAAATCGGATGTTCAATTAGAAAAAATCAATCAAGGAATGGAATTTATTACCATTCAAGGCGAAAGAATAGAGGTCAAAAAAGAAGAAGCGATTGTGTATCGTCGTGTAATGACCTATGGAAAAAGATACACAAGATGTAAGAACTTATCGGAGCTTAAAGCGTTCCGTATACTCAATGGCTACAAACCAGGTTGGATGTGGCACAAGCAAAAAGAATTAAATTTATGGAGATAATAAACATGGCACTTTTTTCAGTAAATTATGAAGCAGCAGAACAATTTTCATCTATCGAAGATGGAACATATGAAGTAGTCGTAGCTCAAGCAGAGCAGGCAGCGAGTCAAAGTGGAACGGATTTCTTAGATATTCGCTTGAAAATCCGTGATGACTTCCAACAGAAATTCCGTAACAACCTAATCTTTGATAAGGTTTGGATCAATAAACAAACTCTTCAATATCCAGAGTGGGCTTTACAACGATATGCCAAAGCAATTAAAATTCCTGAAGGTGTTGAAGTGAACACAATCGAGCAATTCTTAGGTCTTATCACTGGTAAAACGTTGAAAGTGACCGTAAAGAATGAACAATCAGAATATAACGGTAAAACCTACGATAACTTGAATATCAAGAAAATGGAACAGTCTGAATTACCTCCTTATTCTGGAGCAATTACAGAGCCTGCTCAAAAGCAAGACGATGATTTAGATTTGCCATTCTAAGCCTATGGTTGGGATGGTAGATTATGCCCTTCATTATCAAAAATTAGGTTTCTCGGTCATCCCAATCGACAAGAAAAGTAAACGTGCAATCACTAAATTCAAAGATAGGATATTTACTGAGGATGAAGTTAGGAGATTCTGGCACGAGCAACCAGATGCAAATATTGCAGTAAGAACAACCGATTTCTTTGTGATTGATATTGATGTATCAGTCACAGAGAATGGTTATGAATCTTTA
>QWBZ01000315.1_pt1 | contig 29985 bp, 19 predicted proteins | sample 1972441 | NCBI WGS metagenome assembly QWBZ01 (sample SAMN09866721, study PRJNA288562) | Human oral metagenome isolate term6_saliva, whole genome shotgun sequencing... | isolation source: mouth | host: Homo sapiens | place: USA: California
AATGTCGTTCCTTTCGTTGATGAGATGCCTAAGATTCATAATACACGTGGTGAGGAAGTAACGCCAGACAGCAATGGTCCGGAGTCACTCTACTTCTTTAAGACGGGTATGGAACCGCATATTGGTGAGGTAAGTTACTTTAAGGTGATGAGTGGTTGTGTAAAGTCTGGTGACGACCTGACCAACTCTGACCGTGGTTCTAAGGAACGTATGGGACAGCTTTACGCTTGTGCTGGTGCTAACCGTATTGCTGTCGACCAGCTTAATGCGGGTGATTTAGGTTGTACGGTTAAGTTGAAAGACGTGAAGACTGGTAACACCTTGAATGGTAAGGGTACCGACCAACGTTTCGATTTCATCAAATATCCTAACTCTAAGTACTCTCGTGCCGTTGAGGCTAAGAGCTCACAGGAGACTGAGAAGCTCATGGCGGCTTTATTAAAGATGCGTCAAGAAGACCCGACATGGGTTGTCGAGCAGAGCAAGGAGTTGAAGCAGACGATTGTTCATGGGCAGGGTGAGTTCCATCTCCGTACGCTTAAGTGGCGTTTAGAGAATAATGAGAAGCTACAAGTAGTGTTCAAAGAACCAAAGATACCATATCGTGAAACGATCACTAAGCAGGCTAAGGCTGAGTATCGCCACAAGAAACAGAGTGGTGGAGCAGGTCAGTTTGGTGAGGTGCACTTGATTGTTGAGCCATACGCAGAGGGTATGCCTGACCCAACAACTTATAAGTTTAATGGGCAGGAGTTCAAGATGAATATCAAAGGACGTGAAGAACGCGACCTCCCATGGGGCGGTAAACTTGTGTTCATCAACTCTGTTGTCGGTGGAGCTATTGATGGTCGTTTCATGCCAGCAATCCTGAAAGGAGTGATGGACTGCATGGAGCGTGGTCCTCTTACGGGTAGTTATGCACGTGATGTACGTGTGATTGTCTACGATGGTAAGATGCACCCAGTTGACTCTAACGAACTTTCATTCACCTTGGCAGCTCGTCATGCTTTCTCAGATGCCTTTAAGGCGGCTGGTCCAAAGATACTTGAACCTATCTATGACTTAGAGGTCTTTGTGCCAGGTGACTATATGGGCGATGTGATGAGTGACTTACAGGGACGCCGTGCGATGATTATGGGTATGGACTCTGAGGCTGGTTACCAGAAGCTGCAGGCTAAGATTCCTTTGAAGGAACTTGCTAACTATAGTATTTCACTGAGTTCTCTCACTGGTGGTCGTGCAAGTTTCACAACCAAGTTCGCAAGCTATGAGCTTGTTCCTAACGACATTCAGCAGAAGTTGATAGCTGAACATGAAGCTGAAGTGAAGGAAGAAGAGGAATAGACATACCATTTTTTAGATTAATATAAGTGAAGAGGTTGATTCGATGGCTACGTGATGTGGTATCGAATTCAACCTCTCTTCTTTTTGTTTTTACGTAGTTGTTTATTTAAGATTTCTCTGAATAACCACGTGAAAAAGGCCACTAAAAATAATGGAAATAATACAGCTTATTACAAGAAAAGTTTTATTTTAGTTTGCTGTCACATTTAACATTTGCCGTAACCGTACTGTGGACTAATGAGTTAGGAGGTCGGATTGGGTGACAGGAGTGACAGGAAATTTATTTTCTCATAAATCCTCTCGCTTTTACTTAACCATAAATTGTATGGTTCAACCGATTTTATTATGGTAGTTTCAGTCATTTTTTATTGTCTTCAAAAGTGTTTCCAAACGCATGAATAGTTAGCCTCTCCTCCTTCTTCTCCCTCGTAGGGAGGAGAAAGGGGAAGGACTAACTGTATATGTGGGCCCAATCTATATTCAAAAATTTGTGCTTCTCCGTGAGAGAATGTGTTGTCCTCTCTATAAGAAAAAAAAGTTTATCTCAGCTTTTCACTATTTCACATGTGAGCTTTCAGCCATAATACCGCGCTCTGAAGGTATTAGTTGTATTGTGAAAAAGATTTTACATGCTATCGTACTAAACCTCCTCAAAAGAAGGGTGTAGCGTCTTATAAAACTTGGGTTATAACCTGCAAGAAATCAGAGTGTTACAGACTGAATAGAAGAAGACGCCCTTCTTGCGTCAAGAAGAGCGTCTTCTGCATGCAAGAAGGGCATGTTCTCGAATGTAGAAGGGCCTCTTCTTGTCTCATCCTCGGCCTCTCTACAAACAGAGAGGGGAGTGATTACCGAAAAATCCGTACAATTTCTGTCTGCAAGTTTACCGTCCCGTCTTCTTTTGTCCACTGCCTCCTAAGGGTAGCCTCATCTTCTTCTCTCCTCTCTAAACGGTAAGGGGATAGGGGTGAGGCTACCTTCGTAAGGTACAGAAAGTTCAGCTAATAAACTTTATCGACCAGTAAAATCGACTGTCTTCAGCTGTTTACTTATTAGGAACAGCAAACTTATCACCAGTCTGTTTAACCAGTTCACGCTTAAAGTAGTCGCTGTAACCTGGACGTTTTACGTGTTCGCCAAGTCCTGTAGAGGTACGAAGGAACTTACCATCCTTCTCTGGCTTGACTGCCATATCATTGAATTTCACAATCAGATGGATAGCTAATTGACGCCAACGTGCAATCATCTCGTTGCTCTTCTGAATAGAATAGTCATTGAGATATTTCACAGCAGCTGCCTTGTCGGTAGCATAGAGTGATTCAGCCTTAGCCTCTACGCCTTTTTGAGCAGCAAGGAAAGCATTGTCAAGTGAGTCGCGCACCTCCCTCAAAGCAGGGAAGAGCTGAGAGTAACGAGGGTAAATCATGTTGCTGACCCAGTTGCACACCCAGAAAGCATTCTTATCAGAGAATGTTACAGCGTCTGCTCCAGGGGTGTTAAAACACTCTGCACGCTCCGTATTGCTACAATAGATAGGTACGTAAGCAACCATATTACCATCGTCATTACCGAACCACAAGATACCACCAATCTCACGTGGCAGCCATGAGCGGAGCTGTGCGATGTAAGAGAAACCTGTCTGCTGGGTTGAGATAGGACGTTCGTTGAAGTATTGCTTGCCATCAACTACGTATTTCAATGGAGTAGGACGGTAAGGAGACTCCCAAATGCCCTGTGCTATATCCTTATCAAGTGACAATGGAGTACCCTCATAATGGTCGCGCATACAAGCCTCCATCTTAGGTAAGTCTACCTTCTTGTCAGGTGCAATCCAAAGTGGCATGTCCTCTGCGTTAGGGTCTTTACCCAAGGCCCAAGGCAACCAACGAGACATATCCTTAAAGTGATTGAAATAGCTCCAAACACGTGCATCACACCAGCGACGGCCTCCGAAGTCTGGTGCTGCATAGGTCATCTTCCAGTTGAAGTCCTTATCTTTACCTTTGAACCAGCCCTTAGAACGAGCGAAGCTGATACAGTTCTTAGACGTGATAACCTCTGTGTTGTAAGTAGAGAACTGTCCGATGCGGCTTTGATTAGCATGAGCAGAAATCATACCGTCAGGGATGCGAACAGCAACCCATACCACCCGTTGTTCCTTTTCACCTCCACAACCCTGCATCTCAAGGAGCCATACCTCGTTAGGGTCGGCTATGGTAAAGGTCTCACCACCAGAGTTATAACCGTAAGTCTCTGCGAGTGATGTCATCACCTTAATAGCTTCTCGAGCAGTCTTACTACGTTGTAAGCCAAGATACATCAATGAGCCATAATCGATAATACCATCCTTATCGACCATATCTTCGCGTCCGCCGTAGGTTGTCTCGCCAATGCTTACTTGGTACTCATTGATGTTACCAATCACATTGTAGGTCACTGGCGCCTCTGGAATAGACCCGTGACGCTCATGTGTGTCGTAGTCAATAATCTCGCGACGGTCTCCCTTGGCATGAGTGCCAGCAGGATAATGACAAAGGTTAGTAAACATGCCGTAATCATCAGCGGTGTAAGTGACAAAGACAGAGCCATCTGTCGTTGCTCCCTTAGTAGCAATGAGGTTTGTACAGGCGTTAGCATACGTAATCATTGTAAGGAAGAATAGTGTTGCAAATGATTTCTTCATACTCTACAATTTAATTGTTAATACTTTATTTTAGTCAGATATTCGTTCTTATTGTTACGGTTGTCTGTTGCAATAAGGCGCAATGTGCGTTCTTTCCCAGTAGGACGTACAGGGGTGTCAGCGAGATCACAAAAGAGTATCTCTTTGTTCTTTCCAAACTGAAGTAGGATGAACTGTCCATCGAGATAAGCCTTATAACCCTGTAGACCGCTGCCCGTGTCGGTCACCTTAAAGGATAGGTGGTGTGGGTTCAGACTCTGCTGTGTAATCGTTGGTGGCGTGTCGTCGTAGGCAAGGAAGTAGGCACATCCTAACTCACGCATCCGTCCTGTAACCCAGCCCTTTGCGTATTTCCCACCGCAGAAGGATGCTGGTGCATCAGCGTTCAAGCTGTTACGCATCGCAACATAGAGTTTCTCCGGATTATGTACCGCACCGCTTGGTTTCAAACTTATCTGTGCATAGTTGAAAAGAGGATATGCCGCTTTAGCGAAACTATAAGCCTCGGAATGTGCATTGTATGTTCGCCCATGCAGTAGTTGTAGCCATCCATTCTTTGCAAGAAGGCCTTTCTGTATATTCAGGCGTACTCCGTCTGCGATGAAGTGATTGTCTTTAGCATAATAGAGTGGTGTTGCACCCTCTGGATGATAGGCTACTGGGATAGCTTCAGGTTCACCCCTTACAGTGAACTCCTTGACGGTTTGGTTGCCAAAGACATCCTTTAAGACATAACGAAGGTGGTAGTCGCGTTGCTGATTGAAGTTGATAATACCCTTGTTAGTGTCAGCATGTAAGATAGGGAGCGTATTACCAGGTTCGATGTAAGACTTCATAAACCAAATCTTCGTCGACAGGAAATGGTCGTAATCACCCCATGAATTGACCACCCTGTGGCAGCTTGTAGGGATGTTGTTCACATCTGAAGAGAAGACCAGCCTACCATCACAATACAGCTGAGTGTATCTAACACCATAGTTGTTATATATCGAATCCATGTGATCACTTGCTCTTACACCAAAGCCCACCTTTCCCCATGCTTGGAAATGTCCTTTGTCAAAGGTGAAGATGCGTGAGTCTGGTGAGTGTTGGAAGACACCTTGTCCTGGTTGAGGATAGGTTTTGAATGAATAAACGGCTGGGGCTATCTTGTCTTTAACGATGCTCTTTAAGAAATTCAGTGGGTCGTAAAGGTTGCCATTGGCGGTCTTGTGCATCTCTAAATGGATGTGTGGACCTTGTGAAGAGCCTGTATTACCGCTAAGAGCGATGAACTGTCCCTTCTTGACAGGGAACTCTCCCGGTCGGAACTTCACGTCGCAAGCAAATTGCTGGTGCTGGTATTGCCATTTACGCACGGCCGCTTCAATCTGAGGGGCAAAGCGGTTGAGATGGACATAACAACTGGTATATCCATTAGGGTGGGTGACTAAGATAGCTCGTCCGTATCCGTGTTTCTCGACAACAGCTCCTGAGATATAGCCATCAGCAATGGCATAGACGCCCAGATTCACCTCTCTCTCGGTCTTAATATCAATTCCTCCGTGGAAATGATTGGGTCGTGGCTCCCCAAAGTTGCCCGCCAGTTGCACTGGGACATGCACTGGTGAACCGAAGGGGAGTATGGATAATAAAATATTCAATAACAGATTCATAGGCTATCAGATCCTTTCTTTTTATGTATATATCTGTTGTTTACTTTGAAACAACGGATAGAATCATTTCAGTAATTGGTCACCTTTGTAGGCCCTGTACTTTCCTTCATTATCAAGGCGTATGGTTATCGTCCCAGTTATCCATTCTGTCATAGCTTCTTCCTCGGAGAAAGGATAGGTCTGGACGACGATTCCGTCTTCAATAACCACTATTCCTTGTTCGATAGTACCTGTGGTTGTCTGAATGACGTTAGCTGCGATACGTCTTAAGGACTTTGGGGAGTCTGTCATAACTTGTCTGGCCTGTCTGGTATCCCTCGTTCTCTCCTTGCGTCTTCAGGTGTCCTCGTTGGTGGAGCAGGGGGATTGCTGGAGGCTGCCTCAGGGCTGACAGGTTCGCCACCGATGGTTCTGATAGGGTCAGACTGTTGTAAGGAATCCTTTGGCTGAGCCGACTCTTGTTGTTGAAGATGCATACGAACGAGTTGGATGTTATTGATTATAAGCATCTTGAACGTACTTGATGGCTGTTGTCCCTTTAACATTAGGAAATAGCCACGTATGTTCTTTATCCGTAGAGAGTCGCTTGTGTCGATTGTCAGAGAGTTGCGAGAATCAGAAGTGATGTGTTGGTATTGTGTGATGATACTGTCATTTGTGTAAGTAACTACCATCATGATGATTGCATCACGCATCCCGTCTTGTATAATAAACTGTGAGTCGAAACTCATGAGTAGTCGATCGCCCTTATGAAAGGCTGTGTCTGCCTTGATTTCAAAGGTCTCACGGTCGACAGGTGCGTACGGAGAAAGTACCAATGAGCGTTTTCCACGCCAGATGTCAGTGGTGTCTCCCTTAGAAGTAATATTGCCGTATTGAGCCAACTCGCCCTCTGAAGCACCTTGGCTACGTGCTTCATTCTCCAATCGCTTTGTTAGGTCGACATAGATATCGTGTAGTTTCTCTGTATGTCGCATATAGTATTGAAGTGACCTATCGAACTTCTCTTCCGATACATCATATTTCTTCATTACTGCTAACTTATATGCTTTCTGCTTGACATCCGTATAACCTTCACGATTAACCATTGCCATGGATATATGATAATCGTAAAGCATATCCTCCATCTCCGATGGTTGGATATACTCTGAAGGGATAGTTGGCTTACAACTTACGACGAGGAGTGCAAGTAATACTACACAGATCGTGACGAAAGGACGGACCAAATATTTACTTCTCATTGTCTTTCTACTGATTATCAGCGATGTTTTCTTTGTCAGAGACCTTCTTCTCGATGGCTGGCACCCATCCGTTGAAATCCTTTCGGAATGCAAGAATGATGATGAAGACACCTACGGAGATGCAAGAGTCTGCAAAGTTGAATATAGGAGAGAAGAAGGTGAATGACTCTCCACCCCATACCGGGAACCAATCTGGGAATGTTCCGTGGAAAAGAGGGAAATAGAACATATCAACTACCTTGCCCATTAACACCGGAGCATAGCCCTGTCCCCATGAGACAAGTGTAGCTGGTGTAGCCCCTTCTACGTAGTATGGGGTAGAAGCGGTGAATATCTGTCCATAGAAAAGAGAGTCAAAGATATTGCCTGCAGCACCTGCTGTAATCATTGATAACACAATGATATAGCCCATTCTTGCCCCTCGTTTGATACGATTCGATATATACCAGATAAGAAAACCTATCGCTACAATACGGAAGACACTTAGGAAGAGCTTGCTTCCTAACTCCATTCCCCATGCCATACCATTATTCTCGATGAATTGTATCTGAAACCAATCGAAGATATGGATAGAGTCACCTAAATTCATGTTAAGCTTGACAACGACCTTAATAATCTGGTCTATTAATATTAATAGAATTATCAGTAAGGTCGCTATCAAGCTTTGTTTTTTCTGTTTACTACTCATTAGTGATTTTTATTTGCCATCTTAGAAGCTACGCTTAGTGTCGCATGTGGCACGATACGTAAGCGTTCTTTAGGGATAAGCTCTCCTGTGATACGGTCGATGCCGTACGTCTTATTGTTGATTCTTACGAGTGCTGCTTGGAGCGCTTGGATAAACTTTTGCTGACGTTGCGCCATCTGAACCAACTCTTCTTTGGTCTGATTAGAACTACCTTCCTCCAATGCCTTGTACGTAGGTGACGTATCATTAACATCGTTAGTATTCTTATTCATCAGAATCTTCATCGTCTCGTCGTAGTCAGACTTTGCAATCGCTAACTTGTCATTTACTATCGTTCGGAACTCCTCAAGTTCCTCATCGGAATAACGCTTCTTGGTTTCCATAAGATAAAATTGAATTAGGTTATGAAAGTAATTATGATATATAGGAACTGTTGAAAGCCTGATAATAGGGACGTGCACGCAACACGTCCGCTATTGTCTTGGGCTTATAGGTGAGTGGCTTACACACCCCAGTATTCTTATTAGTCTCTTCTTATTTCAATATGGAGGCTGAATTCGTCAAATTCAACATCTGTTCCATTGTTCTCTGCGAGTGTGATATCGTTGGCAAGAACCTGTGTCTTAATCAGTTCACCGAATGATGATACTGCTGCCTCAGCCTCTTTATTTGGCTCAATAACAACAGAGATGCGGTCAGTAATCTCAAGACCAGTCTCCTTACGGAGGTTCTGTATACGATTGATCAGCTCACGTGCCATTCCTTCACGACGTAGGTCTTCTGTCAGTTCAACCTCCAGCGCAACAGTCAAGTTACCCTCGTTACTTACCAGCCAGCCTGGGATATCCTCTGAGATGATTTCTACATCTGCAGCCTCAACCTTGGTTGGCTGTCCTTCTAAGTCGAAATTGAACTCGCCAGTAGCCTCCAATGCGGCAATCTCGTCCTGTGAGAGCGCATCCATGCGGGCTGCTACTTGCTTCATCAACTTGCCGAACTTCTTGCCCATAACACGGAAGTTGCACTTAACCTTCTTGACAAGGATGCCTTGACCCTCAACGAAAGTGAGGTCTTTAACGTTCACCTCGTGTTTAATAAGGTCTGCTACAGCCTCGATATGCTTCTTCTGTGTTGCATCGATAGCAGGGACCATAATCTGTGCCAACGGCTGACGTACCTTGATGTTGACCTTACGACGCAGCGCGAGAACCATTGAAGTAATACGTTGTGCCATGTCCATACGTGCTTCAAGGTCAGCATCAATAATAGACTCGTTGGCTACTGGCCAGCGATCCAGGTGTATGCTCTCCAGTTTACCACCCAAGTCAGAGTAGAGCTGGTCGGCATAGAATGGAGCGAAAGGCGCCAACAGACGTGCAACAGTCATCAGACAAGTGTATAACGTGTCGTATGCACTCTTCTTATCAGCACTCATCTCCTTGCCCCAGAAGCGTTTACGATTCAGACGAACATACCAGTTACTGAGGTCGTTGTTTACGAATGAGTCGATAAGACGACCTGCACGTGTTGGGTCAAAGTTCTCTAACTCTGTCGTAACACCCTTTATGAGGGAGTTAAGCTTAGAGATAATCCAACGGTCAATCTCGGGTGCCTCGGCCTTTACAGACTCACATGTTGTAGCATCATAGCCGTCAACATTTGCATAGAGAGCAAAGAAGCTATACGTATTATATAAGGTACCGAAGAATTTACGACGACACTCATCAACGCCTTCTGGGTCGAACTTCAAGTTATCCCATGGTTCGCTGTTGGTCATCATATAGAAGCGTACAGGGTCGGCACCGTATTTGTCCATCATTTCGAATGGGTTTGTCACATTCCCCACATGCTTACTCATCTTGTTGCCCTTGGCATCAAGCACAAGACCCGTTGATATAACGTTCTTGAAAGCAACTGAGTCAAACACCATAGTAGCAATCGCATGGAGTGTAAAGAACCAACCACGAGTTTGGTCAACACCCTCATTAATGAAGTCTGCAGGGAAGAATGCTGGTGGAACAGCCACGCCCTCATAGCATGAGTGTACTAATTGGTCGCGATATTCAGCCTCAGTCTTACCCGTAGCCTTCAATCCTTCTGCATTAATCTCGCCTTCAAAAGGATAGTGAAGTTGAGCATAAGGCATAGAGCCGCTGTCAAACCACACATCAATAAGGTCTGATTCACGGTGCATTGGTTTACCTTCATCATTTACGAGGATAATATCGTCAACGTAAGGACGGTGTAGATCAATCTTATCATAGTTCTCTTGACTGAAGTCACCTACCACGAAGCCTGCCTCTTTCAATGGGTTTTTCACCATGATACCAGCTGCGACAGCCTTCTCAATCTCGTTATATAATTCCTCAACAGAGCCTATACACTTCTCGCCACGGTTCTCATCACGCCATATAGGCAGTGGTGTTCCCCAGAAGCGTGAACGGCTGAGGTTCCAGTCATTCAGGTTCTCGAGCCAGTTTCCGAAGCGACCAGTACCTGTTGATTCAGGCTGCCAATGGATCGTCTTGTTCAACTCTACCATGCGTTCCTTCCTTGCTGTGTCCTTGATAAACCAGCTGTCAAGAGGGTAGTAGAGGATTGGCTTATCCGTACGCCAGCAATGAGGATAGTTGTGTACATGCTTTTGGATATTGAAGGCAGTACCATCCTGTTTCATCTCCATACAAAGGACAATGTTCAAGTCCTCGGCTTTCTCTGAAGCTTTCTTATCCCATACACCATCAGGATTGAAGCGTGGATCGTATGAGTTCTTCACATAGTCACCTGCATGATGACCGTATGCTTCAACGTTGACACAGGCTTTTACGAAGTTCTGGTCTAACTCGTCAATAGTATAGTACTTACCTTGGAGGTCGACCATTGGGCGTGTCTGGCCCTTCTTAGAAATCAAGTAGAGGGCAGGAATGTTCGCATCCTTTGCCACCTTAGCATCGTCAGCACCGAAGGTAGGAGCAATGTGTACGATACCAGTACCATCTTCTGTTGTGACGTAATCGCCAAGGATGATACGGAAAGCCTCGCTCTCCATCTCCACAAACTTGTCACGACCATCTTCACTGGCAAACACCTTCTCTGGGTGAGCAGCTGCGTAATCGTTCACAAACTTAGGTGCATAATCGCCCGTCTGCTCAACTGGCTTTACCCATGGCATGAGCTGTTGATAGTGCAGACCCTCAAGTTCTGTACCCATCAGACGGCCTACGATACGATAAGGAACGTACTTGTCGCCACGCTCGTAGGCTGGTAGTTCGCCACCATCAGTTATCTCTCCTTCTGACTTCAGATACGCTGCTACACGACTGGCAGCCATGATGAGCGTCAGTTTCTCTGCGTCGTATGGGTTATAAGTCTCGACAATGACGTATTCAATCTTTGGACCAACACAGAGCGCAACGTTGGATGGCAGTGTCCATGGGGTGGTTGTCCATGCTACGAAGCATGGCTTGCCCCATGTCTCCTTTGGCAAGTTTGCCTTGTCAGCCAATGCCTTCCAATCCTCTGTAGGGATAGTAAACTGTGCCGTAACGGTAGTGTCCTTTACGTCACGATAGCAGCCAGGCTGATTTAGCTCATGGCTTGACAGACCAGTACCAGCACCCGGTGAGTAAGGCTGAATGGTATAACCCTTATATAATAACCCCTTGTTATAGAGTTGCTTAAGGAGCCACCATAGGGTCTCAATATACTTGTTGTCGTATGTAATATATGGGTGTTCCATATCAACGAAATAGCCCATCTGTTCCGTCAACTGCTGCCATTCAGCAGTGAACTTCATTACATTCTCACGACACTTATGATTATATTCCTCTGTTGAAATATACTTGTCAGATGCATGGTTGTCGATATCTTTCTTTGTGATACCCAACTCTTTTTCTACACCCAACTCTACAGGCAATCCATGAGTATCCCAGCCCGCCTTGCGATGTACTTGGAAGCCCTGCATGGTCTTATAACGGTTGAAAGTATCCTTAATTGAGCGTGCCAACACGTGGTGAATACCGGGATGACCATTCGCAGATGGTGGTCCCTCAAAGAAGATGAACTGTGGTTCGCCCTCACGTTCATCAATACTCTTGTGGAAGATATCTTTCTTCTCCCACTCTTTCAATACTTCCTGATTTGTGCTAACAAGGTCAAGTCCCTTGTGCTCGGCGAATTTCATACATGCAAAGATACAAATAACAACTGAAACTACCAAACTTTTTATTATATGAAAGACTATCCATCCTCTTTCATGCAAAGTATTAGCTTGAATTACATTTCTTGTGTACTAATGTGTCTATTGCTATACAAGGTGTGTTTTGTCGTTTTGGGGTGTATTGTGTAATCATATTGCAATGGTGCGATATTATTATGTACGGCCTTTATACTTTCAGAAGATAAGGGTCGTAATGGCCTTTAGATATAAGAAAGGATTTGTCACATCTTATTATAAGTTGGGTTTTGAATTGTTTTGTTGTCATGTTCCGTGTCTTGTGTAAGTTTGTCGGTAGTTAATAAGTTAGGTGACTGTGCTCGATGGAGGTAATGAAAGGAAAGTTTGTTACTTGTGGCAGTCGTTGGGTTCTGTTCGTAGGATTGTCTTGTATGGGTAGAGATTATGGTTGTTTTTTGTAAAGAAAAATCATAGTTCCGTTTTTGAAGAGGCCTAATAAGGTTGTAGAAGATGCCTTTCTTGCATGAAGAAGACGCCCTTCTTGAGTGTTACTAAGGCCCTTCTTGAACCTTAATAGGCGTCTTCTTCGGTACAGTTTGTAATAGTTTGATTTCTTGATGGTTATGAGGATAGTTTGAGAGAGACGTTTTGAGTTGGGAGGGATACGTGGGTGAGGAGTTTTGTAAAATAATTTCTAAATGGGTGATGTAGCTTGGTTTGAGAGTAAGAAACAAATAACGGACGCACTGAATGTGCGTCCGTAGGGGTTGACGGATGTACCGATATTGTCGGTCACGGCCGTAATTTCGTTAGTTGTATGCTTATTTTACTTGTGCGATAGTCCTATTGAAAGGCATCACACTATGGGCTATGTTCCTTTAAAAACATAGCGGAAAGCAGTGTTGAAACAACTTTTGAGATAAAGTCTCCTTGTCTGTTTTTGTATTATAAATGGGTGTGACGCTCTTCTCAATACATTAGAGAGCTGTCGTCAGTCGCCTATTCTGGTTCTGTGTAGAGCGTTAGATAGGTGTATGTAACATGTATTGAGGGAGCGACTTAGTTAAGTCCTTCCTCCTCGCTCATTGCTTTAAGGCAGTCAGGACAGATACCTTTATAATAAAGCTGTGTATCGTCAATTCTGAAACCCTTGCCGATTTCGCCCGTATAACGTGGCATTTCCATTGCCTCAAAGTCGAAAACTTTCTCGCAGCGCTTGCAGAAGAAATGTGCATGTGGCTCTGTTACACCATCGTAGCAGACACGATGATCGTCAATAGTAATCATTGATGCCGCTCCATGTTCAGACAACATACGTAGCGTGTTATATACTGTTGTACGGCTGACAGTAGGGAGTTTCTTCTTTAATGCAAGGAAAACTTCCTCAACAGTAGGGTGAGTATGATGTGTAGCGAGATAGTTCATGATTGCTACACGCTGAACAGACGGACGAATACCTAACTCTATTAATTTGTTATAAACTGAATCCACGGTGTCTATCTTTTATCTATTTATACTTAAATCTCTACTCTCTTTTCATAACAAATCACCCAATTTTATATGGGTGACTGCCTTAGTTTGATTGCAAAGGTACACATTTTGCAATAAACTGACAAATATTATGTTGGAAAAACTACAGAAGTTTATGTGGATAAGTGGGTTGAGTAGACTGGTGAACCTGCCGATGCAAGACAAGGGAACAGGCTGCTTGTAAGAAAGACATAGTAACAAAGGAACGTTTTTATGGTAACATGTTTTTTTAATCAGTAACAAATTGAGGAGTAAACGGCTCGGAGAATTGACGTGTGAACAGGCTGCTTGTAAGAAAGACATAGTAACAAAGGAACGTTTTTATAGTAACGAAAAGACGTGTGAACAGTCTGCTTGCAGGAAAGACATAGTAACAAAGGAACGTTTTTATAGTAACGAAAAGACGTGTGAACAAGCTGCTTGTAAGAAAGACAGGGTAACAAAGGATCGTTTTTATAGTAACGAAAAGACGTGTGAACAGGCTGCTTGCAGGAAAGACATAGTAACATAGGAACTTTTTTATAGTAACATGTTTTTTTTATCAGTAACAAGTTAAGGGGTAAGCGACTCGGGGAATAGACGAGTGAACAGTCTGCTTGCATGAAAGACATAGTAACATAGGAACGGAAAGAGACCAGTAACAAAACTATTAGTTTATCGACTTGTCGATTTGTTACTATAAAAACGTTCCTTTGTTACCCTGTCTTCTCGATAAGCAGCCAGTTCTCTCGTCTACTTGTTACTATAAAAACGTTCTTTTGTTACCCTGTCTTCTCGATAAGCAGCCTGTCCGCTAATCTGCTTGTTACTATAAAAATGTTCCTATGTTACCCTGTCTTCTCGATAAGCAGCCAGTTCCCTCGTCTACTCGTTACTATAAAAATGTTCCTTTGTTACCCTGTCTTCTCGATAAGCAGCCAGTTCCCTCGTCTACTCGTTACTATAAAAACGTTCCTTTGTTACCCTGTCTTCTCAATAAGCAGCCAGTTCTCTCGTCTACTCGTTACTATAAAAACGTTCCTTTGTTACCCTGTCTTCTCGATAAGCAGCCAGTTCTCTCGTCTACTCGTTACTATAAAAACGTTCCTTTGTTACCCTGTCTTCTCGATAAGCAGCCAGTTCCCTCGTCTACTCGTTACTATAAAAATGTTCCTATGTTACTATGTCTTCTCGATAAGCAGCCTGTTCCCTTGTCTGGTTCCCCTGTCCCAAAATTTTTCTCAGAGTACTTTGTTTAACCATATAAAAGTCTTACTTTTGTATGTGGTAAAAGTTTTTATTGGTATAATAAATAATTATTTAGGATGAAGGAAGTAAGTTATAAGGACTTAAAGTTCAATCCATTCGACCTTTTAGGTAGGGAGTGGATGTTAGTCACAGCGGGTAATGAGCAGGATGGATGTAACACTATGACAATCAGTTGGGGACACCTTGGCTGTATGTGGGGCCATAACGACCCAACAGCAGTGACCTATATCCGTGCCAGTAGATATACAAAGACGTTCGTGGACAGGGAAGACTACTTCACACTCTGCGTCATGGACGCATCTTTCAAGAAGCAGATGGCTTATCTCGGTACGGTCTCTGGACGTGATGAAGACAAGATAGAGAAAGCAGGACTGACAAAGGTTTTTGCCGATAATAGTGTTTATTTTAAGGAAGCAAAGATGGTTCTTATCTGTAAGAAAGAGTATGTTGCCGACTTAAAAGAGAGTGGCTTTGTTGATAAAGACATTTTCGAGCAGGCTTATCCAGAAGGAAATCTTCACACGATGTATGTTGGTAAGATAGAAAAGGTGCTTGTTCGTGATGATGAGTATCTGAAGTAATCGCTGTCAATCAGCTGTTTTTTTTACTCTGATAAAGTCTATATGGATATGAGACACGTGTTTATTCTTGTTACTTTATTGCTCCTTGTGGCCTGTAAACCCTACGGTGATTATAAGGAACGTGGGCATTGGAGGCAATTGAAAGAGAACGAACGGATTGGTTTCTATTGGCGGCATAATGATAAAATCTATGCTGCTTTAGGTGACTCGGCTGTCCTTGTCAGATATGTTGAGCCTATGAAAGATGTGGATATCAGCACTTTTTATGTGAATAAGACAATCGACATGGAGTGTGAGAATTATGCAAAGGACAAGAACCATGTGTATTATCCTTTGCATGTGATAGCTGTTGATGCTGATACCTTTGGTTATGAGTATGCTACAGAGCCTATTGTCAAGGGTGCCTTCCCTTCTTCTTTCAGATATATAGGGGATGGGAAAGGGACAGACGGATATACGATTTATAAGTATGGTAGGCGAGAGTAGACTGGTAGACAAGGTTGACGAGTAGACGAGTTAACGAGCTGCTTGTAAGAGAGACAGGGTAACAGAGGAACGTTTTTATAGTAACGAGCAGACAAGCGAACGAGCTGCTTGTAAGAGAGACATAATAACAGAGGAACGAGTGATGGCTTACATCACAAGTAACTCGTCTACTTGTTAACTCCTAAAACTCGTCTACTTGTCAGATAGACAGGGTAACAGAGTAAGTAGACAAGGTGGACGAGTAGACGAGTTAACGAGCTGCTTGTAAGAGAGACATAGTAACATAGGAACGGAAGGGGGTGGTAACAGAACAATTAACTCGTTTACTTGTAACGTGTTAACTTGTCAACTTACATGAAAGACATAATAACAGAGGAACGAGTGATGGGTTACATCACAAGTAACTCGTCTACTTGTTAACTCCAGAACTCGTCTACTTGTCCACTACTTATTTACTTAATATCATCGTATGCACGGATAGCTTGGAGGAAGCGAGCGTTGACATCCTCGAAAGTATATAGTCCATCAGAATTTTGATTGAGGCCCTTCAGCTTCAAAGAGAAAATCTGTGGAGTGTGTTGGAGGTCGAGTAATGACATCTGCTTGAGCTGGTCAGTACTCTGATAAACGAGGTTTACGGCTATAAAAGCCTTTCCTGTAGCGTCAACCCACTTCTCTATAACAAGCTTTGAACCGATAGGTGTCTTCTTCTCGATAGAGTTTGGGAGTGAATACTCCTCTACTCCAAGGGCAGCATCGACGCTGGCAATGTTTGAGTCGTGGCCACAGAGGAAGGTAAACTTACGGTCTTTGTCGTTTAACTCATCATACATATACTGTAGAAGAGGGTGAGCAACGTTGACAGCTACGATAGGTGCTGTGAAAAGAACGTCTCCATAGACATCTTTCACCTTAGCGATCTTAGTCCAATCGTCCGTTGTGAGCTTATGACCAAAGGCTGCCTTCACGCCATCAGGCTCCTCATAATACTGAAGGATAAACGCATCAGAGGCAGAGTTAGCATTCTTCAACGAACCTTTCATGCCTGGTTCCTGATTGAGTTCGAGCGTGATTTGGGTGTCGTTGGTGGTGAAGTCCTTTACTTCTCCTTTCTTATAATACTCGCTTTGCTTCATGTCTAAGACCTTGGCAATGAGGTCGTAGCTATCTTTCAATCCCTTGTTGATACCAACAAGACCTTCTTTTCCACCCATGGCATTGATTTGCTTCATTGCTTCAGAGCGGAAGGCTGGTGTACTCTTAGTAAGACGTGGGAAGAAGATTGGGTCCATCTTTGAAGGAACATAACGGTGGTTTACGCGTAAGCCAACCACTGGCATGAACCCACTTGAGAAGTATTGTGCCGTCGCGATACAGCGTTGCATGGAGTTAGCATACACGTTTACCTCATCAATAGAAGGTACATAATTGTCTTTGAACAGCCCTGTCTCGATGGTCCACTTGCGGAAGAACTGTCCCATCTCAGTCTCTAACACACCGCCTCTGAGCGTTAACTCGCTGGCAGCCGATGACCAGTTTGTCCACTCGTGTGGCGTCATCTTGCTCAGTGCAGAACCATTGGTTGAAAGCGGTGAACGGATGTTATGACGAGAGAGGATAACAACCTCTTTTAGTTTATATTTCCCTTTGAAAGCGTCAGAACGCTGAAGCTGTGCCTGAGCCAATACTGGGCAGAGTAGAGCCAGTATCAGAAGGAGGACGAAAGAATTGATTTTTCTCATTGTAGTAATACTGTATTAAGTTATAATTCACAACCCATAGTGTGTGACAATAGGTTGTGAATTATCGGAGTTTTAGAACTTTATCTGCAGACGAGTCTCTAAGATAGAGAACGTATTATTGTTGAATGCAGCGTTGTCAGTGGCCCGTGTGATAGAACCACGTACTCGCCAAATCATGTACTTATTGAGGTAATAGTTGAAAGTCAACGACCAATCGTTAACCTTACCACCATAGATATTGGCGTCCTTGTCCGTTAAGGTTGAGTAGTTATAGGCCGCAACAAGCTCCAAAGAACCTGGGTCTGGGGTGGCAATACCCGCATCTGCCTTAGTATAAGTATAACCTTGCCCCTTGAGCAAGTAGCGTACATTGCTATAAGCACCCCATGCACTGTAGTTTGGCATGGCGTTGTCACGCTTGATACCTACGTAGAAATACTGAGCCTCAAGACCAAAGTTACCAACCGCAAGGTTCATTTCTGGAGAGAATTTCCACAGTGCTTTTGCGTCAGAGATGGTTGCTTCTTGGGCTGCGACGTTGGCTATACGTGTTGGGAAAGGAGCTCTTAAGGTGTATGACTTATGGCTGAGAGCAGCAGTCTTGTTATAACGTGGTGACTCGTAAGCACCACTGATACCGATATGGAAAATCTTACCACGCTCAGTCATTGGGCGCCATACCAATCGTGTCATCGCACCCCATGCCTCGTTACCGAGCTTATCAGTGGTCATCTTCATAGCGTCGTTCTCAGCAAACACTGATGCTGTAGCGTGGAACTTATCGCCAGCATGCACGTACATAGCACCTATCAAACGGCTATTGAAGAAGGCTTGGTTGGCTAAAGGCTCCTCCATCGAAATCTTAAAGCTTGAGGATGTACCGCTCTGGAGGCCATACTGATGTACAAAGTAGCCCATACGAATAAGGTTCTCTTTATCGAAATTGTAGTCGAGGCTGATGTCCTTGAGAGAAAGACTTTGTCGAGCATAACCGACATCGACCTTAGCTTTCCATTTACCGTAGGTTGCGCTGAGTCCCATACGTACGTCTGGGATGGCAACACCATCGTTAAGTTGGTCGTTAAGTGTCTCGTCTGTTGAGTGCATAACGCCTGCATCCATGAGGATACGACCTGAGGGTTTAACTACTAACTTTGGCTCTTCGTCTTGAGCAAAGGCACCTGTACAGGCCATTAAGCCACAGGCTGCCATAAGGATAATTCTTTTCATAGATGTATTTATGTTGTCTATATTCTATAAAATTAGGTTTTCTACTCTAAAGAGAGTGATAGGTTGAGGGAGAGAAAGGAGTTAAGTCTCTGACAGATAGTTGATATCTTCAGACGAAGCTAACTCCTTTCTCGCTTTTCCTTTACGGCTTAGTTGGCAGCCTTAAAGGTGCTCTTTGCAATCTTACCCTCCTTCTTTAGCTTCGCAAACTCCTTCTTCGCCTTAGCTAACTGCTCTTGGAAAGCAGGGTCAGCATGGAGACGTGCTACGACAGCAGCACTGACAATGCGTGCTGCATCTACGTCGCTCTGCCAGTGATAACCGCAGATAACACGGCTCTGGCCCATCTGGTAGCCACGTTCAAGTATCTCATTTTGACGGTCGACATTAATCTCTGAGAGGACAAGAGCAGTTGCCCAACCGATAGCCGTATGGCCAGATGGATAAGAACCATTGGTTGAAAGTTCCTGTTGTTGCTCTGGGTTGCAAGTCATCTCTTTGTAGAAAGCGAATGGACGAACACGCATGTAGTGGTCTTTAGCACTGCGTGTAGCCAAGTCGCCAGCGTCCTCACGCATATTCAAGACGAGCTTGTAGATCTCTGGAGTTGTCTCTTTGCTAATCTTAATACCGAAGGCTTCAGAGAAGGCATTAGGTACTCCGTCGCCACCTACACGTGCGTCAGCTGCTGCTTGGTCGCCACGTGGAGTGTCGCGCTGCATCTTTCCCCACTGATATTGAGCCTGATCGTAAAGGAACTGGATACTTCCTGGCTGCGGAGGAGCAGGGAGCAGTTCGAGAGAACTTGCCTGTTGGCCGTCCTGAAGGTAGTAGAGGTCGGGCTGTGTACGAACGTCTTTAATCTTCTTTGTAGTTGTCTGTGCGAAAGTGGTCACTGAGAACATTGCCAGCAGACCAACGACTAAGGTTTTCTTTGTCATCATAATAGATTTGAATTTATAATTTTGAATTAATTAAAAGACAATTTGTTTCTGTTGTTGCAAAGGTATATGAAAAGGCTAAATAAAAATAGTTGCATCCTATTATTTGCCTAAAATAAATGGATGCAACTATTCTTAATATGCTGGTTATCAGTTGTTATGATTATTCTGATAGCTTTGTAATATAATTGACGATACTACTTGAATTACGCTTACAATAGTCGTCGAGTAGCGTCTTGTTATCTCCTATCTTACTATGATAGAGTCGACTGACAACAGGGTTTAGGTTTCCATAGATACCTAACATCCCTGGCAGGAGTGTACGCTTCACTCTTGGCATGGCAAGCAGCAGGATGAGTACACGCACTTGCTGGCTGTTTACGCTCGTAAAGTGGAATATCTCTTGGCACACTTCTTTGTCTGTTGTGGCAAAGCTAATGAAGAATTGCTCTGATATTTGCGCTATCTGGTCTGTGACATCACGTGTAGCAGAGTCGATGTCAGCAAAGAGTTTTGAATGAAACTTCTTCATTCTCCGCTCTTCATTCTCCTTTTTTATATTGTCGTGTATGGTGGTATATTCTTCTATCAGCTGTTGGAGCGTATTTAAGTACTTGATTTGTGTGATGCGATTGTCGATAGTTTGCAACAGACGCAATAGTACGATACGGTCACGATTGTCGATATCTTTCTCTATTGTTTGTAGTTCATTTAATAGGCTTTCAGTCATCTCTTCGTAGCCTTTCAGTCGTTGTAATTGCACAATACTGGTTGAGATATAATCGCGAATAACCTTTAACCCCTTAGGAGTAAAGATGTTTTCGTATTGTTCCTTGACCACGATAAAGTCTGAATAGACCTCGGCTATCGTCAGATGTTTGGTTGCTTCTTGTATATGTTGCAGCCTTTCTCTCATGCCATCGTTCAGTCCGCTGAGGACGAGCGTATCCTCGGTCGACCGATAGAACTTATCGAGTCGCTCCTTAATCTCTTGTATATGATTGAGCCACACCTCGTTCTTTTTGCATTGCTCGATGATGATTTCGATGTTATCTGTGCTACGGGCTTCTTCCGAGTCGTGTATCATCTGGCTACATTCATACACCTCGTATTGTTGGATGCGGTCGATCTGTTCGTTAAGAAACTTCACCATCTGGAGGGCTGTGTCACGGTTTAATCGGGTAATGCGGGCCGACAGGTTGGCGAACAGCTCATTGTTAGCTCGCAGACTTTGAGAACTGATGTTAATCGTTTCTATCTCATTACTAATAGCTTCAAGTGTGTTTTGTTCGTTCTCTGTCAGTCTGTCTTTTAGGCCTGCCAGCGCTTCTAAGCGATGGCGAAGGTCGTCCTTGCTTAGCTGGAGTTGCCTGTAAGTCAGTGTCTTGTGCCTTCGATAGCTGAAGATAATAATACCTATTATACTCATCATCGTGAAGAGGATGATACCAATAAGTTGTAGGCTGGGGGCTTTATTATCAAAGGTAACCCACTTGGCAGCCTCTTCTTTGCCTGGAGTCAACAGTATCACGCCAAGGTCGGAACCAATGTAGAGCGTGTTGTTAAGGCTGAAAGCGGCCTGAGCATTGAAGTGTATGTCATCAAAGAAACTACCACAATCGTAGAGTCGGTTGTTTTTTATCTTGTATTTATGTATCCCCATCTCTGGTATCGTATAGACAATACTGTCATTGATACAAAAGATTTGATTGCTTCCATCGGTCCGAATGGAGTCAGCTCCTTGTATTTGAAGATAGTGATTGGTGAGGAGGAGTAGGCGAGGGCGTGGCGAATTGTAGGTGCAGAGACTATTGACAAACACCATGTGCTCGGTTCCTGCGATGCGTTCCACCTGCTTTCCCTTGCTGACAAACACACCGTGATTAAGGGTCGAGATGTATATCTTGCCGCTTTCTTGGCTTTGATGGAAGGCTGTAATATACCTGTTATTCATCGACTTCACCGTGTCTGTCTTCCCATTACGGCTGTCTACTGACAGCAGATAGTCTTGCACACCAAGTAGTAGTTTGTTTTCATGGGGCAGAAGGGCCATCGAGGTGATACGTGTCCTTGGTTGTGTCAGTAGTTGTGGACGCTTGAAGAGCTGGTTGATAAGGTATTGTTCGCCAATGTTGAACCTGAACACCTGATTATTAGCCGTATAGTAATAGATGTCTTCGCCATCGGCAAACATCTCTTTTGGCAACTCGTCGTTTTCAAAGTCATATACCTTCTTGGCTATGAGTTCGTCGGCTTTCTGGCGAAACAGCTCGTGTTGGTTGTTTACATAGATGAGGTCATTACCCATCCTACATGCTGCAACGACAGGAGGGTTGGCATTGAAGATACCAAGATGGTGGGGGATGCGCCATAGAGCGTTCTTTGTAAGGAGGATGGAGAAGCCGTTTCCATCGTCGGCAATGGCTATCCGATGTGGATTGTCGGGTACATTATTGCGGAGAGGAATACTGACAAAACGCTCTAAATTGTCGGATAAGAGTATTCTCGATGATGTAATGAAATAGTAGGTCGAGCCTGCTTTATAAAAGGACAGCACCGACTGGGGCAGTGGAAAGTGCTTGCTGTCAGCTCCGTTGATGTTTTCTATCGTTAGTTGATTGTCAGAAAGAATACAGAGGTGAGCGTCATAGAAGGCTACCTTGCGTATATTCTCACCTTTATGACGTAGTTCTGTCTTCTGCGTGTGTAGGTTTATGCTTATTACTCCAGCCTGTGTGGCAGCAAAGAGCCACTTGTCGTCGACGGGACAGAGGTTGTTGACCAAGAAGGGTTCGCAACACTGGGTTGCTGACGTCGCTTTGATAGGGTAGAGTAGGGTCAGTCCTTGCTGCGGCTGACCGATGGGCATGGAGAAAAGACCTTGTGACGTAGCGACATAGAGGTGCTTGTCTGTAATCGTTATATCGTAGGGAGAATAGCGGCTACCCTTGCTGGGAATGTCGTAGGTAAGCTGATGGAGGAGTGTGTCGGCAGCTATATTCCATAACTGCAGACCGGCATTACGTGATGCAATCCAAATCTGATTAGGATGCGAAGGGTCGCGTGCTACGTCATAGATGCGGTCGAGCCCTGTGTAATAACGCTTCCTTTCGTCCCCATTGATATGCCATATAACACCCGTCTCTCCGCCAATCCAATAGCCAGTCTTGTCTATAGACAATGCAGACAAACGGTCGGCATAGTGGAACTCTCGCTCTGATAACGACCGTGAAGGGGCTGTCTCCTTGCAGCCTGTGATAACGAATAGTAGTATCAAACAGAGCCAACTGACAAGAAGATGCACCTTTGCCTGTATATTGTATTCCGTAGTCATTGGATTCAACTTTGTCTGCAAAGATAGCGAATTACTCTGAGAATTGACGATGTTATCTTATATTGTTTGTTGAAAAGTGGCGTCTGAGAGAGTTTTATTGGATGTTTTCTTGGGTGGTAGGTGATGATGTGTTGGGTGTTAGGTGTTGATGTGTTGGGTGTTAGGTGTTTAATGTTAGGTGTTGATGAAGTGCTTTTGTGGGTGTTAGGTGTTGATGTGTTGGGTGTTAGGTGTTGACTGTTAGGTGTTGATGAAGTGCTTTCGTGGGTGTTAGGTGTTGATGTGTTGGGTGTTAGGTGTTGAATGTTAGGTGTTGATGAAGTGCTTTCGTGGGTGTTAGGTGTTTAATGTTAGGTGTTGGTGAAGTGCTTTCGTGGGTGTTAAATGTTTAATGTTAGGTGTTGATGAAGAGCTTTTGGGGGTGTTAGGTGTTGATGTGTTGGGTGTTAAGTGTTGAATGTTAGGTGTTGATGAAGTGCTTTCGTGGGTGTTAGATGTTGATGTGTTGGGTGTTAAGTGTTTAATGTTAGGTGTTGATGAAGTGTTTTCGTGGGTGTTAGGTGTTTAGTGTTAAGTGTTGATGAAATGCTTTCATAGGTGTTAGGTATTGAATGTTAGGTGTTGATAAAAAGGTTATGTGGATACAAGTTGTTTAGTATTGAGTCTTAAAGCAGCTTGTAAGTAGCAGCATATTTCATACCCACAAAAACAAACATCGTGTACTTTCTCATAGCAGGTTTGGGCTCCCCTCCTTCGGAGGGGTTGGGGGAGGTCCCCACATCCTCCTTCTCCCCTTGTCAACATTTTTCGCCCCTCTTATTCATAGTACATGCTCTTTAAGGTGATAGAAGAGGCCCTTCTACGTTCGAGAACATGCCCTTCTTGCATGCAGAGAAGGCCCTTCTTGAGGCAAGAAGGGCGTCTTCTCGAACGCTGATTGTAATAAGCTGATTCTTTGAAGGTTATGATGTTGGTAATAGGGGAGGTTTTACCCTTGTGTTGAGGGTGTTTAACTCGGTGTTGTGTAATGTTTTTTCATGGTTTAACAGGTGTTCTCCGAGATGTGGAATGGGATGCTTGAAACATTATTCGAGTGGTCGGATAAACCCTTGAAAGGCTTATCTGTGAGTTTTTTTTACCGCTTTCAAATGTTGTGTAGAGGATTTGTACACACGATGTTGAGGCTCCGTATGATAGAGAAAGATGGTTACGAAAGGATTATTTTAGGACAATCTTGCGAAAGACAGACCCTCTTGTCGTGGCGTAAATATTCAGTTTATGGGCAGGGGAAACGTTCTTTCTGTTATATGCGTAGGTTGGAGAAGGGAGATAGGTTGATACCTTAATAATGTATATCATGGTGAGACGATATAATGTGTAATGTTCTTTCTGTGATAAAAGTAACAGAACAGTTGCCGACGTATTTAACGAGTGAGACGAAAAAAGGGGATGTGTCGCCACATCCCCCTCGTCGTTTTAATCGTTTTATCTCTTATTCTTTTTAAGGATTCGTTGTGCACAATCGGCCAAGACAACGACCGCTCCGGCCAGAATACATACATCCTTGATAACCAGACGACCCGCACCAGTAAGTAACGGGAACCCGTGCTCGCCACTTCCTAAGTCGGGTACCCATACTTCGGGAGTCGTGACAAGGAAGGACAACGTGCCGAACGTCATGAGAATGACAAGGCCTGAACCAACGAAACCAATCTTTGGAAACCAGATACCTAATAAGGTCAAAATGCCAAATGACATAATGGCAATACCTAAACCATGAGAGAAGGTGTAGGTGTTGTTGGCTTCATGCCAGTCGTGCTTGACCTTGTCAAACTCGCCTTCTTTGAGCTTGTAGTCCTTATACTCTGGTGCTTTCTTTGTGTAGAAGAAGCTCATAAACGGACTGTTTGCCACGAATGGCACAATACCCTCTGCCTCATAGTTCCAAAACTTCAACCCACCAATCCATACAAAGATGATGAAGATTGCTATACGTATTAAATGAATACCTGTACCTTTCAGCGATGCTGCGGTATTTAGAACGAAGTCTAATAATAAATTAACTTTACTCATAATCTGTTACTGATTTATATCATGAATTTAATAAACACTCTTTTATATTTCTCTCTGCCTGTTCTTAGCTTTTTGTCCACTATTTTTTTTAATTCCCATCTGCTATGTTTAAGCCTTCCACTTACGCTAATTAAGCCTCTTTTTTTACGATAAGTAGGCCCTTCACTTACGCTAATTAGGCTCCCCATCTATTATGAGTAGGCCTTTTGATCACTCTAATTAGGCTTTCTAATTACTGTGAGCAGGTTTTACTCTACGATGATTTTAAATTTCTTCCATCCTGGATATAGTCTTACCCTATGATAGGCTCACTATTACCCTAATAATGAACTCGTTTTCTCACTCAGAATGTTATCCATTAATCCCCTTGTCCTTTTGTCTTTAGAACTTCGTTAACAGTAGTCTTCCACTCCTCGTTTTGAAATCGTCGGCAAAGATATATAATTCCCCGTAAACGGCAAAGAATATCCCTTGTAATTATTACAAAAACTACTACGAATAGTCTTTTTTATCTAAAAATACCATCTTTGTGGTATTAATAGCAATCCCCATTGTGACGAGAATGTATGATAAATGATAAGTTGTGATTTGCTTGAAAAGTCTTACCTTTGTGGTATCAATAACAACTATCGCTTGTTGTTCCATCATCATTCAGTCGTTGTGATTTGCTTGAAAAGTCTTACCTTTGTGGTATCAATAACAACAGATTAACAAACGCCGTTATTAGCTTTGTGTTGTGATTTGCTTGAAAAGTCTTACCTTTGTGGTATCAATAACAACCGCTAAAAAAATATCATATATTTGTTATAGTTGTGATTTGCTTGAAAAGTCTTACCTTTGTGGTATCAATAACAACGACAAAGTTAGAAAAATTTAGCTTTACCAGTTGTGATTTGCTTGAAAAGTCTTACCTTTGTGGTATCAATAACAACAGGATGAATCGACTACGTATCTGTATCGCAGTTGTGATTTGCTTGAAAAGTCTTACCTTTGTGGTATCAATAACAACTAAGATTGTAAGAATTCAATTGCTGTATCTGTTGTGATTTGCTTGAAAAGTCTTACCTTTGTGGTATCAATAACAACTAATTAGTTGTGTATCAGTGCGTTGGCGTGTTGTGATTTGCTTGAAAAGTCTTACCTTTGTGGTATCAATAACAACAAATGAATAGTTAGATAAAAATATATACCCGTTGTGATTTGCTTGAAAAGTCTTACCTTTGTGGTATCAATAACAACCCTTAAAAAAATTGGAGATAAAGAAAATGGTTGTGATTTGCTTGAAAAGTCTTACCTTTGTGGTATCAATAACAACAGGATATTCAGCAGGCTAATCAACTGCTAGTTGTGATTTGCTTGAAAAGTCTTACCTTTGTGGTATCAATAACAACGACCATCACCATTCTTGTCCGATGGTACAGGTTGTGATTTGCTTGAAAAGTCTTACCTTTGTGGTATCAATAACAACTAATCTTCTATTCTTTCTCCAGTAGATACTGTTGTGATTTGCTTGAAAAGTCTTACCTTTGTGGTATCAATAACAACAGACCTATAAGAATAGAAAGACGGAAGAAGGTTGTGATTTGCTTGAAAAGTCTTACCTTTGTGGTATCAATAACAACCCAGAGTTCACGGCATGTATCAATGAATGTGTTGTGATTTGCTTGAAAAGTCTTACCTTTGTGGTATCAATAACAACGATAGCCTTATTATTACGCAGAGTAGTCTCGTTGTGATTTGCTTGAAAAGTCTTACCTTTGTGGTATCAATAACAACCCTAACTCGGTACCAAAAGACTCGATAGGCGTTGTGATTTGCTTGAAAAGTCTTACCTTTGTGGTATCAATAACAACACTTGCTGCATCAGCCTGTATCTTGTTCAGTTGTGATTTGCTTGAAAAGTCTTACCTTTGTGGTATCAATAACAACGAGTAGAGGCGATAGAAAGAGTTGCAACGAGTTGTGATTTGCTTGAAAAGTCTTACCTTTGTGGTATCAATAACAACTCGTATATGAGGATGGTCAGACAGCACAGAGTTGTGATTTGCTTGAAAAGTCTTACCTTTGTGGTATCAATAACAACTGCCACTCTCTTATACATCATACATAGATAGTTGTGATTTGCTTGAAAAGTCTTACCTTTGTGGTATCAATAACAACACGAACGTCTTTATCCATGATTTGAGATGTGTTGTGATTTGCTTGAAAAGTCTTACCTTTGTGGTATCAATAACAACATTACTACTGGTATTAATTGTGCTGCAAAAGTTGTGATTTGCTTGAAAAGTCTTACCTTTGTGGTATCAATAACAACGCTTGATTTAAATGACAATCAGTTTCAGTGTTGTGATTTGCTTGAAAAGTCTTACCTTTGTGGTATCAATAACAACCTTGTTTAGGGGGATTCTTACTTTTGATGAGTTGTGATTTGCTTGAAAAGTCTTACCTTTGTGGTATCAATAACAACTTTAAATAATAGTAACCTTATATGTACCTGTTGTGATTTGCTTGAAAAGTCTTACCTTTGTGGTATCAATAACAACGGAGAAGGGATTTTGAATAATGACATAACTGTTGTGATTTGCTTGAAAAGTCTTACCTTTGTGGTATCAATAACAACAGACACGCCTTTAACATTGGCAAGCTGAGAGTTGTGATTTGCTTGAAAAGTCTTACCTTTGTGGTATCAATAACAACTGTAATTACCTAATGTATCACTTTTTAATTGTTGTGATTTGCTTGAAAAGTCTTACCTTTGTGGTATCAATAACAACCATACGCAACTGCATATATTCGTACTCTTTGTTGTGATTTGCTTGAAAAGTCTTACCTTTGTGGTATCAATAACAACGCGCCCCTCGAACTCTGACCACTCATCATGTTGTGATTTGCTTGAAAAGTCTTACCTTTGTGGTATCAATAACAACAATGAATGAATAAACAAGAGAACACAAGCGGTTGTGATTTGCTTGAAAAGTCTTACCTTTGTGGTATCAATAACAACAATTTCAATTTTATATATTTATGTAGTTACGTTGTGATTTGCTTGAAAAGTCTTACCTTTGTGGTATCAATAACAACGTGAATAGCGTGTTTTATTTATACCAAGCGAGTTGTGATTTGCTTGAAAAGTCTTACCTTTGTGGTATCAATAACAACCGGCATTACGCCGTTACGAACTAGTTGACGTTGTGATTTGCTTGAAAAGTCTTACCTTTGTGGTATCAATAACAACAACATTGCTAGCAGGCTTATCGAAGTTTGGTTGTGATTTGCTTGAAAAGTCTTACCTTTGTGGTATCAATAACAACTAGAGCGTCATCAGAGGGGCGTGCATCACCGTTGTGATTTGCTTGAAAAGTCTTACCTTTGTGGTATCAATAACAACTGCTCCTGTTGATTTTTATCCTAACAATATGTTGTGATTTGCTTGAAAAGTCTTACCTTTGTGGTATCAATAACAACTGATATGTGGTAAAGCATTGTGTGTTAGTGACATATAAAGTTGTTGTAAAAATAAATTTTGATCCACAACTCAAAATCCCATTTCTTTTGAATGGGATTTTTTGTATTGTATATTGATTATAGCGAATGGTATTGTAGTATTTAATAAGAGGGATTTTTCCAAATGGAAAGAAATGATGTTTCAACGAAAAGCCTTGTAGAGTAAATATGAGGGTGCTATGATTTATAATTTTTTTCTGTGTGTCTCTTAGCACACTATAAGTATGCAAATTTTTATATAATCAATTTTGCTGTCATTCTTGTCATTTCTCCTCCATTAATAAATTCCTTGATTACAATGAGTTAGAAGCGAATGTTAAAATGACAGCAAAAGTAATCAAAATTAATTTCATTGTTTTGATACTATGAATTATCTATTTCCTTTCTTCTTTTTTAATGATATTGGGTTGTTTTAAAATAGTTCTAATTGTTGTCCAGCAGCATTTGGAGTTTGTGTCTTTTGTCCATAGAAGAGTTGAATGTTGGCGAATTGTTTGTCAGTGATGCAAAGTATCCCTACTTTTCCTATCTTAGGTAATAATGCACGAACACGTCTCATGTGTACTTCTGCATTCTCCATACTTGCACAATGTCGTACATATATAGAAAACTGAAACATAGTGAATCCATCCTTTATAAGGGATTTCCGGAAATCTGTATAGGCTTTCTTCTCTTTCTTGGTTTCCGTTGGTAGATCAAAGAATACAAGAATCCACATAATTCGGTACTCACTGAAGCGCTCAAATTCTCCTGCAAAACATTTTGCAAGTGAGGCTGTAGTTTGTTGGGCTGCAATCATTAGAGGACTGCGCTTACCATTTATTACTACATCTAACATTGGAATACCGAGAAGTTGCATTTTTAAATCTCGTGTGATATCAGATATTTCTAAGTTACATTGAATGATATCTAACACTAATTGATCAACATAAGGGCGATAGGGTTCCATAATATCATCAGCAAGACAATAGGCGTTATACCTATTATGATGATGGATCCCTAAGGTTGGCAGTAAACCACTTCCTACTAATGCTCGTGCTATTATGGCACGAAGAATAGCATAACCATAATTTAAGAGGTTATTAGGAGGTGTTCCTTCTCTGTCTCTTACAAAGTTCGGATAGGTTGTAAAGACATTCTTCCAATAATAAGCAAAAGGTAAAGACGCTTCTAACTGAGAGCGAAAGCGTTCATTTTGTGTAGTATTACCACATAGTGGCAGGAGTAATCCTACAGGCATACTCTTTTGGTTACAAGTGATGACTGCACAGTTGTTTTCAAGCAAAGCTTCCATAGCTCCAGAGGTTATGGTAATACGCCTGTTGTCAAGGATCACCACCCCGATATCTTCTATCGGGATGGTACGTTCTGCTTCTTTTTTTATAGCCTCAGGCAATGTTTTGTTATTTTCTACTTCTGGTATATGCAAAACTAATTGTGCATTTCGCAAACTTAAGTAGATTGGATTGCTGAAGCATAGAGTTTTCTTTATCATAGGCAATGAATTCTACTTTATAACTTTAAGTAT
>QWBZ01000209.1_pt1 | contig 29654 bp, 26 predicted proteins | sample 1972441 | NCBI WGS metagenome assembly QWBZ01 (sample SAMN09866721, study PRJNA288562) | Human oral metagenome isolate term6_saliva, whole genome shotgun sequencing... | isolation source: mouth | host: Homo sapiens | place: USA: California
GTTATATTTATTGTAATTGATTGATTTTCAACTATAAAGTTACAAAAATATAATGAGATTACCAACTTTTTACAGACATTTCTTATCCCGAGTTCAGGTAAAGAAATATAGCCTAAAAAAGAGGAGTTGAGAAGAAGGCAATTAGAAAAAGAGGAGACGAAACATTAGCCTTTTTGGCATGAAATCAAACAAACCTTCCCTTCAAAATACGGATAACATGATATAAACTGACTCATATTATCTCACTAAACGCCTGTTATCACATCGTAAACACCCACAAATCACACGATAATTCAAGCCATATTACTACATAAAATCATAGGAATTACAATTATTTCCATAATATTTTTCATTGTATTTTCCATGATTTTACCTATCACTTTGATAGTCAGCATCTTACTAAACCGCTGTAAAACTGCCGAATTCTGAAATGAAAAACATTTGGTTTTGAATAGCTTAATCCTAAGCAAGCTATTGTAAAATAATATTAAAATATTTATATTGAGGCCAAAAGAGAATGGCGTAAGGCCCTATTATCAAATATAATATTCTGCAGAATCTACCAACCCAGCCCGCAAGGCATATTTAGTAGCCTCATGAATCGTGTTTACTCCAAGCTTACGAAAAATGTTTTTACGATGCGTATTGACGGTATGAAAGCTGGAAAAACGCTTTTCTGCTATCTCACGCGTAGTCATTCCGAGTGCTATATCCTTTAGAATCTCGGTTTCAGTAGGCGTCAGTTTCACGTGTTCCAATTGAGGTTGTGCTGGCGCGAGTAGCATTTCAGCCATTCGTTGGCATATAAATCGGCGGTCATGAATGGCATAATCGAGGCCAACTCTAATCTCTTGAAGATTACATTCTTTAAGTAAGATGCTAAAACGAGGGGAAGACGACACAAGAACATGTACGAAATCAACACTCAAATCTTCACAGAACAGCACCCAACGCACCTTGGTATAGCGCTCACTCAATATCATCAGTTCGGCAGAATCATTGATATCAAAGAGAGTATAGTCAAGAACCACGACACGATTGGCATCATGTTGCAGCGCAACGAGCAGTTCGGCTTTGTCTTCTATATAGCGTGTGGTGATTCCATTGAAGCTTTCGATGACATACATTAAGCCAGCTCGCGTAATATCTTGCCTATCGGCTAAAAGTATTTCCATTCAAATCCTATTTCCTACAAAGATACATAAAATCATGAAAAGGCAAAAATTGAAAGCAAAAAAGCTGATGATTGCATCCAAAACTCAGTCAATCATCAGCCTCATCTATCGCTTAGAAGGTCACACGCAGCATGAATCTCACTCCGTTTTTCTTAGCCGTTGGCAACGAATTATAGTTGCATCGGTGAACAAACTCCACGTGAAGCAGTTTGAAAATATTGTGGATTCCTGCAATAAGTTCTACGTATGGGCGCTTAGGATCCATGACATAACTGCCTGTGGGGAAGGCCCACACGGCAGGATCTCCGCTATTTGCCAACAAGTTTGGATTGTTCTTATCGCTCAATTTCCCCCAAAGAGTCTTCACACCAAGGTACTCTCGCCACTTAAGTTTCTTCAAAAGAGGAATTCGATTGAATAGTTTTCCGTTCAAATCCCAGCTTACATGCAGGCTCGCATAACGGTCATTGAGGAACTCCATGTTATTAATCATGTTAAAAGTCTCGTCTTGTGTGATGTAACTTAAGTTCGCTGCCGGCATGATTAGCAATGGATAAGGCACTTTATTCCATTGAATCCCGGCCTTAGCATAAGCATCTATCTTTCCCCATGAATTCATCCAGAAGCGTTTAAAGATACCCGCTTCCGTAAAGTTATAATGATATTGGCCTCCAAGTAGCTTTACTCCCATTGTATGACCGAGGGTAAACACTGGAGCATCTAAGTTTACTGGTATGCGACGTTGCTTCGTATTGATGTATGTTCTGCCTGGAGCAAACTGGAAATTCACGTTAAATTCGGTAGTGCGAAGATGGTCAACAGGGAATAACAAGGCACCCGCAGGCTTATCTTCTTCAGTCTTTACGCCAACGATAGACCGCAATCCACCTTCAGACTCCCATTCAAACTGAAGCTGCTGACGGTTATAAAACATCATCTTATCTACCTTTGCCCACTTCAAAGCCGTGAAAACATTATCCTTATCTGTATGCATGAACTTATCAGAAGGCGACATAATATCATAGGTAGAGGTAAAAGTCAGCGTGCGTTTTGGGAACTCTCGTGGCAAATAGTCTTTCTTATTAAACGAATAAGTGAGTTCACCTTTATAATAATTGCGTCGACTTCTCCATCCATGTGCATAGTAACCAGAGAGGAACCAGTGTTTATTGAGGTTGGCAGTTGTCTGTGCACTCACACGTGTTCGAAGCCCGTCAATGAAGTTAGAAGTAAGCATTGTGTTGACAGGACCTATATCTACCTTGCTGGGATGATACATATCGCCTGTTTCTACAAAGTTTTCAACCAATGCTTTGCCTGCAAACAAAACATACTTAAAGCCGTTAAGTTGTTCGATTCGATGGATAAAGGCCGACATTCCGTCTTCACTCTTCGTGAGTTCTACCGTGCGATATTGATTCCAAAAGGCTTCATCGCGCATCATAGCATTGGCTTCTCGTCGAGTAGAAGCCTTGCCTTTGAAGAGTTGTTTGGGCAGTTTGTCGAAGGCATAATCACTTAATCGCGTCGTACGTACTACCAAAGCTTTCGACAAGAACTTAGCAACCTTCAGTTCAACCACCATATCATCTACGCTCAACACCCACTCTCCGTTTGGCAATTTGGTGTATTCTTGCGTCAAGGTAAGGTCGTCTATAAAGTTAACATCACTGCGTTTGGGTATTGACAGCACGCATTTCTTCAGGTGAAGTGTTGAGTCTGCCAGGATATATAAGTCACCTCGGAAGCCAAAGTCTTGCTGATTGTTGGGTAAGAACTGCAAATGATAACAGAGATTCTGGTCAACATAGACCGTGTCTTCTATATAATAACGATAGAAAGAGATAGCATCCTTGCCGATAGGGCTTGTGAATGGATGCTGCAATAGCCGCACTTGATTGTCATAAAGGTCTACATCTGTGAAGACATCTTTGAGCATCGTGTTAACGATATCCCCCGTTTCCAAGAATTGATTGATACCCGTTGACTGCTGCCCCATAATGATATCCTTCTCACTTTTTGGGTCTTTGCGATATAAGTGTTGGGTGACGGTCTCGTCAACCGATAGAGGAAGAATCAGTTTATGATTGTAAGGACTCGTCTCTATTTGGTCAATGAGCCATTGTTTCTTGGCAAAAAAGCCACTATCTAAATCCGAAGGATGAATATCATTGACTGCAACAGTTATCTTTTGATACTTATTATATTGATAGAAGTCATGGTTGTTGAGGTCTGTTTTCTTCTTTGCAGCAATGACACGACGCATTAATTCGACTGCAGGATTATCCTTTCGGCTATACCGATTGCGCCTACTCTTGACAACAACACCTTTCAAAGTACGCGTGTCGGGTTTGAGTTTAACATTCAAAAAGGCTGCAGAGCCTTCCTTGATTGCATATTCTTTGCTCTGATATCCTACGGCACTAATCGTTAATAACCATCCATCGTGACGGTCAATTGTAAATTGTCCGCGTGCATCTCCACTCACTGCAATCTGATGTCCCTTATAAGTTGCACTCGGATATAATATAGTATCCCCAGTCTGTGCATCTATTACAACGCCTCGAATCTGTGCCATTGCAGAAAAAGATGCAGCTAAAAGCACTAAAAGAACGAATATATATCTCCTGAAAATCATATCTTTATTACCTTATTTATATTGTCGTTAGCTAAAGAAGTTGGGCAATATCTGTGATAATTTGATTGGGAAGCGTTTCATCATACTGCTGATTCGTCCAGCCTTCTCCCTTAAACCAAATGGTATGACAACCGATTTTATGAGCCGGTTCGATGTCTTTATAGAAGCTATCTCCTACGACTGCGACCTCTTCGGCACGTAAGTTTAGTCGCTCAACACCAAGCTTATAGATCCTCGGATCAGGCTTTCTAATCCCTACTGCGGCACTCTCTATAATATCATTAAATAGATAATCGAGTCCAAACTCTTTCAAAACAACACCTACATTGCCATAAAAATTGCTCACAAGTACCATTGGATAACGCTCGTGAAGACGCTCCAACACAGCACGGCTATGCGCTGTTGTCTCCACAACTTGGGCGTAGACATCTTCTAAAAGCGCCTGATGTAAACGATTGAATGACGTTTCATCAATATCCAAAAGCCCTTTTTTGCAGAGATATTCAAACTCTAAACGCAACTTAATTTCTAAGGTTTTACGAAACGTATAATCATGTTTTATCAAAGGAGAACTACCTAAAGTGCGCTCTCCATAGACGTAAGCGTCTCGGAAATCGGATTCACTTATGGGCACGTTTTGACGCTCATAAGCATGCCAAAGCACTTTTCCCCAATGCTGACCTGCCGTATCTAACGTTGCGCCATAATCGAAAATATAACCTTTTATCATTGTCGTTAACTGCAAAGAAACATTATATTAAGATAAAAATACTATGCCATCTCCTTGTAAAGTCGTTCACATAGCTGCTCATGTTCATGGTGCATGTGAACATACATGGCACTCATGATGATGATTTCAAATAGTGGATACACCCAAACTTCATTCGTTAGACACGCGATATAACAGACAATAGCGCGCAAATTGAATGTAAGCAGGTTGGTATACTTCATCAATGGGCGTGAGCCGGCAAGGAAACGGCGACGCAATTCGTCGTCTTTTGAGCTTGCATTCCACTTCATAAAGAACTTCTGAAAGGCTGGAGTTCGCTTCTCTTGGCTATGACAATACTTCGCATAATTACTGTAAAAGAGTCGATCCCAGAATGCCCCGTGCTTGGGAAGTGCCTTTAAGATCTCTGCTTGTTTTTGGTAACTATCGAGTTCACTGCCTTCTTTTCCCTTTAAAAAGAATAGATGTATCTGCCTATAATAATCGGAAAGAGAGCTTTGAGGAGCATGACATAGAAAGCCAGCAACGCTACATAACACCCAACTTCCTATGCCCCAATGTACGTCTGTGAATGGAATCTGTTGATGATATAAGCGTAAAGCTATCGCAACATAAATGAAAAAGAACCACACATCACCTGAAAAGCCATCGAGCATACGCCCAATGAGTGTTTTCTTTCCCGACAAACGAGCCATCTGTCCGTCTGTAGAGTCACAGAAATTTGCCAGCATCAGCAACACCATCCCTATCAGATTATGTTGCAAATCGGTATAATAAAACATGCAACCTGCCGTTGCTCCAAGGAATATTGAGAGTATAGTTATCGCGTTAGGATGTACATTTAACCGATTCCATAGCAAGGCAAAGACGAGTCCTATGGGTCGAGTGAAGTGCACATCTAACCATTCTTCTGTATCGTTGGACTTGAAAGAAGCCTGTAACAAGGCTTTGAAATTACTCATATCTGACTGTTTATTTTATTCTTTATATAATGAACGATGGCTTCAGATGCTTCATTTCGGCAACGTGAAAAGCTGGGCCAGTCATTGAAATCAATGATATAGAAGGCTCCTGAGGCTGTAACAATGGCGTCACCTCCATAAACTTCCACGCCCGTAAGCATTGAAACACGTTCTGCAATGGCTTGTAAAGCATCAACATCAAAGTCATAATGATGTGCTTCTCCATTCAATTCTTCGTCTCCAAACTTAGATATTCCATCATCATTCGGATAATAATAACGGAAGAAACCACCGCAAACACCATAGAATTTGACGAGATCGCCTGGGATATGTGCCTGAACTATCCAATTCGTTACACCGCGAATAACAAATGAAGCCTGTTGATTGGCCAGCGCTGCTCGGTCTTTACAATAGACAACATCAGCCTTACTTTGAGCTGACATGTCTCCTCTTTTCAGCCAATAGCCCTCTTTTCCTTCTGAATCGGGAATGGGAAGGCCCTCTATTCTCATCGCTTCATTGAGCCAACCGCGTTCACATCGCTCCACACTATAGGCCGAATTGATGACCAAAGCACCTTCATTCTCCTTTTCTTTCAATAGTTCAAGTGTCGTCGAATGACGTGCCATCGAGACATAAACATCGGCATTTTCTTCGCTCGTCAGCATCTTTTCATCAATCATTTTGATTGAATCTCCGAGCCCATCAAGCACTTGTCGCAAAATCATCTGGTCTTTTTCGACTGAATTAGGCGAGAAGATTGCGTCGCGTTTTATGCCTACTATTTTCATCTTAAGAATGCTTCGGCCTTACGAATATCATCTGCATGGTCGACATCCATTATCTTAGAGAAGCGAAAAGCCTTTAATTTTCGACCATCACGAATTAGCCCTCGCTGAAAGTTTCGCATGCGACTTTCATCTCGTTGCATACATTCTTGAAGTGTTTGAAAGGCATTTGACGCCAAGCCATATATGCCTCCAGAAATAAATTTGCATGTTCCCTCAACGTTGTTATCAAGGAAAGCCGTGATGTTCATAGCCTCATCCGTTTCCACATAAAGTGGTTTCTCATCGTCAATAAAGTCAGTAACCCCCATCACTCCATCTTCTCCGTCTGCCAACTGCTGCTGAAAAGCATGGAGAAATGCGTCAAACTCCTCTTCTTTGAATATCGTATCAACAGTTGTTAGAACGAAAGGAGCCGGTTTCATGACTTTACTTAACTCATAAAAACTATGCATTGAGCTTGGCGTTGTCTTCACAATGAAGTTCAAAGGGATAGGTCTTCCTTCGAGACCATCCTCTTCTATGTGCATCAAATGACGGCTTACATCCGATGTTAAGGCGTTACATATCACCGAGATTTGGTCGGCATCATGGTCCATAAAGATATGAATCAAACGATCTATCAGCCGTTCATTGTTAACCTTTACCAAGGGTTTAGGAGTCACAATCCCTTCTTGTGCAAGCCGAGAACCTTCACCTGCGGCTATAATTGCATAATTCATTTCCTCTTGTTTAATACTTCTTATATGCTGCAAAAATACATATTATATATGAAACTGGGAAAACTTTTGTTCTATATTTTGTTTTTTGAACGCTGGAAATGACGGAAACAATGGAATAAAAACAGCAGAATTTCAACCTGACATCAAACAAAAAGTATTGTCATCTACCACAAACACAATACCAAAACATCGCCTAAATCATTATCTCCTATGTGCTCCTGCCTCGCAACTAAACCAATAGCAATGCGCAAAGAAAATCTTTTCATTTGCTATTGCAGCCTTAAAGAAAAAACATTATCTTTGCTCTCATTATTCAACAACTATTAATATCAATCATTAAACATTACGCTTATGAACACAACTATGCTCGTTATTATTATTTTATGGTTTCTCGTTGGTGTGGGAGCTATGATATATATGAAGACAAAAGGACTCGGTGCAAAAGGCAGTTATGCTGTAGCTGCACGACAATTATTTAGACAAATATACCCAGCTCTTGATATTCAGCAGTATGAATTCTTAGAATGTACAAGAACATATAGCGCTGTTGAGGTGCGCATCCCTGTGCTTATCGCTTATAATTCGAATGAATTTTTCTTGATTCCTGCAACACGTAATCTCACAGGTACACAGCTTAATGCCCCCGATTCCTATGTAGACAGAAACGAACACATCCCACTTTTAGGCATTCAACAAATCGGAATCAACGACAACGGAACAAAAATGGCCTTCGTTACCAAAGGTAAAGAGACGATATTGAACTTCAGTAAACGCAACACTTTCGGTGAAGATCAAAGCCAAAAAGTTGCAGAATTCTTGGCAACCATGACTGAAGCTGCCAACAATTAATAAGCCCCTGAGGGCTGAAAAATAAGATTTGAACTTTAGGTTTGCCTTTATTTAACAAGTCAACTCCTAAAGTTCAAACTTTAATTGATATGATTTAATGCTTCAAATGCTTACGAACAAGCTCTGAAACTGTCTTGCCATCGGCAGCACTCCACTTGGCTTTCACTTCCTTAATCACGTTTCCCATCTGCTTTTGTTCAATGCCTTCAGGGTATGAAGCGACAATAAAAGCTTCGATTTCTTCATCTTTTGGTGCTGCAGGAAGTAAGGCTTCAAGAATCAAATACTCATTCTTCTCATTCTCAGCCAAGTCATTTCTACCTGCATCAGCATACACTTTCTCAGACTCTTTGCGCTCTTTTACCATCTTACGGATTATCTGAATCTCTGCTGAATCGTCTAAGGTTTTGGCATCTTTTGCCGTACTAAACTTCAGGAATTCACTTTTTAGAAGACGATAAACGGCTGCTTTTTCTTTCTCACCTGACTTCATTGAAGTCATGATCATCTTGTTAATTTCCTCGTTATACATACACTTTAATATTTAATTTTGCAATCATTGCACCTTACAATGATTGCAAAGATAGGAAATTATCAATGAAAACACACAATTTTTACTATCTCCTGTGCCATCAAGCGATAGCACTGCACTCGGCACTTTGACCATAAACATCTTGATATCTCCCGTGCCATCAAGAGACGCTTTGACTGACATGGCTTCGAGATATCCTACCTTTAAGCTGCCCGTTCCATCGACTTCTCCTTTGAAATTATCGCAGATCAAGGTATCAATTTGTAGGTTTCCAGTCCCCTCAAGAGAAGCTTTCAGTTGGTCGGTATCAATCTTTTTTGCCTTAAATTCGCCTACACCTTCGTTCTCAACCTCCACAAGATTGGGGCTACTTAGATAGACCTTGACTCCTTGACCAGCATTACCAAACAACTTAAAACTATTAGATCCGACTGTTGTTATAACGAGTTTATCGCCTTTAAAATCAACTCTTATAGCCTCAACTGCAGCTTTCGAGCCCACAATTCGAATGCTTAAGGAATCTGATTGCGTATAGATGACATCACCAACTAAACCCGTTTCAATCTTTGAAAAATATTTATTTTTAATCAAACGCGTAACTTGTGGGCCCGTAGGTTTACCCTCCATTCTGCGTATATCGTTTGATGTAATGCCACAACTCGCCATTGCAAGGAGGCTAAACAGACTGAATGTTAATAAGAAGATACGTTTCATAATCATCATTTTAATTATTAATTATACCACTTAGACGCAACAAAAATAAGAAAAGTTGCAGGAAAACAAGAAAAAATAAATATTAATTCAAATAACCAATAAAGAAAAAATAAAACACAGCTACAATCACCTGACAAACAGAACGAGCTTTTATTCATATACAGAACGAATTTTCTTCCGAAACAATATCCTATAAAACAAAGTCCAATTTCATTGAATTAATAGGCAAGAAAACAAGGATACATCTTGCAGCCTCATTCAGGTTTATTCAAGAAAACACTTCAAAAACCCAGCCGTCAGAATCATCTTAATTCATGACAAAAATAAAACAAACGCATCAATCCACGCACTTCTTATCGCAAACTCACACAATTCACCTTGTAACGACTATGATTTTACACGATAAAAGCTATCAAATTACACGACAATATGACACAAATTACAACGTAAGAGTTCTGTATTGAGCCACCACTTAGTAAGCGCCTGATAAACAGGATGTTTTCATTCATTAGAAGAAAGAGTAACATTCACTGCCTGTTCCAAAGCAAAGAATGTAACGCCCTGAATCAAATTTAAATTCAATTTGAAATAAATCAACAAATCTACACATAGCCTTTCATAAACAAACAACGACCAACAAGCCAAAAGAAACATAGACTATGCACCTTGATGATTATTCTCTAAGAAAATATTGCCCCACACTTGATTTCATTTATCCATAGAATAGCCACCACGAAAAGAGGCAAGACAAATGACCATCCCCGTTGAAAAGTTTTTCAAAATAATCGTGTAAAAACTTCAACTTTCGTTTTGTCTTCTTCACTTTTTTACTATCTTTGCACATAATATATATTGAGACAACAAACGAAATGAGCAATATAGAGCCGACTCATGTACTGACACAGACCGTAAAAGAACTGTCGGAGACCGACACTTTGAAAGGTTTGTGCCATCATCATCATGACGGTTATCCGTTACCTTCAGGCAAAGCGCTTGAAGAAATCGTTGAATTGTCGCGTGCAATCATCTTTCCTGGATACTATGGAAAGTCATCTGTCAACACACAAACCATCAAATATCACATTGGAGTCAATGCAGAACGCATGCAAAAGCTGCTTTATGAGCAGGTTTTGGCAGGTCTTTGCTTCGGTGATATGTGTGAGAAACCCGATGATAACAAGTTTATCGAGCTGCGAAAACAGGCTGAAACAATCTCTATAAAGCTTGTTTCCTTGTTGCCACACATCCGCAATCTGCTTGCCACCGATGTTGAAGCAGCCTATAACGGAGACCCCGCTGCCGATAGTTATGCTGAGATTATCTCGTGCTATCCCGTCATTAAGGCGCTGACAAACTATCGAATTGCACACGAACTTTATGAGATGCACGTGCCGTTGATACCGAGAATGATTACCGAAATGGCTCATTCTGAGACAGGAATCGACATTCATCCAGGTGCTAAAATCGGTGAATACTTCACGATAGACCATGGTACTGGTGTCGTCATTGGTGCCACTTGTATCATCGGAAAGCATGTAAAGCTCTACCAAGGCGTTACACTTGGGGCCAAGAGTTTCCCCTTAGATAAAGACGGAAAGCCAATAAAAGGCATCGCACGTCACCCCATTTTAGAAGATAATGTGGTGGTATATTCAAACGCAACTGTGCTGGGTCGCATCACCATTGGTAAGAGTTGTGTCATCGGAGCGAATACATGGGTGATGGAAGATATGCGACCCAAGACTAAGAAATATAAGAAAATAAAGAAAGATATAATAGATATTCAATACAACAATGGAACAGGAATTTGAACTCATTGCCAAGACTTTCATGGGACTTGAACCCGTTTTGGCTCAAGAGCTCACCCAACTGGGTGCCAATAATGTACAGACTGGACGTCGAATGGTGTCGTTTACAGGAGATAAAGAGATGATGTATCGCGCCAATTTCCAACTACATACGGCCATAAGAATCCTCAAACCAATCGCTCATTTCAAAGCCCGCTCGGCTGAAGATATGTATGATGAGGTGAAGAAAATAGACTGGAGTAAATATATTGAGAAGGGAAAGACCTTCAGTGTTGATTCAGTTGTCTACTCAGAAGAATTCAGAAACTCGCGCTTTGTCACATATAAAGTGAAGGACGCCATTGTTGATCAATTCCGTGAAAAGACTGGAATCAGACCGAATATCAGTGTGAGTAACCCCGACATTCGACTCAATATACACATCGCAGAGGATAAAGCGACGTTAAGTCTTGACTCAAGTGGCGAGAGCCTTCATCGCAGAGGATATCGCCAAGAGAGTGTAGAGGCGCCATTAAATGAAGTTCTTGCCGCCGGAATGATACTCATGAGTGGCTGGAAAGGGGATTCAGATTTCATCGATCCCATGTGTGGTTCGGGCACAATCCTCATCGAAGCAGCGCTCATCGCACGTAATATCAGTCCAGGAGTATTTAGAAAAGAATTTGCATTTGAGAAGTGGCCAGACTATGATCAAGACCTCTTTGACCGCATATATAATGATGATTCGCAAGAGAAAGAATTCAATCATCACATCTATGGCTATGACATTGACATGAAAGCGGTTAATACTGCTCGTTTGAATGTTAAGGCAGCAGGTCTTTCTCAGCTTGTAACCGTGGAACAACAAGATTTCAAGAACTTCAAGAAACCAGCCGAAAAGAGTATTATAATCACTAATCCTCCCTATGGAGAACGCATCTCAACACCCAACCTTTTGGGCACTTATAAGATGATAGGTGAACGATTAAAGCACGAGTTTGGAGGCAATGAAGCGTGGGTTTTGAGTTATCGTGAAGAATGCTTTGACCAGATTGGTCTTAAGCCCAGTATCAAAATACCTCTTTATAATGGTAGTTTGGAGTGTGAATTCCGCAAATATTCGCTCTTCGATGGCAAGATGAAAGAGTTCAGAGCAGATGGAGGCATCGTGAAAACTGCTGCAGAAAAGAAAGAGATGGCACAGAAACATCGCTTTAAAAAGAATCGGGAATTCACGAAACGACTTGAAGAAGAGAGCAGCAATGAAGAGGGAGATATTCGTAATTTCACCTTCCACAAGCATGAGATTGATGGCTTCTCAGGACGCAAAAAGCGTACAACAAGAGACCATGACGATAGCCATGACAATGAGAACCGACGTGGAAAACGTGGTAATTCTTTTGGAGGTCGTGACGAAAGAAAAGGAAACAAACGATTTGATAAAGGCAGTAAACGAAACGGATTCAATAAAGGAAGATCACATTTTGATGAGGAAGATTAAGCCATGAGAAAGTTTTTCACACTGATATTGACAATGGTTGCCGCATTAACTGTACATGCACAAGAGTTAAAGCCTTTGACTTTAGAGGACTTAAACTTTGGAGGAACGAACTATCATAACATGGTTCCCAAGACACGTTACACCACTTGGTGGGGTGATGAGCTTGTGCACTTGGATACAGAAGAATGTTTTCTCGTCAATAAATCGACGGGAAAAGAAAGTCAATTGTTTACACTCTCTGAATTAAATCAGTGGAGCGGTATGAAACTTCGACACCTTTATAACCTTAGTTTCCCTGAAAGTGGGAAGTCATTGGTATGGCTTAATGACGGGAATGAACGCATGTTGTTCGACTGGAAGCACAAAAAGGCAATATGGAAAGGTAATATCAGTATGGCGAAAGGTGCGCAAGCACAAGACTTTAACAGTGTTTCGAAAGCGTTAGCCTACGTAAAAGACAACCAACTTCACGTCATTGATGCACACGGAAACGACCATCAGCTGACCACAGATGGTAGTCGTGAGATTGTTTATGGACAGAGTGTGCACCGCAATGAGTTTGGAATTACGGGTGGACTCTTTTGGAATCACGATGGCACTCGATTGGCTTTCTATCGTATGGACCAAAGCATGGTGAGCGATTATCCACAAGTTGACATTCCAGAACTTGACTGGAAACCTTCTAATGGACAAAGCCGCATGGCCAAAGCAGACCCAGATAAATATCCCATGGCTGGTGAAACCATTCACAAAGTGACTGTAGGCGTGTTTGATTTAGCTTCAAACAAGATTACATATCTTGCCGCAGGAGATCCCACTGACCGTTATTTCTCGAATATAAGTTGGGCACCTGACAACAAAACGCTATACATGTTTGAACTTAACCGCGACCAAAACAATTGTCGTTTGATGAGTTATAACACGATTACGGGACAGCCAATAGCAGAGATTTACCATGAGACGGATTCAAAATATGTTGAACCTCTCCATCCGATTACATTCATTCCTTGGGACAACAACAAGTTTATCTTGTGGAGCCAAAAGGATGGTTACATGCATCTTTACCTATATAATAAGGAGGGAAAAGCACTTCGTCAGCTCACAAAAGGAAAGTATGTAGTTCTTGCTCTTTTAGGTTTCGATACCAAGAACAAACGTATCTTCATCGAAAGTAATGCTTGTAGCCCAATACAAAAGAATCTCTTTGCGATTGACTTTGCGTCAGGAAAGCAAACACTTCTTGACGTAAATGGGAAAGGATGGCATTCAGGCAGCTTGAGTAAGAGTGGTAATTATATTGTTGATAATTATCAAACACCGGATATTCCCCGTAATATTGCGATTGTAAATACAACAAACGGCAAGTCAATTAGCTACTTTAAGGCAGCTAATCCATGGCAAGGCTACACTATTCCAACGTATGAATGCGGCTCGATTAAGGCAGCTGATGGCGTAACAGACCTCTACTATCGAATGGTTAAGCCTCTAAACTTCGATCCAAACAAGAAATATCCCACCATTGTTTATGTTTATGGAGGTCCTCATGCCCATAATGTTGATGCACGATGGCACTATAGTAGTCGTGGATGGGAAACCTATATGGCCGAACACGGCTATCTTCTCTTTATCTTAGACAATAGAGGAAGCGAGCACAGAGGCAAGGAATTTGAACAAGTTACCTTTAGACATTTGGGCCAAGAAGAAATGAAAGATCAGATGGAAGGAGTCAAATTCTTAAAGTCTTTGCCTTATGTTGACGCACAACGCTTAGGAATACATGGTTGGAGTTTTGGTGGTTTTATGACTATTAACCTTATGACGACCTACCCAGATGTATTCAAAGTCGGCGTAGCGGGTGGCCCAGTAATCGATTGGAAGTGGTATGAAGCCATGTATGGAGAACGATATATGGACACGCCTGAAGCCAATCCACAAGGTTATACAGCATGTAGCTTGCTGCCAAAAGCTAAGAATCTTAAGGGAAAACTTGAGATAATCATTGGTCTTAACGACCCCGTTGTCGTACCACAGCATGCTTTTTCTTTCTTGAAGGCATGCATTGCAGCAGGAACACAGCCTGACTTCTTCGTCTATCCAGGCGAGCCTCACAACATGAGAGGACATCAGAGTGTGCATCTGCACGAACGAATCAGCCAGTATTTCTTTGATTATTTAAAATAGATTCCAATCATGAGACTATTATTATTGGGTGGAGGCGGCCGCGAACATGCCTTAGCATGGAAGATAGCCCAAAGCAAAAAGTGTGATAAGTTGTATATTGCTCCGGGCAATGCCGGCACAGCTGACTGCGGAGAAAACGTCAATATCAAGGCTGATGACTTTGAAAAGTTAAAGGACTTTGCTGTTGATCACCACGTCGATATGGTCGTTGTAGGTCCTGAAGACCCTTTAGTTAAAGGGATTTATGACAACTTTAAACAAGATAAACGCACGCAAAACATCCCTGTAATTGGCCCATCTAAAGCCGGAGCCGTACTTGAAGGAAGCAAAGATTTCGCTAAAAACTTCATGCAACGGCATCATATTCCAACAGCAAAGTACAAGACATTTGATGGCAACAGCCTTGAAGAGGGACTGCGATTTCTTGAAACTTTGCAACCACCTTACGTCTTAAAAGCGGATGGATTGTGTGCAGGAAAAGGCGTTTTAATACTTCCTAACCTTGAAGAAGCAAAGAAAGAACTTCGTGAAATGCTTGGAGGAATGTTTGGAAATGCAAGTGCACAGGTGGTCATTGAAGAGTTTTTATCAGGTATTGAGTGCAGCGTTTTCATCTTAACTGATGGTAAACACTACAAGATTCTGCCTGAAGCTAAAGACTATAAACGTATTGGTGAGCACGACACTGGGCTGAATACAGGAGGCATGGGCAGTGTTTCTCCGGTTCCATTTGCAACCAAGGATTGGATGAAAAAGGTTGAGGAACGAATCATCAAGCCTACTGTTGACGGGTTATCTCACGAAGGAATAGACTATAAAGGCTTTATTTTCTTCGGCCTCATCAATGTTAATGGTGAGCCAATGGTTATCGAATATAACTGCAGAATGGGCGATCCCGAGACTGAAAGTGTCATGCTTCGTCTGAAGAGTGATATCGTAGACCTCTTTGAAGGCGTTGCCGCCGATGACTTAAATCAAAGAGAAATAGCATTCGATGAACGTGCAGCAGTCTGTGTTATGCTTGTTAGTGGAGGCTATCCTGAAGCATATAAGAAAGGCTATCCTATCACAGGAATCGACAAAGTAGATGGAAGTATCGTCTTTCATAGTGGTACTGCCAGCAAAGATGGCCAGATTCTAACGAATGGCGGGCGTGTCATTGCCGTTTCATCTTATGGGAAAGATAAAGCCGAAGCCCTGCAAAAGAGTTTTAATGAGGCCCAAAAAATTCAGTTTACTGACAAATATTTTAGAAGAGATATAGGCAAAGACCTTTAAATGGCAAGTAAAAGAAGACAGGAAAGAATAGCAACAAGCAGACTGACACTGCCGATAACAGTTATTTACGGCATTGTTATTACGTTGGCTGCAGGCACCATCCAGCAAGGACTCTGGGTGCAAGCAGCCAGCCTTTTCATAGCAACTGAAATGATTGCAATACTCAACAATCGCTATTCGCTCATCAGAGTGTATAGTCGTATGCTGTCATGCACGTATCTTTTGCTATCAGCCATGGTGTGTTTTCGAACGAGTTCAACAGATGGAACGATTGTAACGCTCTGTACTATTGCTTTCTACCTGTTCCTGTTTCAAGCCTATCAAAATCGTTATGGGGCTGCCTCTATCTTCTATGCCTTTACAATGATTGGCATTGCGAGTATCTTCTTTGTAAAGATTCTCTATTTCGTCCCCTTCCTTTGGATAGCACTCATAGGCTTCATTTTAGCCTTTAGCCTACGCACTTTCATAGCCTCAATCTTGGGATTACTATTCCCTTATTGGTTTGTTGCAGGCTATGCAGTCTACACCAACAGCCTTCCGAAGTTGTGGACACACTTCTCCGACCTTGCTATTCTATGCGATTTCAGTTACTATCATCAAGTAACCGAACACCAAATTGTTACATTTTCATTCATTGCCATACTTGGATTAGCCGGTATAATCCATTTCCTTCGCAACAGTTATAAAGACAAAATAAAGACCAGAATGTTCTATGAGACATTCATAATGATGCAGGTTGTGACGACTATCTTCATCGTCTTACAACCCCAACTCTATGGTTTTCTTATTCACATCATGATTATTACGACAGCAATATTATTCGGACACTTCCTCGCTTTGACGCGAACGTGGTTTACAAACATTGCATTCCACGTTGTCATTGTATTGATATTGCTGCTCACAGCCTATAATTTATGGATTCCATCATTGCTTTTTTAATTGATTGGGGCTATTTAGGTATGCTGCTATCTGCCTTTCTTGCAGGTAGTTTTTTCCCTTTCAGTAGCGAAGCTGTCATGTTAGGTTTGCTTGCTGCGGGACTGAAACCATGGCCTCTTATACTATATGCCACTGTAGGAAATGTGTTGGGCGGACTCTTCAACTATGCCATTGGACACATGGGACGCATGGATTGGATAGAGAAATATCTGCATGTTAAGCCAGCAAGTCTTCAGAAAGCACAACGCTTTATGGCTGGAAGGGGCGCGTGGATGGGCTTCTTTGCCTTTCTGCCGATTATTGGAAGTGCCATCACTATCGTATTAGGTTTGATGCGTTCCAACTTGCTTATCTCGACAATTAGCATCACAGCAGGAAAGTTTGCACGTTATGTTATCTTGGCTTTCTCGGCAATTACACTGACCTCTTGCAGCTTTTCGTCTCCCAAAACCAGTCAACAAATCACTGTATCCATAGAGCCTTTGCGATACTTTACAGAGCAAATTGCTGGCAATCGGTATAAAGTTGTGACGATGGTTCCTGGTGGAATGAGTCCTGAAACCTATGAACCAACAGCCCAACAGATGATGGCTCTCAATGAAAGTACACTCTATATAAAGGTTGGACAGATTGGTTTTGAACGCACATGGATGTCAAAACTCAAAGCCAATGCACCTCATACACGCATTGTTGACACGTCAGTAGGCATCACGCCGGTAAAGACTTTGAATGGTATAATAGACCCACATACATGGATGAGTTGCCGTAATGCCCGACAGATTGCATACAATATCTTCAATGCTTTGAAACAAACGAACGCAAAGGATAGTGCATATTATAGGGCAAATCTCAATAAATTGCTCACAAAAATCAAAGCAACAGATCAAGAAGTCAACAAGCTTTTGGCAGGTAAAACAAAAGCATTCTTGATCTATCACCCTATCCTAACCTACTTTGCTCGCGACTATCGGCTTACTCAAATACCCATAGAGGAAGAGGGACGCGAGCCAAGTGCCAACCAATTACAAAGCATTATACGCTTAGCAAAGCAACAAAAGATTAAGACATTATATATCCAAAAGCAGTTCAATAACCGCAATACGGAGATTATTTCGAAAGACTTGAACCTCCCATCTACGGCTATTGACCCGCTAAACTATCATTGGAATCAACAAATGATAACCATTGCAAAATCCTTGAAATGAGTCAACCCATCATCAAATTACAACATATTACCGCGGCATATCCCGAGAAAACTGCACTCAAAAACGTAAATCTCATCGTCTATAATGACGATTATTTAGGGATTATTGGACCCAATGGAGGCGGTAAAACGACCCTCATCAAAATTATGCTTGGCTTGATGAAGCCGAAAGAAGGACAGATTTCGTTCTATAAAAACGGGCAAAAAACAGACCATATTTGCATGGGATATCTCCCCCAATACACGAATATTGATAAAAACTTCCCCATAAATGTTGAAGATGTTGTCATCTCTGGACTCAAGAAAAAGCTATTTGGCAAGTACACAACTCAACAACTTCAGCAAGCAAAACAAACGATAGAACATATGGAACTCAATGCACTTAAACACCAACCCATAGGTACATTGAGTGGAGGCCAACTGCAACGAGTGCTCTTAGCACGTGCCATTGTGCAGCAACCAGACGTACTTATCCTTGACGAACCTAACACTTATATTGATAAACGCTTTCAAGAACAGATGTATGAGATGTTAGCTGATATCAATCATCAGTGCGCAATAGTCATGGTTAGCCATGATATTGCCGAGATACTCAATAATGTTAAGCACATTGCTTGCGTTAATGAAGGACTGCATTACCATGAAACGACAGACTTACCACAAGAGAAGTTGGAGGAACATTTCCTCAAAATATAACTGCGAATAATAGATTTTTTGATATATAATCATATTCTTCGCTCGGTAAATAAAAGGATATTAAGAACAAATGACTAATCCTTCCTAAACCAACTAAAATCAAGTGAGGAGACCATTAAAACGTGTTGAAAACGCAATTTTATTGACAAAACAGGACAAAAGCAAGGGGTTTACATGTCGTTTTTGTAAGAATTAATACCAATAAAAACACTACTTGAACACTGATAAAATAGAAGATAAATTATGCGAATAGTCTAAACATAGATTATTTTGCATGCTTTCGCAACGTTTTTCACCTAACATTGAGCAGTAATCTCTATCAAAACACTCCGCTATTTGCATCAAACAACACTACGATTTGTATTGAATTACTCGATGATATGACGCAGATAACAAACCATTTCACCATAAAAACAGGCTGTAAAAAGAGACAAAGTTCATACTCAATTGATTTTCAATAGCTTATAAAACTCATCTAAAACTCACGTATTATCCATTAAAAGTCCCTCCGCATAAAATATCGTCACTATTTGAAAGGCATTGTAAAGTTAAATGATTAGTATTTAGTTGCCTTATAAATCAACAAAAGGTAGAAGATGATGTAAATTCAATAACAAAACAACCAGAACAAGAAAGAAATATCATTTGAGCCATATAATTAAAATATTAGCTGTAAAAAGTAGGATAAAAGGTCCCGAAAGAAGGCAAAAACTTATGGTTAACACTGACATTTCACTGACTAAGCGCTTAAAAAAGTGAAATATAAGCAGTTTATACTCCATTGGAAAGACGACTTTACATGAAATGTATTATCTTTGCACTACTATTTCGAAATAATACATTCTATAAATAAATGAAACAGTACAAGTTAGTAGACAATTTACTGGGGTGGCTTGCTTTCTTGATTGCCGCAGTCGTTTATTGTTCTACAATCGAACCGACAGCCAGCTTTTGGGACTGTCCTGAGTTTATCACTACAGGCTATAAGCTTGAAATTGGGCATCCACCTGGGGCACCATTCTTTATGCTTACAGCCAATCTTTTCTCGCATTTTGCAAGTAATCCATCAGAAGTTGCACGCATGATCAACACCATGAGCGCTCTATTGAGTGCCACAACGATCATGTTTCTCTTTTGGACGGTGACTCATCTGACGAGAAAACTAATACTGAAAGACTGGAATGAGCTGACAACAGCAAAGACAATTATCATCGAAGGAGCTGGACTTGTCGGAGCACTCATTTATACTTTCAGTGACACCTTTTGGTTTTCAGCCGTTGAAGGCGAGGTCTATGCCTACTCATCTGCCTTCACCGCAATCGTATTCTGGCTCATTTTAAAATGGGAAGACCATGCAGACGAACCACATAGTGACCGCTGGCTCGTGCTGATTACCTATATGACAGGCCTCAGTATCGGTGTGCACTTGTTGAATTTACTATGTATTCCGGCCATCGTTCTTGTGTTCTGTTATCGCAAGTTCCCCAATATTGAGTTGAAAGGCTCATTGATTGCGCTGTTCTTCTCATTCGTTCTTGTAGCTGCAGTGCTTTATGGCGTCGTGCCAGGAATCATTACTGTGGGCGGCTGGTTTGAGCTTTTGTTTGTCAATGTGCTTGGATGTCCGTTCAATACTGGTGAGATTTTCTACATCATTCTACTTGTAGCAACGGTTCTTTGGGCTATTTATGAAAGCTATTCTGACCGAAACGAGAAGCTGAGTAATATTTCGTTTACCGCTGCAGTGGCTATGCTTGGCATCCCATTCTATGGATATGGCTGGTCATCTGTATTCATTGGAGTAGTTATTCTCACGATACTTTGGTTTGTATTAAACTACAAACGTACGATTAATAAGAAAAGAGTCAGCTTCGTAACTGCACGCATTAAGAACACAACCTTATTGTGTATGTTAATGCTTATGATTGGATATTCGAGCTATGCCCTTATAGTTATACGCTCAACGGCTAATCCTCCTATGGACCAAAACTCGCCAGAAGACATCTTCACTCTTGGCAGTTATCTCAGTCGTGACCAATATGGTGACAGACCATTAGCCTATGGTCAGGCTTACACTTCACAGGTTGCACTGCAAAACGACGGTACGATGTGCAAGCCAGTAATGAGTGAAGGTGCGCCAATCTATGCTCGAAAGGAAAAGAAAAGCGCTGATGAGAAAGACTCATACTTTGTTGTTAGTCACAAGAATAAATACGTATTTGCGCAGAATATGGTATTCCCGCGCATGTATGAACAGAAATATGCCCAAGCGTATGAAGACTGGATGGGCGGTGTTGACGGCTCGGAAGTGCCGTATGATCGCTGTGGTGAGCCAATGACGGTTAAGATGCCGAGCCAAATAGAGAATCTACGTTTCTTCTTATCTTACCAATGTAACTTCATGTATTGGCGCTACTTTATGTGGAACTTCGCTGGACGTCAGAATGATATACAAGGTAATGGTGAGCTTGAACACGGCAACTGGATTACTGGTATTCCTTTTATTGACAATGCACGCTTAGGAGATCAAAGTAAACTTCCAGCCGATTTGCAAAATAACAAAGGCCATAACGTGTTCTATTGTCTTCCACTCCTTCTGGGAATCATAGGACTTTTCTGGCAAGCTTGGCGTGGAAAACGAGGTATTCGCCAGTTCTGGGTTGTGTTCTTCCTATTCTTTATGACGGGATTGGCTATTGTTATCTATCTTAATCAGACGCCAATGCAGCCACGAGAACGTGATTATGCTTATGCAGGTTCATTCTATGCGTTTGCTATTTGGTGTGGAATTGGTGTGGCAGCTATCTATGATTTGCTAAAGAAATACCTACATATCAATGAAAAGGTACTGGCATCTGTCGTTTCAATCTTAGCGTTGTTGGTTCCTATTCAGATGGCAAGTCAGACCTGGGATGACCATGATCGTAGTGGAAGATATACTTGTCGTGACTTTGGTCAGAACTATTTGATGACTTTACAAGACAAAGGTTTCCCTATCATCTTTACCAATGGAGACAATGATACGTTCCCACTTTGGTACAATCAAGAGGTAGAAGGCGTCAGAACTGATGCCAGAGTATGCAACCTAAGCTATCTCGCTACCGACTGGTACATTGACCAAATGAAACGACCTGCCTATAATTCGCCTGCGGTTCCAATCAGTTGGCCTCGTATTGACTTCTGTTCGGGGACAAATGATTATATCACTGTGCAGCCGGAAGCTAAGAAACAGATCCTTCAGTTCTATAAAGATAACCCACAACAAGCTAAGGCTCAGTTCGGAGATGAACCGTTTGAACTGAAGAATATCATGAAGTATTGGGTACGATCTAAGGATAATGACATGCACTTTATACCTACAGATACGGTCTATGTAACTATAAATAAGCAGGCCGTTAGACGCAGTGGAATGCTCATGCAGACTGATTCTATCCCCGACAAGATGGTGATTTCGCTCGCAGGAAAGAACGCTTTGTACAAGAACGACCTAATGATGCTTGAGATGATTGCCCAATGTAACTGGACGCGTCCTATCTATGTAGCCCTCACTGTGGGTGAAGATAACTACATGAACTTAGGGAATAACTTCGTACAAGAAGGCCTTGCAAACCGCATTACGCCATTCACGACGAATATAGATGGTAAGATTGTCAAGGGAATGACTAACTTTGACACAGCCAAAACCTATCGAAACTTGATGACTCGCTATAAGTTTGGTGGCTTAAAGACTAAGGGACTATATATCGATGAAACAGTAATGCGTATGTGTTATACCCATCGTCGTCTCTTTGCTCAGCTGGCAAAACAACTCATTATGGAGCATAAAGATAAACAGGCATTAGCTGTTTTGAATAAATGTTTAGCTGAAATACCGGCTTATAACGTGCCAAACAACTACGTAAGCGGTAGCCTTGATCTTGCAGAGTGCTATGCAATATTAGGTCAAAAGGCTAAAGCTAAGGAATTGTTTAACGACGTTTGGAACAACTCTACACAGTACATGAATTGGTATTTGAGCCTCGACAGCAACCATTTTGCCCAGTCTATGAGTGACTGCCTACGCGAAATGTCAATCATGCAAGAGTGTAACAGAGTGGCAAGTATCATAGATCCGAAGCTCGCTCAACGCACAGGACATCAGTTCCAAAGTCTGTTTAATATGTATCGCGGCAAAGGTGGCGTGCTGCCTAACCAGAACAATTGACGCAAAATTAAGCTAACAAGCGATGATAATAGAGCAACCTGCTAAATGGTTACGCTGGATTTATCCCGGTGCGACTTGGAGAATGGACCCAAACGAACATGCAGTTTATCTCACGTTTGACGATGGTCCTATCCCCGAGTCGACACCTTTCATCCTTGAAACGCTTAGGAAATATAATGTCAAAGCTACCTTTTTCATGGTTGGAGAGAATGTGTTGAGATACCATGACCTCTATAATCAAATCATCAATGATGGTCATCGAGTGGGTAATCACACCTTTAACCATATAGGATCTTTCAAACATTGGACAATCACCTACGCCATTAATACTCATAAAGCCGATGAACTCATCCACTCAAACCTATTCCGTCCACCCCATGGATGGATGAGAATGTCAGTCTATTGGTGGATGAAAAGAAGGTATCGGATTATCATGTGGGACCTCGTTACACGCGATTATTCTAAATGGTTGACTGCAAAAGATGTGGTAAGAAACGTAAAAAGGTATGCAAGGAATGGCTCAATCATCACGTTTCATGATTCTTTGAAGAGTATCGATAAACTAAAAACAGCCTTACCTGAATCAATTGAATGGTTAAAAGCGCAGGGATATGAATTCAAAATCTTTGAATAAACAAGACCTTACGAATGAAATCAAAGCCGAAGCACTGCGCCTCGGCTTTTTTGCTTGTGGCATAGCACGTGCTGAGCACGTTGATAAAACGACAACAGACCATATCAACCGCTGGCTCAAAGAAGGTAAATTTGCCAACATGGAGTATATGGCAAACTACACAGATAAACGACTTGACCCCCGATTATTAATGGAAGGAGCAAAGAGTATCATTTGTGTTGCATTGAACTATGCCCCACAACATAAGTTCAATGAAAATGAATTTCATCTCGCTTCCTATGCCCTTGGTTTGGATTATCATGATATAATGAAAAACAAACTGCGTCAATTGGCAGCACGATTTGACTTTAATGACGCACTAAAATGCCTCAAATCAGAGCGTAAAATGTGCCGAATCTTTGTTGATACTGGACCCATATTGGAACGCTATTGGGCTGAAAAAGCAGGGTTAGGATGGGTTGGTAAGAACCATCAGCTTATCATTCCACACGCTGGAAGCATGTTTTTCTTGGGCGAGATCATTGTAGATGAAGAGCTTGTTTATGACCAACCAGCAAAAAATCGCTGTGGAAACTGCCACCGATGTATTGATGCTTGTCCAACAAAAGCGATTGATGAAGGTCGTGAAATCAATGCCGAGAAGTGCCTTTCTTACCAGACAATAGAGAATAGAGAAAGTCTTTCTGAAGAGGCTTCTGCCTCAATCGGTAACACCATCTATGGCTGTGATGCCTGCTTAAAGGCTTGTCCGTGGAATAAATTTGCCATACCTAACGACACACCCGAACTTCAACCAAAAGCAGAACTCATGCAAATGACGCGACAAGAATGGGAGATTCTCAGCGAAGAGGATTATCAAAAACTCTTCAAAGGGAGTGCGGTTAAGCGGGTAAAATATAAGGGATTGATGCGAAATATTAAGGCTGCGGCTTGCTATTCTCAAGGAAAACACCTACCTTTATCCACGAAAACAAAGGACAATGAACAAAAAAATAAATAGTTATAAGGCTGTAGCTGCGTTGACAAGAGCATTCTTTGAAGCCTATACAAACGGCATTTTAGATGGCTCAACAGAGGCAAACAACAAAGAGAACAAACGTTCTCCACAAGCTGTTAAGCAAGCCATGCTCGAACATTATGAAGAAATTAATCAGCAGTTCTTCACGGTGATGTTTCCTGCTTTGACGCTACTTAATTATCAAGATGAACAGAAAATGCAGGAGAAGCTCAAGGAAGCAAGTGCTGAAAAAGCCTTAAATGTTACAGAATATCTACGATTTGCATGCAAAACAGATAAGCTTTTTCAGGCCCTTTTAAGTGAATATAGACGCAATTTTACTATGCTTTTGCAAGGTAAAATGACAACACTTCACGAGCATATTAAAGGCTATCCACGAGGTTTGCAGCTATCTGTTATAGACGAACAGAAGGCTATTGTCATTATGGTTCGGGTGATTTTAAAGGCCTATGCCGCAGGAATAAAAGCAACAAAAACAAACCATCACGCTTTCAATCAAGCCACAATCTATCGCATATTGCTGATAAACATACAATTGTTGCTCAATGATTGTGCATTCAAATCAAACGAAGAAGATCTCATGTTACTATTCCAAGAGGCATGCGGAAACGAAAACAATCTCAATGTTTTATTCAATTCATTGGATGAAATCTATGAAGAATTAGCACAAGAAGAGGGACTTTACACACACAATGAGCAAGGAAATTAGAAAAGAAGCACTACGAAACAGCAAGCTATATCACCATATTAAGAAGGTCACTCAGCTTGCAGATGGATATTATCTCGATTTTGTCATCGGATTAATCCCAGGTGGTTTCGGTGACATTCTCGGCGGTTTGTTCTCTCTTTCGCATGTTTACTTTGGCCTATTCAAGCTTCGTTCGATTCCGTTGACATTGGCTTTATTGAACAATATGCTTCGCGATGTCTTCCTTGGCATGCTACCTTTCTATGTAGGAGATGCCATTGACTTCTTCTATAAGTCCAATAAGAAGAACATGGCACTGATAGAAGGTTTTGTGAATGACGACAAACAAATCATCCAGCAAGTCAACAAGAAAGCCATTCAAGCTGCAATCGTATTCTTTTTGCTGATAGCCGGCATCATGCTCCTACTTGGGTTATTGGTTCTGTTGGCAGACAAAATAGGTAGTATTCTATTTACATAAATAAGAACATATATGAAGACCATAGCTGTTATTACCCTTTTCTGCCTCTCATTAATGGCATGTACGAGGAAAATACATATCAAAGATATTGGTTTCCACAGTGATACGGTCTATTATGAAGGACACCCTTTTACAGGTGAAATATGGACATCGGATGACACTACAAGTTGTGTTGTCACAGAAGAAGGCGTCATGAAATCACTTACATTCTATCATTCAAAAGATAAGCATGCAGTTGTCATGACACTAAATGACGGAATAGTATCTAAAAGTCAATGCTATGATGAACAGGGGGACTCTATTGACATCATCTCATTTGGGGTACGCTACAAAAAACTTTGGATAAAGATGTTTAGGGTACAAGGGGAATTAATCAAAGCGTATCAAAGAGACCAACCTAAAAAACAACAGGAAATCATAGTTGTTCACTAACAAAAAACAGTATAAACAAACAGACCTTGTAAGCAACAATAATTCACTTACAAGGTCTGTTTCTGTTTAATTATGATGTAAAATGCCTGCACTTATTCATAAAAATAAGTCAAAAGGGCATTATTTTCTACTGCATATCATAAACCACTTGCATGAGTTTCTTTCCTAAGGCATCAGCTTCTTCCATTGTAGAAGCCTCACTATACACGCGGATAATAGGCTCTGTGTTACTCTTTCTCAGGTGAACCCACTTATCAGGGAAGTCAAGTTTCACGCCATCTATATCAGTTACCTGCACATCGGGTTCTTTTCCATACTGCTCTTTCACCTTTTCCAAGATTGCATCCACATCAGTTGATGGCGTAAGATCTATGCGATTCTTGGCTATAAAGTATTCAGGGAAGGTAGCACGGAGTTCACTTACCTTACATTTCTTCTGTGCAAGGCTCGACAAGAAGAGTGCAATACCCACCAAAGCATCACGTCCATAGTGGCTCTCGGGATAGATTACTCCCCCATTTCCCTCACCACCAATGATGGCATTCGCCTCTTTCATCTTCGTTGTTACATTCACTTCACCCACTGCAGCAGCTGTATAAACACCGCCATGCTTTGTGGTTACATCGCGAAGAGCGCGTGTAGAACTTAGGTTAGATACGGTATTTCCCGGCGTGTTACTAAGCACATAGTCGGCTATTGAGACTAAAGTATACTCCTCACCAAACATCTTTCCGTCTTCACAAATGAATGCCAAGCGGTCAACATCTGGGTCTACAACGATGCCCAAATCATAGCCACCTTTTCGTATTTCGGCCATAATACCACTGAGATTTTTCTCTAATGGTTCAGGATTATGTGCAAAATCACCATTTGCTTCGCCATTAAGGAAGGTGTATTCTACGCCTAAAGCATCAAGCAATTCTGGCAAAATGATTCCTCCAACCGAGTTGATTGCATCCACAGCTACCTTAAAGTGCGCTTTGCGAATAGCCTCAGTATCTACTAATTTCAATGCAAGCACACTATCAATATGGCGTTGATTGAAAGATTCTTCTTTGTATTTACCTACATGATCAACATCGGCAAACTCGAAATCTTCCTTATCTGCTATCGCAAGCACCTCGTTTCCGTTATCTTTTGTGAGGAATTCTCCCTTGTGATTCAAGAGCTTCAAGGCATTCCAATGACGTGGATTGTGGCTTGCAGTGATGATGATTCCGCCTGCAGCTTGGCTCATTTGAACAGCCAATTCAGTAGTAGGCGTTGTGGCAAGTCCTATATTAAGCACATCATATCCCATGCCCATTAATGTACCACAAACTACATTCTTCACCATCTCTCCAGAGATACGAGCGTCTCTTCCGACAACTATCGTGTTGCTCTTCGACTGATTACTGCGACGAATAAAGGTTGCATAAGCCGATGTAAACTTAACAATGTCTAATGGATTTAATGTGTCACCAGCTCGTCCTCCGATAGTTCCTCGGATGCCGGAGATAGATTTTATTAAAGTCATAATATTTAGATTTATCTACCTTTTTGGTAAGTTAGTTCGTAAAAACAGGGGTAAACAGCTCCCGAAGCAACAGCAGTTCCTTGCGCTGAAGGCACAATCAGTCTCACTTTTGCAATGCCTTGTGCCGACAATTTGCCAAGTTTGATATAAGAAAGTGGGGCCAAAAGTCCTGCCGGAACGGTAGCCGTTCCATAGACACTCTTCATTACTCCCGACTCAAACTGTGCGTAAGGCGAACCTGAAATCATTTTAACGTTCATCACATCTGGGATAGATGAAAAGGTCATGATATTGTTAGAAGAAAGCACTGAGTCTGTAAGCAGATTGGTTTCTGTGTATCTTAACAGCACATTTGCAGAGGCATTGCGACCTAAAACCTCACCACTTCCGCGACGAACAATTTGCATATACACCCCCGAACTATTGAAAAGCACAAACTGATTCTTGGTGGTATCTGTCGTCGTATCTTGTGAAAGAAACTGTTGTTCAGTAATAACATTCACCTTATGGTCGGCAATATACTGGTTGATTGCAGCGCGTTCTTTCTTCTTTTTGTCTGCATATGTTTCAGTATCTTTGCAAGATGCAAACGCAATCACACCGATAAGACCTACGAATAAATATATTATTTTCTTCATTTCTTTCTGTTTTGTTCTTATTTATAACGTGGCAAAGTTACTAATTTCCTTACACTTTGATAGATTTCTATGATAGTTTTTATTGATATTTCCCAATTTTTAAGCTTTCAATCGGTCGGCATATTTCAAGAGCGCACGCTGCATAATCACTTCAGCTTCTTTCAAACTGCAATGCAATTTGCCTCCACTGGCATTCAGATGCCCACCTCCATTGAAAAACTCGGCAGCCACTTCGTTGCATGGAAAATCATCAACCGAGCGCAAACTCACAAGAATCAGGTTATCGTGTCGGTCGTCTTCACGCAACGAAACCGAAAACTTCAGTCCCTTTATACGCAGTGGTTCGTTGACAAGTCCCTCCAAATCACCTTTCACAAAATGGAATCTCTTCATGTCACGACGGCTCACTGTGAAGTAGGCGGCATGGTATTCATCGGACACACACAGGCGTTCGCTCATCAAAAAGCCTCGTAACCGAATGGCCCACTGACTATAATTATTGAACACATTGCGATAGATTTTATCTTTATCGATTCCCGTTGTGAGCAACATCCCAATGATTGTATAGATTACCGGACGCGTAGAATTATACGTAAATCCACCGGTATCGGTCATCATTCCACAATAAATTGGAGCTGCAATCTGTTGAGTGAGCTGCTCAAAGCCACCCAATTGGCAGATAACTCGAAACACAAGTTCGCATGTGCTGCTGGCTTCGGGATGAGAAACGGTAACAATGCCGTCGATTGTTGGATTGAGATGATGATCTATCAGCACGCGTTTTGCCTTTGAAAGTGCTATGACTTCTTGGAGTTCTTCAAGTCTACTCGTGTCATTAAAATCGAGACAAAACATCAAATCAGCACGCTGACAAAGCGCCTTTACCTCGTCAGTTTGTTTATCAAAACGCAACACATCATCTGTTCCAGGGAGCCATTTCAAAAAATCGGGAAAGGCATCAGGCACGATGACATGGGCCATTTTCCCCCATTGTTTCAAATATTCCGTCCAGGCTAAACATGCGCCCAAGGCATCGCCATCAGGACTTTTATGCCCCAAAACAATAATATTTTCGGCATCACGGATAGCCGCCTTCAAGGTTTCGACTTCCTGTTCTGTGATTAGTTCTAATTGCATAATGGGCACAAAGATAATAAAAAAGGTTGAGAGACAACACAAAATGCAATGAGTTAAATGAAAGATGAATGCAAAAAAAGGGTGCAGCGCTGTTATCGCAACAATGCCGCACCACCACTTTAGACTTAGGAGTATTTATGACGATACCTATTGTATAACTACGCCGCTGCGCAGGTTTTCGTCGCAATAAGAGTTAATTTATGAATG